>Ga0194133_10009377_pt1 | contig 11213 bp, 8 predicted proteins | sample TA2KigOf40mmetaG_FD_155448 | JGI IMG/M metagenome (GOLD analysis project Ga0194133, IMG submission 155448) | Freshwater microbial communities from Lake Tanganyika, Tanzania - TA2015055 Kigoma Offshore 40m | ecosystem: Environmental > Aquatic > Freshwater > Lake | place: Tanzania: Lake Tanganyika...
GAAATTCTTAAAGAGCAGTTAGTTAATATTTTAGAACCCAAATGTTTCCGACTTTGACTATTTAAAAGAGGAGATGGGCTATCGCTTGTCAGACAGAGTTTTAGACTTATCCAGAGAAATCGATACAGTTGTAGACATATCCTGCGGTCGAGGATATGTCACAAGACATTTGACAAATGTAAAAAAAATATATGCCCTTGAAATGTCTCCTTCATTTCTGGATCAGTGTGAGGTACCTCCTCCAGAACAGGTAAAAAGATACATTTTAGTACATATTTATTGAAATTGAAAACCAGTTTTCATTTAGAACATTGAAGTAGAGAAAATTATTTTTGACGAAGACAATCAAAGATTGCCCTTTGAAGACAATTCAATATCTTTGGTCACCAGTTCTTTGGGTCTTCATTGGGTAAATAACTTGCCGGGACTCTTCATGGAAGTAAGAAGAATTCTGAAAAGTGATGGGGTCTTCATAGGATCGATGTTCGGTGGAGATACACTATTTGAGCTGAGGTTTATAAAAAAAGCTTGATGAACTTTTTTTGTAAGGTTTTTAATCATTTTTATGGGCTTTAAGGTGTTCTCTACAACTAGCCGAACTTGAACGAGAAGGTGGATTCGGAAGCCATGTTTCACCGTTTGTTCAAGTTCAGGATCTGGGTGGGCTATTAAACCGGGCAGGCTTCACAATGCTTACCATTGATTCAGACGAGGTTGTCGTCCGATTCCCAACCATTTTCCAATTAATGAGAGATCTGAAAGGCATGGCCGAAAACGGTGCAACGTGGACAAGGAAAGCCCATTTGCACAGAGACACGTAAATAAATTACAGGACTATCCACCAAATAAGAAAATACCTATCCTGATTTTTCAGCCTCTTTGCAGCTAATGCTATTTATGGGGAGATTTACGGTGACCAGCGAGAGAATAACTTGTCTCTTCCAGCTACCTTTCAAGTACATTTTTGGATAGGATGGAAACCTGATCCCTCGCAGCCGAAACCTCTCGCTCCACAATCATCAGATGTTTCTTTAAAAGATTTATACAAGTTAGATGAAATTATTTCAAAGTATGGCGAAGAAAAATGAGAAAAAATGAACGAAGTTTTTATTACATAAAATCCTTGGATTAATGTGAAAGTCAGTGAAACATCACATAAAGTATCATTTACTTTTATTGCATAATTGAATCTCTTCAGAAAGAAATGCGTTGAGGAATGTGGTTTGGAAGGCATATTGCCCACACGATGCGTTTATAACAATTGTTCAGTTTATGAATTTGCATTACCTTCTGTGAGACGTTAGATTATCTCTGAAACAAAAACTAAATACAATTTTAGGGATACTTTTGTAAGCAACTCAGAGCATTTGCAGTAAATTTTGAGCGTAAAAATAGTATCATGATTTATGTTAAGTCTGAAGATTCTAAAGTGAAATGGAAGACTTTGAGTTTCCATTTCCAAGCGTTTGTACAACTTTTTATTACTTTACAGTTAATGGCTTAATTATCTACATCCGCATCCTTCCACGGCCATGTTGTCATAATTTTTCAAGACAATCTTGTCATACTCGTCAAGGTATAGCATAGAAATGGGCGATAACTCAGTTGGGACACAGCAGGGGCGTGGGACTGCTGAAGGATTAACAGAATTAACCTAAGAAAGATTAAGATCAAATTAAGTAAAAGGACAATTATTAAAGGCAAACTCACCATTGTCTGTACTATTGCATGGTTGGTCGTATTGAGATGATCGGAGAGAGACAAGGGGCATTCCCCAGTGCACTTATTTGCATCATAACCTAATTTTGAAAGAATGTAGATGTCAGCTGAAAATTGATGCAGGATTTGTGTGCAAAGTTAACTAAAACTTTGACCTTAAAGGAAAGGCTATAAAATATTGACCAAGATTTTAACCCACAAAATTAACCTAATATTATCTTCAAATTACCTGGAGGGGCAACAATCCAATCGTTCCACCCGACCTCCGAAAAGTCAACGTACATTCTCTGAACTTTACAATGATTTTTTGGCCCTTTTCTTTTCCGGTTTTTTTTGCTGTCGAACCTTTGGGCAGATCGTCTCTGGCGGTTTGAATCCCGTCGAATCCGGCTTCTGAAATGATGCCAAATTTATGAATAAGATGCAAAAAAGTGACCCAGTCATCTAGACAGCTCAATTATTATTGATAGTAAAACTTCGTGCCAAACGTCACCTGGCATCTTCGCTGTAAACTAATATCATTGCACTCTCAAAAGAACCGTTGGGGAGAATGAGAGAAGAAAATCCTTGAACCTTCATTTCTCCCTTTTCGAGAACCAAACGAAAGGATTTTTGTTGTCTTGAGACCCATCTCTAAAATGACGTAAAAATTGATCACGTTGAACAGAACACGAATGCAGAAATAACGTCAACTTTTAGATTCATCTATTAAGCACCTGAACTGCAGGAGTTACATCGAATTCATAGAACCCTTCATCAAGTTCTGCATCACGATGGTAAATCTTCTTTATATCCATCAACATCTGTAGATGAAATGACAAAAGTCTGTTCAGGTGGCAAAAAAATAAGAATTTTAGTTCTGTTGCATTTTTACCTTAATGTGTGAAATGGAACTACTGGAATCCTCATCTGTGTCCTCCAATTTACCCCCCTTTAAATCGTAAATACGCACTTTAAAACTGCCGGTTGATCTTTTGATTTTGAGGTGTGGACTCCAATAAGCTTTCAATATTGCTGATTGCACATTCTCTTTGGCCTCTCCAATGTAGTTTTCGCGGTTAAAGTTGAACTCAAAAATAGCCTCTTTTTCGAGACCACTGTTATTTTTTGATACCTTAAAAAAAGAAAACAACATTAATTTCATATTGTTTGTGATGTGTGTAAAATTGAAGTATTTCTTGGAATGTCAAAGGACTGTCCTTGGTTTCTTTACAAAACCGGTTATTGACTTATTATCTTTTGATTGCATCAAAGAAAAACAAGATGGAATGTGGAGACACAGGATTTTGAGTTGACCATTTCGAAAGAGACTTCGGGTGTGGAGGCTTACCCAATTGATAAAAAAAAGATAAGTAATCTTGAGCAATAAAGACTCATCTGAGGTTGATGCACGGCCAACAGCTTTTTAAGGGGCACGGAAATATGTCTACGGTCTCTGAACATTACTATTATCCTGACTGAGGGTGCCTTGTTGATTTATTTGCAATGCAGGGTAGAAAAATTCCTAGCTTGTCTGGGGATTGAAACCCTAATGTTGGTTCTCAGTCAGCCATGGCGACCCCTTACACTATTATCCACTCGATGTACAACTGCACCTGTAGAGCTTATTTTTAGTATACTCATGATACTTTCAGTACACGTACCAACAATCCTGGAAAACTTCTGACTGTATTTGCATATGCTGTGTTTGCACCCACAGCTCTAAAACTAAGTGCATTGACACTAAGTCCCGTTTGCTGGTAATATTGCTCTCTTAAAACATCTGGTATTTCAATTTTGTCCTTGCTTCCTGTGGGAAGATTTGATATGCCAAGAGCTTTTCTCAACTCTTTCTCAATGGCCGCACTGGCTTTTGCACTCAGGGTCCCACGTAATGCAAAAATAGCAAATATAGACACAAAGATGAAAGGCTTCATAGTGTGAGGAAAAATGTTCACTTTAACGACAACTTTAGCTTCATCTGGCCCAATAGTATTCACTTTTCTCTGCAATCAAGTCTTTGATGCGATCCTGGTCGAATTGGACGCAGTTGTTTATTGGACCGAGCGACAGTGTTGCAGTTAATTCAGCACGTTCTTTCTATTGCTGCGGCTGCGGCTGCTGCCTATAAAATAGCTAGTAGCTGTCTTTAGTTTTCTAGACGGTGGTTCGAATAGTCAATCCGCCAAGCATTGGAAGAGGCATAGGTGTCTACGAGACACAGTACAAATTTTCGGATATCCAGGCTAAATTCCGCAAACTTAGCTCTAGCAGGGCCTAATTTGCAAAATAAAATAAAAAATTTCAAGAACGCGACGCCGACCTTCTTAAAAAATAACTAAAACACTTGTTTGCTTAAATGATAAATCTAAAAATCACGTGGTTGAATTTCGACTTTAAGGGTATTAAATTAATTCACAAATTTTTAACATGAGTTATTAGGCTATGAAACAAATACGCTGAATAAAAATGGAAGATAATTTGAGTCAACAAATGTACAATATAAACTTGGAATATTGAGCCCATTGAAACTAATTTCGAAGCCCTAACCCCTATGTCATTTGGGTAACCAAATAGATGAAAAGATGAAAGATAAACTTTTGAAATATATAAGCACCAGACAAAAGGGGCTGCTTTTTATAATAATTTCCAAGTATGAGCCCTGAGCCTCACATTAAGGGTCAAAAAGGGCTCCATTTTTAAGGAAGAGCTTAAATTTTAATGGTCCTCAAACCCAGGCTCGAAGTGTAGACCCAGGTACCAACAATGTGACATGGGAAACGTCGTAAACTAGTAGAAAAAAGATCAACTTGGCGAGTAAAAATATGTTCATTCAAATATATTTTTCATGCTCGAAAAAGCTACGGGATTCATTCAGACAGGAAGTTAACATTTAAAAACTTGTTTTTCAGAAAATAAATAATTCACTTCTTTCAGTCAATTACGTCAGCACACACAGTTTAACTTTGAAATGCTTTTTCTCTCTATATCTAGTTTTTGGTTGGAAATTACCATTCTTGACAATGCTGAGAGAGGTTAGTAGGTTATTCTCCACGCCAAAAAGGTAAGAAATGTTTAAGTTTGACCAAACAGTCTATTCACAGTGCCTTTTTATGGTGAGAACCACTTGGTTTGTTTGACAGATTAAGCGAATGGCTGAAGCAAACACTGGTCCTGGCCTAAAAATGTAATTTTCGCTCGTTAAAATATACTCGAAAGATTTCAAATTACATTAAACATTCGTGTGGATTATTTATAATTCATGATTGATCTAAAAGATATCTTACTCTCTGTCTCTGAAGAACTCTTTGAGTGTGTTTGAAAATCTTTTCGAGTACTTTACAAACTCTCTTTTCCTTTGCTCTAAAGCGTGCTTGCCAGTCGTTCCCGGTATGTACCCTGAGATGTCATTGACAGAGTCCAAAAGTTTCTTGATTGCACTTGCGATCTCCCTTTGAAAATTATTAAGAATGAAAGTTTGTACAAATTATACTTTTCAATGGCCAAAATATAACAACATTTACTGTTAGGCTTGCTTACTTTATGGCTTCAAGAAAGGCTTTTCTGTTTGTGATTTCGTCAGGTATTTTACCCAAAATTCGTTTCAACGCAATTGATCTTCGATTAAGCTCCTATAGTTTATTAGAAGCTATTAACGAAGAGAAAGCAATTAACATTTTTTAACAATTGAATCGATCAAAAACCTGGAAAGGCTCTTCAGTCCTACTCAGCTTGTACTCTCCATCTATAAAACAAAACTTGAGATTATTTATGATCAATCGAGGAAAGATAAAGGCATTCCAATCAACATTGATAAGAGTTCCAAACTGCAACTTTGCTGATAATTATGAAAAATATTACACAAGAAGCAAACTTACTCTCTTTTTCAGAAATTGATCCTTGAAGCTTGAGGAGACTCTCGTTGAGATCTATTTGGATGCCAGACTTTTTCACCAATCCGATTAAAAATTCATATGACACACCTAAATAAAGACACTTCATGAAATTTACTAAAACTTTTGACATACGAAAGTACGAGTGTTTAAAACACAAGCGACCTGTGAAGGCATGCAAGTCAGATTTAAATACCTGGACAGGACGACTCTGCTTTTGTAAATGCTGAGCTCAAAGTACCACAAGAATATCCACCTAAATCTTCAAGCTAGAAAGACGTTTGGAAATCAAACAAATGAAATTGACAGTAAAGCTGCATGAATAACTACCTGAGAAAATATTGGCCTTAAGAGCACAGGAAGGATAAGTGAAGCTTCCGGAGAAGGATTTAACACTAAAGTAGTCATTTTGTGAAGATTTAAAGCAAAAATAGACAGATTATAAAGATAAAGACTTTGACTTCACTATGTAAAATAAAAACTTTCTCTTATTTACTTTTTTCCTTCGGCACAGCAGCTGCAAAAGAAAACCAGTGTAACCAAACTCGATCAAAAGAGAATTTTTTTGCAAATAGTTCTCTATTCTAAAAGCTTTAAAAGATAGAGATTAAATTTAAACATTTTTTGAGGGATAAATTTTACATTAGACACTCATTTTAAGTAAAAAATATAAAACTTTTGACAAACATTTTAGCCGCACTGCTAAATTTTGTCGGAAAAACAATTTTTTTCTCACTCAACCTTGATACAGAATCCAACTATAGAGTCCGGAGAGCCATTGCTTTAGTCAATCTCGACGACATCAGGCTCCCTATTTCAAGAAACAATCAAGTCTTTTTTATTAGTTGGTAATGGAGTAAAAGAGGAAAGAGTGAAATCTTACGAAGAGGCATAGGAGCCAACATGGGGCTTGAACTCATCGATCTCCCAGCATGTGTTAGTTAATAAAGAGCTTAAATCAAATTTTTGTTCCCTTTTTGGTGATATAAAAGAAAAGTTTCTTTATTACCCCTCAGATCCACACTCAAGCTTCACTTCCAAAGGTACAGTCTTTGATTAATAAAACGATAAGTATCAAAATTATCAATCTGGGATGGCTTGACTCACCTGCAGCTCTTCTACCTGGGGCTTCATCTCCTCTTTTAAAACAATCACTTGAAAAAATGGATTTTCTCACTTTTATTCTTACTGTAAAGTGTAAAATATTACTCACTTTCTGGAGATTCGTCATCAGAAATGGTTATTATCTCAATTGGGCTTGGTGGATTTATGGGAAGACGCTTTGGTTTTTTCTTAGGCTTTTTTTTATTTTTGCCAGACATCTTTTTATTTTTGGGCAGACCCTGGCCCAATCCCAACCTCTTCCTCTGGGCATGCGTAAGAGGTTTTCGAGGTTTTTTCCTGAATAAACTTAATGATAGGTTCCTTAAATTTCAATTGTTGAAGACTGTTACCCATAAAGTGAGTCGGCCTTTACGACAAAGGGCACTTCCATTTTAATATTCTTTTCTTGCTTTACAATACAGCCTGGTTCCTGCTTGATAAATAAGTCTTTCTCTATTTTTATTGTGGGTAACCCTTGATGGGTCTCCATGGGCTCTGACTTAATATTCTAAAAATGTATCGAATAAAGACTTCAAGATTAATAACAATTAAGAGATAACAAACCTTGAAAAGATCCATTCTCAATCTTCAAAAAATTGTTAATTGTCTTGAAAGTAACTTCTATGAAAGATAACCAAGAACTATTCATTAGGTGCAGGTTCTCCAGCACTAGTGCTCGTTCCACTACCCCCCCCCCCCCCCCGATGGTCAAATGCCAGCCGCGCATGCTCGCTACGTGTTTCCATAAGTGACGTGGCACCTATAAAAAAGACTGTTTGTACTTATGTCCCTCTTTCACCAAATTTTGTACAGACCGCCGCACCAACCCGACCCCCTGACCCCAGGGTACCCCAAACTCCAAAACCGAAACAAATCACTGGAGAAATAACTTTGCTTTACAAAAAAAGCCTTAAATTTTTCCTGGTCGGCTAAGTATATAAATATACATAAAAATAGGGTTTATTATATTTGAGTGAAAAACTTGCCTTGCAGACGGTCTGAACAACTTACAAAAACAAAAAGAGTACAAGGAAAGAAAAATTTGGAACGTACGGAATAATGAAACACAAAATAAATGACGTGAGCAAAAAATGTTCATTCATTTGTTCTTTTTAATTGTAGCGTTGCTGGTTGTAGCTCTGCTGTTGCTGCTGTAGAACAGAAATCTGACCACCATGATGGCCTTGATGATGATAAGAGCCACCACCATTTGTGCTGTGATTGCCACCTGAACTGCCTGTACCGCCTGAGCTTACACTCTAGAGTGAGAAAAGAAATGGCTTTTGAAAAGTTGGTTTTGGAAGGGAGCTATTAGGAACAAGGAATCTTGTAACGTCAGAACATGATAACTATTGATGTTCATTGTAACGAGTCCATAATAAAAGCTTGAAATGATCATATATTAACCTGGTGACTGAGTCTAACTCTCTTAGATGGCTGTCCATCATCTTGCCTAGACATGTTTCCACTGTTGCGGTCGCTCCTCAATCTTGAAAAGTAAATTTGTCTCGTTAAAAAAATGGGCTAATAATAAATTAAAAAATAGAATTAGTACTTGGAGTCACTCTTGTCCTCATTATCATCGTCAGTTAAAAACTCTCTCTTTGGGTACGGGATGGGAAAATTACCAAAGACGTCCTTAGCAAAAATGTTTAGTTAAAATATTGTTCCAACTAGAGATTGTTCATGGACGGTTTAATACCTGCGTCGGTAAAGGTTCCTCCCTGAAATAGTCGTCTTGCATCGCTTGCTCAGACGTGATTCGTTTTGTAGGGTCCATTGTGAGGAGTTTTGATAACAACTGGAACGCTTTGGTGTCTGGCTTTATGCGGTGCCGATCCATGTATTTTACCAAAGAGCAGTTAGAATAACTGGGATGAAATTGTATTGCATAAAGCAGAAATAAGCTACAAGTTGATAAAATTGAAAATATACTTCGTTCTCTTGAAGTCTTTTGTAAGAGTTGGATGTTCTGGCATCTTTCGAATATCCTCCCAGTCTTTGTCCTGTGGAAAACCCATCACAGAAAAAATTCTGTCTAACTGATCGTGGTGATAGGGATTGGAAGTTTTGATATCTTCTTGGCGACAGTGGAAGATTGGCTCTGAGGTTAAAAGCTCGGCAAAGATGCAGCCAATTGCCCATATGTCTAAATTGAGGGAAATATGTTTGTTTCAGAAAGTTGAACGAAAACTCTGATCGATTTTATTTATTGGATAAATGTATAAAGAATTACTTTAAAATATTTACCTATTGCTTTGGTGTAATGTCTCGCACCTAAGAGAAGTTCTGGAGCTCGATACCAGAAAGTTACTACAACAGGGTCAAGATCTGCTAGAGGCTTTAAGGGGGAGTTGAATAGCCTTGCAAAACCCATATCTGCAATTTTCACTCTTCCTCTTTCTTGCCCTTCTCCCATTACCAAAATGTTTGCTGGTTTCTAGGTTGAAAAACCTTTTATTTAAAAATCAAATCAATAAAAATAAGCAAAAGTAACTTACAAGGTCTCTATGAAGCACCCAATTGGAGTGAAGGTAATGTATGCCATCTAAAATTTGATAGAGGAGGGACTTCACCATGCCCTTATGTACCATCACAGCTTTCTTGTTCGCTTTTGCTGCTCGATGAAATTTTATGATGTGCTAAAAATTGAAACAATTAAATATTTAGCCTCAAAAATTTATTTACAATTATTGACTTTGATTTTTTTTCCTTTAGATAAATTTTTAAGTTGCACTATTTTTTAATTTGAGAGACTAAAAATCTCATGTTCTAATTACCCATAGATCATGCTCCGAATAATCTAGTAGTAACGATACTTTTCGGTCTGCCAGAGAGAGAAAGACCCTTTGCAAGTTGATCACGTTCGGATGCTTTAACTCACGTAGAAGCTAAATGTACAAAATAAATGATACAAGTATTAAAGTTACTTTCTGAGGCCTGCTTGGTCAATGCCGGCCAACTTACCCCTATTTCTCTGCAAGCAGACATTGACAGCCCTGTTCCTTCTATTTGCTTAAGAGCATACTCTTTTGGATCGGACCTAAAGCAATTGTTACGAGTTATATTTTGTAAAGTAGACATGATTTATAAACGCAATGTTTTCAAACCCATCTTTTCGCTTCGCTTTGTAGACGTGACCGTAAGTTCCTCTGCCAACTTTGCACCCTTCAAAGTCGAACAAATCCTCAACCCTTTCACGCAACTGAGAGGTTTTCTTTTTGAATTCGTAGTCCATATCTAAAATAGAGCAAAATAATTTGAAACTTCAGTCGCTACCAAACTAATATTTATGTGGATTTGCCTTTTACTCTTTATTATATGTTCAATGATGATCTCAAATATAGGTCACCTGTCTGTTTATATTGAGCAACTGACGATTGGAAAATTTCTTCTAGGGAAGTAATAGGGCTTCAAACCACAGTTTGTTCGAATTTTAAAATGTTTAAATTGAAAAACATATTTTACATTTGAAATTTATTTCAAGTCCAAACTTCAAAATTTTCTGCATTTAGAATTAGAAATTGAAAACAATTGATGTTATTACAGTCTTGATGCCTATGCTCAAAAAACCTTCAAACACGTATGTCTACGGCAAGAAATTTAGTTTATTGAACCAATTATCAGCATTATCCGACAAAAATTGTCAAAAAATAATGGAAAACAGTAAAAATATCCTTTTAAGAGCAATTTCGATAGTTGCACCAAAAAATAAGATTTTTCAGAGTTAAATAACAAAAAAGTTACAAGGATGTTAAAAAGTTCCTTTTTTTCTATTTTTACCTCATACTTACAGTGGAATGGAGGCTTAAAGCACAAGTTGGCTTAGTAAAATTTAGAGCTAAGGTTGAATAGATTAATGCAACTCTGTTTGATGGCTTAATATTTTTTGCTAATGGCAAAGTTTTATTTGCAAAGGCGCAAAATACAAAGATAGCTGTGGGCGTTTGAAGTTGAATACAAACAAATTTTTTATGACGATTGACGAACAAAAGTAAACAGACAACTTTTGTCGTTTTTAGGGATTTTGATTTTTTACATATCAAAAATTATACAAAAAGTAGAAATTGCAAAGTAATACAGAGTAGACATGGGTCGGTCACGCCTAAGGTCAGATGAGGGACATTTTGCAGGCCTCACCGTTAAACCTCACGTACGAAAGGCTGGAAATTATCTGTAAGTATTTGTGCATGCGCAATATTAGGATCCTTCGTAGAAATATATTATTGGGACCAAAAATATTATGAACTAAATCAGCAAAGACTTATCTTGGTTGAGCAGGCTTGGACCAAAACTTGGAATATCTCCAGTTAGAAGTATTACCCAATGCCTTGCGAGGAAGGAAGGAACAGATAAATTCTTTCAGGTAAACTGTTTTTCTACTGTTTATAAAGTGTATGGTTGATATTTGAAAGTAACTTTTGTTTAGGTGAAAATTTTGACACTGTCTCGTAATGAGGAAGGGGGAAGATGCTATGTAAGTTATTTTAATCTTCTTTTTATGACCCAAAATATAAA
>Ga0194133_10009378_pt1 | contig 11212 bp, 10 predicted proteins | sample TA2KigOf40mmetaG_FD_155448 | JGI IMG/M metagenome (GOLD analysis project Ga0194133, IMG submission 155448) | Freshwater microbial communities from Lake Tanganyika, Tanzania - TA2015055 Kigoma Offshore 40m | ecosystem: Environmental > Aquatic > Freshwater > Lake | place: Tanzania: Lake...
TGTTAGTTCAGAAGAAGCAATTAAAAAGATATTAACAGTTGATGAAAAATTAAAAGAATCAGATAGTAAATGTGTTAGTTCAGAAGAAGCAATTAAAAAGATATTAACAGTTGATGAAAAATTAAAAGAATCAGATAGTAAATGTGTTAGTTCAGAAGAAGCAATTAAAAAGATATTAACAGTTGATGAAAAATTAAAAAATAATGCTATTCTAAAAATTCAAAAAGAATTAGAATTGATAGAAAAATAAATTATACATCAAACTCCATAGTATTATCATTACTAATTTTCATATCAACAATTGAATTTTCAATTTGATTAATTTGACATATTTTTTTAAGTCTTAGTTCTCTAACTAATACTGGATCATAAATAGTATCACCACCAATTTTTTTACCCTCTCCTAAAAATAATTTATTAGTTTGTACTATTTCTTGTTCTTTTATTTTAAGTTCTTCAAGTTCTTTTATTTTAAGTTCTTCAAGTTCTTTTAGTCTTTTTTCTTCTAATTCTTTTTGTCTCAATTCTTCTTCAAGAAATTTATTATATATATCAAAAAACAGATCAGTATTAACTACATCAATTAGATTAGTTTCAATATCATCAACAGCTTTTATTTTTTTTATTAAGATTTTATAATTATTATCTTCATATTTAAAGTTAATAACTTGATTTTGATAAAGTACACAATAACCACTAATTACTTTTTCCAAATATTTATCTAAATCTTTGATATCAAAGATTTCTTTATTTAATGGTTCAATTACAACAAATTCACCTTTTGGAACATTATTAATATATTTTACATTAACAACATCACAACCATTAATAGCTAATTGATCTAATAAATGATTAGGTAGATAGACTAATCCTTCATCAGCTGTAAAATCTTGTACACCACAATAACAAAAAGTATCAATGGAAGATTCGATACAAAAATAAAATGGACTTTTTTCGTATTCATCCATAATACTTTTTCTTTTTTTAGAATCTAAAACTTGAACTTCTATGTTGTCATCAGACTTGTTAAACTCACCTAAAATACTTTGTGGTAGTTTAATATAATTGGTATAATTATCATAACCAAGAGCTAATAGATTCCATTCCATTATAATGATAGTAATATTAATATTTATAAGATAATTCAATTTTTATTAGATAAATTAATATAAATAAAATATTTCATGTCTATCTCTCTCTCTAAGACATAAAGTTAAGTTCACTATTATAGTGTAGTTCACTATAAAAAAAAATGTATAAAGAATAATAATCTATATCAATATAATAGTAAACTAATGAGTGAAATTATTTGTAAATATTGTAATAATTCATTTAAAACATATCAATCTAGAAGTAATCACTACAAAAGATATCATAATAACCATACCATATTTTTACCACAAAATACACAAAAACTAGATAATATCTCACAAAATACCACATTTTTTCCACAAAATACCACATTTTTTCCACAAAATACACATGAAAATTATAATTTATCTCAAAATACTTTAAATTTAGTTAAAACAAATAATTGTCAGTATTGTAATAAAAAATTAGCTAGATATGATAGTGTTAAAAGACACGAAGTAATATGTAAATTTAAAAATTTTAATGAAAAATCAGAAATAAGTTTAAAAGAAGAAAACCAAATATTAAAGGATGCACTTAAAAAACAATTTGAAGAAAATAATGAAATTAAGCTAATGTTAACTAACTTATTAAATAAAAATTGTAAAATACATCCTAAAACACTTCAAAAAATTAATAAACAACTAAATATTGGTGATAATAGTATTATAAATGAAAATATAAATAATGGAACAGTTAATAATATTACATACAATATATTAGGATTAGGACATGAAAATTTATCAGAAGTATTTAGTAAAAAAGAAAAAATGGCTATACTAAAATATAGATTTTGTAGTTTACCTCATTTGGTTGAATATACTCATTTTAATGATAAATATCCTCAATTTAAAAATATTTTAATTACTAATACACAAAATAATTTAGCGTATAAATACGATACAAAAAAGAAGCAATTTATAGCTATAAATAAAGATGAATTATTAGATAATATTGTTGATGCTCGTATGTGTGATATTAATTCATTTTATGATGAATTAGAAAATGAACTAGATGATAAAACTAAAGAAATAATTGAAAAAGTTAAAGATAAAATTGATAATGATCCGGCTTATAGAGAAATAAAGAAGAAAGATATTAAATTAATTATTTATAATAATAGAAAAAAAATTAATAAACATATTGAAGTATGATATTATATTTGTATTTCAACATTATCATCTGATTTATTAAATTCAGCAAAAATACTTTGTGGTAGTTTAATATAATTAGTATAGTTATCATAACCGAGAGCTAATAGATTTCATTATAATGATAGTAATATTTATTTATACGATAATTCAATTTTTATTAAATAAATTAATTATAATGTTATATAAAATAATTTAAGCTAATGTTCCTAAGGGATCCCATGGAGAAATTAGCTTATGCACTGATTCCATTTCTTTAAGTTCACTTTCAGTTAATAAAGATTTTGGAATAACAATTTGATATACATATTCCGAATACCATGAATCTGTCATTAATAGAAATCCATCAGAACCAGAACTTTTACCCCATGAATTTTCAATCTTCCAACGTTTTACCATATTATTAACATCACTATGATATCCAACAATAACCATTGCATGAGATGGTAATGATGTAAAAGTTCTTAATTTTTCTTCTTTTGTCATTTTATTATTATAACCAATTTGTTTATAATCATGAATACCAATATCCATTATTCCAGAATCTCTATCACGATCAGCTCCAACATTACAACCAAACCATACAGGTTTATTTTGATCAATAGATTGTTTAGCTAATAGTTTAAGTCTATCTATTGGTAGATTTAACCATCCAACATGTTGATCTTTAATATTACCTAAATATTGAACTTGATAGTATTTATTATAAATATTTTCTTTTCTAGGATCATTTACAACTGACACCCAATCATCTGGATTAAATTTACATAAAGCCAATAAAGATTGTGGGGTTAGATTAGTTAATTCAACAATACCATCTTTTGAATTATAAATCCAGTCAAACGTTTTCGGTGGTTGACCTAAAAACCCAACTAGAAAATTAAATGCTCGATCAGTCATTACTTCAATTAATTCATCATGAACTGTCTCATCTGATTTATCTAAAATAGTTAAATCATTTTTTAGCATATCAAGTAAAAATGAATTCATTAGAGAAGAAGATTTAGAATGATATGAATCTGGCATTTCTTGTTTCGGAACAATTCCATATTTAATAATTAGATCTCTAGCCATGTCCCATTGTCCTCCATCACCCATTGCATCTTTAAAAAGATGATTCAAGTATTGATCTTGAAATTCTCTACTAATATTTTTTTTAATACTTAGATAATATCTGATAGATCTATGATATCTTTCTAATTTGTCCCAAAAAAATAAATAAGTTTGACTGAATTCTAGATCTTTAGGTTCAGCTTGTAATTTCTGAGCTGCAACAACACGAACAAGATTTAATGTTGCAAATAACCAACATCTTCCAGATGATTTTTGATCAGTGATTTGAAACTTTGGAGTAACTTCATGATTAAAAATAAACTGATTAGAGTTGATCTTTGATTGATCTCTAACTAATTGATTCATAGGATTAGAGTATAAAGCAGTTTGAAAGTTAGTCATTGGTTTTGATATATAATCATTATATTTTGTTAATTCAGACATTAAGATTTAAAGAATTAATTAAATTAATTTTTTAATCAATTTTTTTATAAAAACTAAAGTTTTTTATATTATATATTAAATGAATTATATTTATGGAAGTTTATATATTCTAAAAAATAAATTAAGAGACTTGGATTTTTTTGGTAAGAAAGTACCAAGAATAGAACCATCAATGCCTTGGTATAGACAATATTCATATTTTTATTATCCTTCAAATGAAATTATACAAAATTTATATTTAGGATCATCTTTTAATGCATATGATTTTTATGAATTAAAAAATAAAAATATTAAAGTAATAATAAATATTACTGATAATATAGATAATTATCATGAACAAAGTTTAAATTTTATTTATTATAAATTCCCAATAAAAGATAATAATAATGATGATATTACTAATATTTTAATGGATAGTGCTGAATTAATTGATAATCATTTATCTAAAGGTGAAAGTGTTTTAGTACATTGTTATATGGGAGCATCCAGATCAGCATCCGTTATTATTCATTATTTAATGAAAAAAAATAATTGGACTTATGAACATGCTAAGGCATTTGTTATGATTAAAAGACCATTAGTTAATTTATCAAATAAATTCGATGAAATACTCAAAAATATTAATTATAAAAAAATTGATCAATAAAATCAGTAATAATATAGGATTTTTATAATGGAAGAACAAAAGCAATTAGAAAATTCAATTAATACTTTTTGTATTAAAGAAGTCAATATGAATTCAATATTAGCCATGAAAAAACTAGCAGATAATATAAATGATTATGAAAAGAAATTTTTATGGAAAGATTTTGAAAATAAATTTAATTCAATAATAAAAAGATTTATTGAATTAGATATTATAGTTGATTCTAATATGAAAGATTCAAAAGAATATCCAAAAAATATTGTAAATATATTTAAAAATATAATATACGAAATGATAAAAATTGAGAAAAATCAAGATAAATTAAATAAATTAAATAATTTATATACTATTCTATTGAGAGAATATATTGATGAGGAAGACAAACAAGAAGAATTCGAAGATGAAATTGAATATTTATACGAAATATTAGAAAAAAAGTTTGAATGGTTAGAAGAGGATGATGATTTTATTCAATTATCAGAACTATTAGATAAAATATCAAAAGAAATATGTGAAGGAGTATTAAGATATGTAGATCAAAAGAAACAATTTCATAAAGAATATATGAAAGGTTATGATTTAACATATATTAAAAATTATACAAGATCGTATCTACTACATAATTTTAATAATATCTTTAATCAAGCATGTTTAGATGTTCTTGATCAAAATAACATTAAAGATGAAGATCAAATAAAAACAATAATTAGTTTGTATTATGATTATACAAAATCAAGTGCTAAATCATTACTTAATTAAATTTATTTAATATTTTTGTAGTAAAAAAAACACAAGCTAAAAAGACCAGTTGTTAAAAATGATCCAATATATTTATATATTCTAATATTATGTTCATAATTATTAATTATTTGATTATTCAAATTAATTAATTTATAATTCCTATCTAATAAAATATTAATTTTTTGTTTAAGAAAAAGATTTTCATTTTGAATATTTAGATTATCAGATAGATATTTTCTTACTTTATTTTTCAATCTATTATTCCTATTGGATATTGTTAGACAATTCTTTGAGTTAATTTCTGATGGTAATAAGAAATCATATTCTAAATCTTTTTTAGTTAATTCTGAATCAGTATCAAATTCATCAGAAGAATCTGAATCACATTTATTTAATTTATTCATTTATAAATTAAGCAAATATCTCTTTATAAAATATTTTATAAAATAATATATATGAAAAAAAATAAACCAATAAATTTAGATAATGACTATGAAAAAATTAAAAAAGATAAAATTAAAATAATTCAAAAAATAGAGTATCCATATTTAAAATATTATATGACAGAAGAACAAGTAATAAATAATTTTAATAATTTAAAAAAATTTAGTTGTAAAATAGTCAATGAGGATTATAAATTTACCACTTTAAATATTAATTATAATAAATTTAAGAATCCAAAAACCAATAAAGAACAACATGTTTTAATAATTGATGATCCTTCTGAATATAATACGATAGAAGTAATTAGTGATTATTTTAATGAAAATTGTCGAGTAAGATGTAAATTTGCATCAGCACCAGGTTCCCAATTAGATTTTTTTAAAAATAATTTTGATAAAGTAATAGATCATTTAAAATCCAAAAACCAGAAAGTAACCATAGAAAATATGAGAGAAACTATTTGGAACATTGGTTTTAAGGAATGTTCAACTTTCAAACCAAAATTAGAGAAATTTTTTATTGAATTTTTCAAAGCAAGGAAAATATTAGATTTATCTTCAGGATGGGGTGATAGATTAATTGGAGCAATGGCATCAGACATCGATTGTTATCATGGATTTGATCCTAATCCATGTCTTCATCCTAATTATAAAAAAATTATAAAAACTTTAAAAAATCATCAAGTTAATAAAGATGCTGAATTTAAAATAAAAAAACAACCATTTGAAAAGTCTAAATTAAAATCTAATTTTTATGATTTAATGATGACTTCACCACCATATTTTACAATGGAAATATATGATAGTAATCCTAAAACATCTAAAACACAATCAGTATCAAGTATAAATTCGGAGAAAGAATGGTTTGATAATTTTTTATTAAAGTGGATAGATAAAATTCATAAAGCACTAAGAAAAGAAGGTATATTAGCATTGAATATAAATCAATTTCGAAATCAAAATTATGTATACTGGTTATTAAATTATATGTATAAAAGTAGTGATTGGAATTATTTAGGTGTAATATCACATTCAAAAATAAATAAGAATAATCCTCAACCTACATTTATTTGGTCAAAATTATAAAAGAATATTTTTTAGCCACCAATAAATAATATAAATCCAAGCAAAGGTTTTCTATATTAAATACCGCAAAGTTGTATTATCCTAGTCTATCTGCTTTTAACTTGTAAAATTGTTCATGTGTATTTAATAAAGATGTAAATGGTGCTACTAATATGTTGAATTTCAAAGAATGCAATTAATGGATTTGAAATAACTAAATATTTATGTATGGAAAAGAAAAACAATGATAAAAATTATTTAATAGAAAGCCGTTAAATATGTTAAGGTTGATGCCTTTAGCAAAATATAATTTACACACTCTAAGGATTAAATCTTGAAGTTTTATTTTGTTGAGGAAAAAAAAGATATTAAATCATCAAGCTTATAAAAACGCATAATTTAAACAGTAAAAATTTTTTAATTTATATAATATATTAATGAATTTGAATTTTAAAAAAGATTTTTTAAATTCTATTATAATTAATTTTGAAAATGATATGAAATCATATTATACAAGTCAAGGATTTATAGATGCTACACAAGATTTTGGAAGAGAACATTATAAGTTATTTATGGGTATAAGTAAACAATTAAAAAATTCAAAAATTTTAGAAATAGGAACACATAATGGTAATTCTGCTATTGCGTTATCATATGGAAATTTATTTAATAATAATATACAAATAGATACATACGATATTATAAATTTATTACATGATAATCCTAAAAAATATTTTGAAAAATACAATATCAATTATTATTTAGAAGATTTATTTAATATGGAAATAAGAGAAAAATATAAAAGTAAAATTTTATCATATGATATAATATTTATCGATATTGATCCACACGAAGGAATATTAGAATATGATTTTCTAATATGGTTAAAAAATAATAATTACAATGGTTTAATTATATTTGACGATATACATTTAGGTTTAAATCATACCGCTAATAACTATAGAGCAACACAACATTCTATGCAAGATTTTTGGAATAAAATAGATGAAAATTATAAAAAAGATTTGACATATATAGGTCATTACTCAGGAACTGGATTAGTATGTTTTAATTTTGATAATCATCATTTAATTTTTAATTAATTTTCTCCATAAAAACTTAATATTATAATAACAACTACATGTTAATTTTTGTAAATTTTGAGTATGTTGCAACATAAAATACCACTAATGAGTTTAATGTGTATTTTTTTATTATTTCTACCTAAAAACCGATTATGTTAAATATAGTATATATTAAAGTAAAATTATTTTTGATAAACTGTATCATGCAGTAATTGAGCCAGTTTAATACTATCTTGGGTTTTAATTACAAAAGATAGAGACATATTATTTGAACTATATGATGTTGTTATGATATTAAAATCTCTTGTTAATTTAAAAATTTGTCCTATATTTTCAATTAATCTTATATTATCACCAACAACAGATACAATTGAATTATTAAAATCTAATTCGACTTGATATTTATCTTCTAAAGTATATTTTGTTTTTTCTAGTTTGTTAATATCAGATTCTTCAGTTGTTGTTGTAATATTAAATTGAGATGTATTTATAATGTTTACATCAATATTTAAATTTTTAAAAGTAGAAAAAATATCATATACAAAACCATAATTATTCCACATATTTAATGATGTTATTTTAAACACCTTAACATTGTCTTGTAATGTAATACCATATACAGTATTATTAAATTTATCACGTATAACAGTAGATAAGCCATCTGGATTAAAAGTATTTTTAATATAAATTGGAATAGATTTAACTGCACAAGGCAAAATACAATAAGGATGAATGACTTTTGCACCCATTGCAGCTACTTCTTGTGCAGCATCATAATGAACTATTTCATTGATAAATGTATTAGTAATTTTTTTTGGATCAGATGAATAAATACCATTAACATCAGTCCATATTTCATACAATGAAGCATTTAATGCAGCAGCAATAATGGATCCTGATGTATCAGAACCTCCTCTTCCAAGCAGACAACATTTATTCTTAGGAGTTCTTCCACTAAACCCTGGAATGACAATTACATCGCATGATTCAAAATTAGAAATAATTTTTTGGGAATCAACAGTAAATTCTCCTTTGTTATATAAATTATTATTTTCTTGATTTGACGAAATAACATCTAATGAAGATATAAAATTTGATTCAATATTATGTAATTGTAAAAAATTATTTAATATACTAGCAGTAAAAAATTCTCCTTTTGATACAATACTTATTTGATCATCTAATGTTTTTTTATTCATACATTCAGCAATAAAAATTTCAGAAACTTCTTTAATATTAACATTGCATTTAGAAGCTAATAGATAATTTTGTTCAATAATATCAAAAATAGTATTTTTATTATATAAAACTAAATCTAATAATTTATTGGTAATACCACTAATTGCAGATAAAACTATGACTACTTTTGTTTTATCTTTAATTTGTTCTAATTTTTGTAAAATCATATTATAAGTAGAATATGTTTGTGATGTTCCTCCAAATTTCCATACGATGTAATTTGACATTATATAAATATCATTTAAAATAATTTCAATAGTTTTCAATATTTTTTAGTTAGAAAGTTCTGGAAGTAATTTTTTAGATTCATTTGTTAATTCAACTAAAGGTAATCTTACATTAGCTAATGATTTTTTTTCAGATAATACTGACAACATATATTTTACAGGTACAGGATTAGTTTCAATAAAACAGAACTTGATATATGGTCTTAATTGATAGAAATATTTTTGAGATCTTAATAAATTTCCAATAAAATATTCATGAATCATTGATAATACAACTTCAGGTAAAATATTAGAAACTACACTGATAACTCCAACACCCCCAATACTTAATACAGGTAGAACTAAACCATCGTCACCAGAATATAATTCTAGATTTGGACACTGTTCTATAACTTGCATCATTTGAGACAAATCACCTGAAGCTTCTTTAATCGCAACAACACGATTTGTTAAATCAGAAATTCTTCGTACAGTATTTGGATTTATATTAACTCCACATCTTGATGGAATATTATATATAATTATTTGTCGTTTAGTTGATTCAATAAGTATTTTAAAATGTTGGAATATTCCTTCTTGTGATGGTTTATTATAAGATGGTTGAGAAATCATAATTAAATTAGCAAATGGTTCAATTAATTTTAATTCATGAATCATTTCTTTAGTGTTATTACCACCCAATCCAACTATTATTGTAAGATATTTACTAAAATTATTAAATACAAATTCAACAACTTGAACACGCTCTTCCAATGACAAAGTTGGGGCTTCACTTGTTGTACCTAGAATGACAATAGTTTCTATTCCACGTTCCTTTTGATCATTAATATGAGATTTCATAGATTGATAATCAATACTGAAATCATCATTAAAAAAGGTTGGAATTACTGTAATTACTCTTATTTGTTTCATTAAGTTAATAAGAAATAAATAAAAATGATATTAAATCAATTTTTTCAAATTAAATCATAATAGATAAACATTTCAGATGAATTATATGTTAATTTAATAGTTTTATCATCTTTCATTTTAATAATAATTTTATGAGATTCATTATATTTTTTGACAAAATGATACAAATGATAATCAAAACAAATAGCACAAGCAATACCATTATCAGAAACTTCTTTTGAATCTGAATTAAAAAATCTCATATTAATAATATTTTTATCTTCTGTTTTGTAGTAGTTTGAATTAATAAATATAACATTAAATTTGTCTGATTGTTCAGAATTAATAACTGTACAAATTGTATCTAACATATCACAGCTAAAAATATTATCTTTCAATTCTAGTAATATATATTTTGTGTTATCAAAAATAAATCGTGATACACCATATAATGTTAAATATGTCATTTGATTAATCATGTCACTTATATTATTATTTTTAGTCTTATCGTCTAAATAATCAATTGATGGTAATTTTAATAAACCTATTTCATCTGTATAAGTATATGAATAATATTTGTTATTTACATAAAATTTTCCATTAGTATTTTCATCAATATCTCTAATATAATTAATAGTTGATAATAACGAATAAGCACAATAATTAATCAAACAAAATGTTTCATCTATTTTACCATATATAGAAGTCTGATATTTGGAATCTTTAATGTGTTTAAGAAATAATATTTTTGTTAAATTCTTATGAGTATTATTTAAATTAGTAATAATATGATTAATTAAAACTTGAGGTAAATCCCTAGTAATATCTATTAGTACGATTCTATCATTTATTAAATTATAATATTTTGTTTCTATTTTATTATCCAAATAGTTATACAATCCATTATTTTTAAGTAAAATCCAATAAAGATAATTAATACATCCTTTAGCAAAGGTATTTCTATTATTGACACTATGAGTTAGTTTTAATACTTCAGAACCATTACTTAATTCTAAAGTATGTTCACCTATTACTTCGCCAGTTCTTATAGAATTAATTGGTACATCTCTAACTATTTCATTTTTAATAGTTTTAG
>Ga0194133_10009379_pt1 | contig 11211 bp, 8 predicted proteins | sample TA2KigOf40mmetaG_FD_155448 | JGI IMG/M metagenome (GOLD analysis project Ga0194133, IMG submission 155448) | Freshwater microbial communities from Lake Tanganyika, Tanzania - TA2015055 Kigoma Offshore 40m | ecosystem: Environmental > Aquatic > Freshwater > Lake | place: Tanzania: Lake Tanganyika...
GTTGGGGGCAAGGATAGGCAAGGCAGCCGGCGAGCACGGCATGCTGAGTTGCCTCACCTACGTTCAGCCGTCCCACCCGAACGATCCCGCCATAGACTCGGCCCATGCCGCCACCGCCGACAGAGCTACGGTCATCAAGGCTGATTCGATGAAGGGGTTGTCGTTGGGTGTCCGCGGACGGGAGAACAACTGCGGCATCCCGTGGTCTTCACAAAGCCGCTGGATCGGCTTGGCCTTCATCTGACGGCCCCGGTCGTTGATGATCTCCGGCCGTTGGTCTTCGGGCAGGTCGAGGATGTTCTGGTCGGTCAAACCACCCTCGAGCAGCCATCGGGATTCCTCGGCGGTCTGTGTCCAGGCGATGGGCCACGGGATGGCGCGCTCGTTTGCTGGGGTTTTCCAATTTCGAAGTACCCAGAAGCGAAAGTCGGGCTAGCGCCTTCCCCCACAAATCCGCGCCTTGCGTGGCGGGGCGGGGTCTGGCATTTCTTGAGGGTCGAAGCGCCATGCGTTCCAAGCCCTCCATTCAGGCGATCGGGTTGATCGAGAAGATCGAGAAGATTGAGCACGTCGGGATCCGGAAGATTCCGGGACGATCCGAGAGCCGGCATTGTTGAACGCCTGGGAAGAAACCCCGTTCCGCACGCCGGAACGGGGTTTTTTGATTCCCACCCCATCCGACTTCAGGGCCGAATTCAGGACACCACGACAGCACGACAGCGACCCCACATGAAGCCAAAGCAGATCGAAATCTACGACACCACCCTGCGGGACGGTTCCCAGGGCGAGGGCATCAATTTCTCGCTCGCCGACAAGCTGCGGATCGCCGAGCGGCTCGATCAGTTCGGGGTCCACACCATCGAGGGCGGCTGGCCGGGTTCCAATCCGAAGGACCTCGAGTTCTTCAAGCAGGCCGCACGCCGCAAGTGGAAGAACGCCCGCATCGCGAGCTTCGGCTTCACCCGCCGCAAGGGCGTGTCGGTCGAGAACGATGAGCAACTCCGCATGCTGCTCGATGCCGAGACCCCGGTGATCACCATCGTGGGCAAGACGTGGCTGCTGCACGTCACCGAGGTGCTCCGGGCCAAGCCCGACGAGAACCTCGGCATGATCGGCGACACGATCCGCTTCCTGAAAGATCACGGGAAGACCGTGGTGTACGACGCCGAACACAGCTTCGACGGCTTCAAGGACCAGCCCGACTACGCGCTGGCCACCTGGCAGGCGGCCGAGCAGGCCGGGGCCGATGTCATCTGCCTCTGCGACACCAACGGCGGATGCCTGCCGTCGGAGATCGCCCGGATCACCGCCTTCGCCAAGGGCAAGCTCAGCACGGCCATCGGCATCCACACCCACAACGATTGCGGGCTGGGCGTGGCCAACGGCATCGCCGCCCTCGAGGCCGGTGCGACCCAGATCCAAGGTGTGATCAACGGCTACGGCGAGCGCACCGGCAACTGCAACCTCACCAGCGTGATTCCCATCGTGCAGTTCAAGATGGGTCTGCGCGGCGTGCCGGCCAAGTCGCTGCCCAAGCTCAAGGAGCTGTCGGAGTTCGTGGACGGTGTCGCGAACATGCGGCACGACCCTCGCCAGCCGTGGGTCGGCCAGACGGCCTTCGCGCACAAGGGCGGCATCCACGTGCACGCGATCGAGAGGGTGGCCCGCAGCTACGAGCACATCACGCCGGAGTCGGTGGGCAATCACCGCCGCGTGCTCGTGAGCGACATGTCCGGCCGCACCAACATCCTGGTCAAGGCGGCCGAGCTGGGCTTCAAGCTCGACACCCACCAGCCCGAGACCCAGGCCATCACCGCCAAGATCAAGGACCGCGAGAACGCCGGCTACGAGTACGAGGCGGCCGAGGCGTCGCTGGCCCTGCTGATCCGCGGGGTGCTCGACCACAACCCCGAGCTGCTCTTCACCGTCGATGGATATCACGTGTCGATGCGCGGCAACGGCCCGCAGTCGGTGTGCGAGGCCACGGTCAAGGTCCGGGTCGGCAATCAAGTGCACCACACGGTGGCGGAGGGCGATGGACCCGTGAATGCCTTGGACGGCGCGCTGCGATCGGCGCTGGCCAAGTCGTTCCCCAAGATCCGCTCGCTGGCGCTGACCGACTACAAGGTGCGCATCCTCGACGGCATCGCCGGGACCGGGGCCAAGACCCGCGTGCTCATCCAGAGCACCGACGGCAAGCGCGAGTGGGGCACGGTGGGCGTGAGCGAGAACATCATCACGGCTTCGCTCGAGGCGCTGGTGGACTCCATGGAGTACGCGCTGCTCAAGAAGTAGCCGCACCCCCGCGCGCCCTGCGCGACCCGAGCCTGTGTTTGCCAAAGCACGGCCGGCCGCATAGCAATGGCGAAGGCGACGTTCGGAAACGGTAGACGCCGGGGTCGGTCGCGGGCGCGTGGTGGAATTGGCAGACACGATGGACTTAGGATCCATTGGCGAAAGCCGTGCAGGTTCAAGTCCTGTCGCGCCCACCATGACCGGCCTCCCGACCGCCGCCGCCGACCAGATCCGCCGCCCTGATCCATCGACCCGACTCCAGCCCCCTGCTCCACGGATGAACGCCCACGGGAAGAACGCTCCCCGCGCACGGACCGCCCCTCCGGCCGGACCTGCCGGACCGGCCGCCGCGGCCTTGCTGGCCACCCTGCTGTCCGGCTGCGGGCCCTCGGGCGAGCGGGCGCTGGTCGAGGGCGACCGACTGCTCCAGGCCGGCAAGTCGGCCGAGGCCGTGCCGTTGCTGGAACGGGCCGCGCAGGACCTCCCCCAGAACGCCCCGGCCCTCAACCACCTGGGCCTTGCCTACCATGCGACCGGCCGGACCAACGATGCCCGCCGGGCCTACCTGCGGGCTCTGGAGGTGGACCGCAACCGCATCGAGGCCACCCACAACCTGGCGGTCAGCCACCTGGAGCGCGGGGAATGGCTCGAGGCCGAGCGGGGATTCCGGGCCTACCTCGTGGCCCATCCGGGGGACGCCCCCGTGCTCGAGACGCTGGCCCAACTGCAGTTCCAGTCGGGACGGTGGGACGACGCCGAGCGGTCCTACGCGGCCATCCAGCCGGCCGAGGCCATCAGCGCCGACGGATGGAACACCCGGGGGCTGCTCACCTTGCGCAAGCGCCGCTTCAAGGATGCGGTGAAGTGCTTCCAATACGCGTTGAGCCTGGCCCCGGCATCCACGACGCCGCTCTACAACCTCGGAGTGACCCACCAACTCCAGGGAGACCGCCGCTCGGCCGCCGCCCAGTACCGGCTCTGGCTGGCGGCCAATCCAGGCGCCCCGCAGGCCGCAACCGTCCAGGAGCTGATCCGCCAGTGGGAGGCTCCCCCGGCCGCCCCGACCACGGCGACCAATGCGGCGGCGAGCCTCACCGCCAGCGCCACCCCCCCAGTGGCCACCAGCTCGGCCGGCAACCTCGGCAAGACGCCACGGCCCGCCTCCATCGCCGGGCGGACCAACGCCGTGGCCGAAAGCGCCCGAGCGACGCCCGCGCCAGCAACGGCGCCCGCGTCGGCACCCGCTTCCGCGTCACCGACCGCGCCGGCCCTCCCCGCCAAGACACCCGAAGCCAAACCCGCCGTTGCCTCCTCGGCTGCCCCCCCGGCGCCCACCACGACCGCTCCGGCCGTCGCCCCCCGCGTGGCCGCACCACCGCCCCCGCTGCAGGTGGTGGAGGTCTCGGAAGACCCGCCCCTGAAGCCGGCCCAGGCCGAACCCACCGGGCAACCCTCCAAGCCGTTGGCGGTCGGGACGCCCCTGGCGAACCCCGCGCCGGCTCCCGTGCCCGCGCCGGCCCCACCGTCCGTCGCGGCAGCCCCTCCGGCATCGACCGGCGATGCGGAGGCCGACGACTCCGCAACCCCGGCCAAGCGCTCGCTCTGGGAGCGGGTCACGCCCGGTAAATGGGCCAACCCGGGCAAATGGGCCAACCCGGTGCAGTGGTTCCGCAAAGATCCGGCCTCGACGACCAACCCGGTGGCAACAGCGACCGCTGCGGCGACGGCCGGCAAGCCGGCCAAGAAGCCCACGCCGCTGACCCCGTCCCCGTCCACGCTCCCATCCCCCGCCTCGGCGGCGACGGCCCCGGCGCCACGCGCCCAGATCGCCTCACCCCGCCGGCCGGCCCCGCCACGCTACGTGCGCAGGGCCACGGGCGGGCTGCCTGCGGGCAACCGGGCCGCCGCCGAGCCGTTTTTCCTGCAGGGTACCAGCGCCCAGCAACGCCGTGACCTGGTGACCGCCGCCGCCGAATACCGGCGGGCCACCGAGGTCGACCCCTCCTTCCACGAGGCCTATCACAACCTCGCCCTGGTCGCGATGGATCAGGGCGACCTGAACCTGGCCCTGCTGGCCTGCGAACAAGCCCTGCTCCTCCGGCCGTCCGATGCCGAGACGCGGCGGAACTTCGCGGCCGCACTCAAGGCGGCCCGGTATCCGCAGGACGCCGCCGAACAACTCGAGCTGTTCCTCGCCGCCCGACCCACGGACACGGCCCTGCACCTGGCGGCGGCGGGCCTGTACGCCGGTGAACTCGATGAACCCGCCAAGGCCCGCACCCATTACGAGGCGGTGCTGGCGCTGGAACCGAGCCATCCGCAGGCGGCCGCGATCCGGGGCTGGCTCTCGGGCCATCCCCGGTAGGCCATTTTGGCGCACTGGCCTCGCGTGCCCGTTGCCCACCGTCGCCGGACGCCCTCCCCAATCCAACGACGCCCCGGACCTCCCGTGACAGAACCTGGCATACCCCCGGTGATCCCCGGCGCGCCGGCGGCACCGATCGCCGCCGAGCGACAGGCGCGCGGAAAGTTCCACTGCGCGGCCTGCGGGGCCGAGACCATCTGGGATCCCGGGGCCAAGGCGTTGGTCTGCGACTACTGCGGCACCGCGGCGCCCGAGCATGCCGCCCCATCGGCCGCCCCGGCCGGCACCATCCGGGAACATGACCTCGACGACGCCCTCCAAAGCCTGCCCGACACGGCGCGGGGCTGGAACGCGCGATCCAGTTCGGTGCGCTGCCAGAGCTGCCATGCCATCTCGGTCTTCGAGGCCGAGCAGGCGGGCCGCCGGTGCGACTTCTGCGGGTCGGCCCAGCTGGTGCCCTACCAGGAACTCCAGCAATCGATCCGCCCGGAAAGCCTGCTGCCCCTGAAGGTGGATGAGACTCGGGTCCGCGACAGCCTGCGCTCGTGGTACCGGGGGCGCTGGTTCGCGCCGTCGAACCTCGGGGACCGGGCCCTCACCGACACGGTCCACGGGGTCTACCTGCCGTACTGGACCTTCGACGCGCACGCCGACGCCGACTGGACGGCCCTCAGCGGCTACCACTACTACACGACCGAGACCTATACCGACGGCAACGGCCGCACCCAGACCCGGCAGGTTCGCCACACCCGCTGGGTGCCCAGCGCCGGATCGCTGTCGCATGCCTTCGACGACGAGCTGGTGCCCGGGTCCAAGGGTGTGCGCGCGGACCTGCTCCGCCGGATCGAGCCGTTTCCGACGGCCGACCTGGTGCCCTACCACGACGGCTACCTCGCCGGTTGGACGGTCGAGCGCTACCAGATCGACCTGGTGGGCGCGGCCACCGAATCGCGCCGGAGCATGGCCGACCAGGTCCGCTCGATGTGCGCCGGCGAGGTGCCCGGCGACACCCACAGCAACCTGCAGGTGTCGATCCGGTGGAGCCGCCAGACCTTCAAGCACATCCTCGTGCCGGTCTGGCTCCTGACCTACGACTACGGACGCAGGAGCTATCAGGTGGCCGTGAACGGATACACCGGGGCCATCGCGGGCGACCGGCCCTACAGCCTGACCAAGATCATGCTCGCGGTGCTGGCGGTCGTGGCCTTCATGGCCGTGGTGGTCTGGATGGGCGAGAACTGGAGATTCCAGCGCTGAGACCGCAGACACCGCCGCCGACGCTGACGACGCCGACGTCGTCGACTCGACGCCATCAACGCCGGGAGGGACCGCTAGCCAGCAGGGCGCCGGCGAGGGTGAACGCGGTCCAGGCCGAGGCCGGGATGTACAGACCGAACTCGGCGAACCCGTGGGTGAACCAGCCGAGCAGCCCCAGGAAGACCGCCCATTCCAACCGATGGCGATCGGCCTCCGGCCAGGCATTCCAGGCCGGGGGCGACACCGACCCGGGCGACGATGCCCCCCCCGAGCCCAGGGCCCCGGCAGACCGGGTCACCCAACGGCCCAACGTCCACAACAGGCCCCCGATCCATGTTGTGTAGAGGGCGAAACCCGGAAGCCCGGAGTCGCTGGCCTGTTCCAGGTAGTCGTTGTGAACGAGGCGGGCCATCTCGGACTCCGGTGCCTTGAGCCGGGCGTAGGGTCGCTGGAAGGTTCCCGGTCCGCTGCCCCACAGCGGATGGGCCCGGGTGTTCTGCAATGCGGCCTTCCAGTAGTCGGCACGGGCCACGGCGCTGGTTGCCCCCTTGGCGAAGTAGCCGGCGAACCGAAGTCCGAAGAGGCCGAGGCCCCCGGCCAGCAACCAGGACACCAGGGCCACCTTGTGCCGGGCCGGTGCCGGCCTCATCAGCAGGGCCACCGCGCCCACCCCCAGGGCCACCAGCCATCCGGCCTTGGATCCGGTCCAGTACAGGCAGAGGCCTCCCAAGATGCCGAAGCTGCCCAGCAGCAACCGGCGCACCGACCCCTTGAGGGAGGCCCCGACCGCGGCCAGCACCGCCAGCGCGGCCGGCAACAGCAGCAGGATCAGCCCGGCCAACGCGTTCGGATAGACCATCGTGCCGTTGACGCGGGCGCGGCGCATCTTGTCGAGGATGGCCGGGTTGGCGATGTCGACGCCGTTGGTTCGGATCACCAGCAGGTTGGCCTTGAGTTCCGCCATCGACGCGGCCGTGAAATTGGTCCAACCCGTCGCCTCGCCCTCGAGGAGCACCTGATAGTCCTGCCGCAGTTCGAAGAGATGCTGTTGGGCGGCCTTGTTGAGGCAAAGCCCGAAACCGGCAATGAGGCCGACCCAGAGCCACCCGCTGCGCAGGGCCGGCCCGAGGGCGAGGAACCCCAGCCCGAAGCAGGCGACACAACCGGTCAACTGCGGCAGCGTCCAGCCGGTAAGCACCGCGTCGACCGAGCGACCCGCGGACAGGGCCTGCCAGGCCAGCCACAGCACCGGCAACAGCAGCAGGAGTCCCGTCGAGCGGTCGCGGCCGCGCAGGGCCTCCATGGGCCGCGTGGCCATCAGGCCGGCCACCGTCAGCACCAGAAGCAGCGGCGCGGCAAGACGCGAGGGCCAGGGCTGCTGCAGCCACTCGGCCAGGTCGCGGGGCATCGGGATTTGCGCCTCGAGGATGACCGGGTTGCCCCACTTGAGGATGGCCATCCCGAGGAACGCGCCGAAGACCAGGGCGAAGAACCGCAGGCCCCCGGGGGCCGACGCCCCGCCCGACGCCGCGCCCGGGGACCGGGCGGGAGCGGGACCACCGGCGGTGGCGCTGGAGGCGGGGCCGCTCACAGGTGCAATCTCAGCAGACCGACCTCGAGGGCCAGGGCCTCCTGCACGTTGGTGTGGAGGAGCCGCTGGGTGCCTTCCCAGTTCTCCAGGTTGGTCTGGGCCTGCTCCCGGCGGAGCCGTGCCGCCACCGCCTCGGTGGCCGTCTCGAGCGTGGGGAAGAACGCCGCCTGGTCGGTGACCCCGCAGGCCTTGAGCCAGACGTCCCGCAGCCAGGCCTGCAGGCCGGCGAGGTATTCGCCCCGACGCCGCCGGTACTCGGCCTCGATGGCAGCCGTGAGCGCGTCCTCCCACTGCTCCTTCTGGGCGGGCGTGGCATCGGGATATTTCGCCAGCGGCGAGGCGGCCGTGCACTGCTCCTCGATGCGCTCGCGGGCCGCCCCCAGCGACTCCAGCAGCGTGCCGAGCAACTGGTAGCGGGCCAGCACCCCGGTCGATCCCGGGGCGGCCTTCCGGGCGAAGTCGGTCACCCAACGGGCCACTTCGTCGCCCACCCGGAACGGCCGGACCCCGAAGCCGACCCGCTGGCATCGGGAGAGGATGGTCTCGAGCAGGCGCCCGGGCTCGGTGGTCAGGAGGATGAGCACGGAGCCGGCCGGCGGTTCCTCGAGGGTCTTGAGGAAGATGTTGGCCGCCGAGGTGTTCATCCGGTCGGCGCCCGCGAAAATCACCATCTTGTGACGCCCCTGCATGGGCTTGAGGGTGATCGTGCGCACCACCTCGCGGGTCTGCTCGGCGCTGATCTGGCGGGACTTGTTCTCGGGGCGCACCCAGGTGACGTCGGCATGGTTGCGGGCGGCGATGCGCTCGCAGTTGGCACACCGACCGCAGGGAGCCATGGGGGTGCCCCCGGGCGACCGCTCGGCCGGCGCGGAGCAGTTGAGGGTCTGGGCCAGCGCCTCCGCCCCGGCCTCGAGCGAGTCGAGGTCGTCGCCGAAGAACAGGTATCCATGCGCCAGGCGGTCCCGCGACAGGCTGCGTCGCAGGAGTTCCCAGGGTTTGGAGGAGGCCAGGTCCGGATCCATGGAGGAAGGCGGGGCGGCGCCGTCGGAGCGGCTACTTCTTGGAGATCTCCTTGGCCCAGCTGTCCTTGAGGCCGATGGTCCGGTTGAACACCCGCGGCACCGAGGCCGGGGCGACCCCGGTCGGCGAGTACGGCACGTCGAGGGTGAAGTAGCCCAGGCGCTCGAACTGGAAGCGGTCGGTCTGGCGTGCCTCGGCCAGGGAAGGCTCCAGCAGGGCCGTGACCGTGGTCGCGCTCTCGGGATTGAGCACCGACTTGAAGTCGCGCCCCTCGGCCTCGGGCTCCTCCTCGGTGAAGAGCCGGTCATAGAGCCGCACCTCGGCCCGGAGGGCATGCGCGGCGCTGACCCAATGGATGGTTCCCTTGACCTTCTTGGCGGCATTGGCACCCCCGGTCCGGGTCTCGAGGTCGGCCGTGCAGCGCAGCTCGATCACCGCGCCCGAGGCGTCCTTGACCACCTCGTCGCAGCGGATGATGCAGGCGTACTTGAGGCGCACCTCGCCGCCCGGGCGCAGCCGGAAATACTTCGGCGGCGGCACCTCCATGAAGTCGTCGGACTCGATCCACAGCTCGCGGGTGAAGGCGATCTTGCGGGTGCCCAGCTCGGGCTGCGACGGGTTGTTCACCGCGTCGAACCAGTGGGTCTCCCCCTCGGCGATGTTGATGAGCACCACCTTGATGGGCCGGAGCACGGCCAGGCGGCGCAGGGCCACGAGGTTCAGGTCGTCGCGGATGCAGCCCTCGAAGACCGACACCTCGGTGAGGCCGTTGTACTTGGTGACGCCGATGGCGGCGGCGAAGGCGCGCAGGGCCTCGGGCCGGACCCCGCGCCGGCGGAGGCCGCTCAAGGTGGGCATGCGCGGGTCGTCCCAACCGGTCACCAGGCCCTCCTCGACGAGCTGCAGCAGCTTGCGCTTGCTCATCACCGTGTAGCCGAGGCTCAGGCGGGCGAACTCGATCTGGCGGGGCAGCTTGCGAGGAAGGTCGAGCGACTGGAGCACCCAATCGTAGAAGGGCCGGTGGATCTCGAACTCGAGCGTGCAGATGGAATGGGTGATGCCCTCCAGGTAGTCGCTGATCGGATGGGCGTAATCGTACATCGGGTACAGGCACCAGCGGTCGCCGGTCCGGTGGTGCGTGGCGTGCCGGATGCGATACAGGGCCGGGTCGCGCAGGTGGATGTTGGGCGAGGCCATGTCGATGCGGGCCCGCAGGGTGCGGGTGCCGTCGGCGAACTCGCCTTTCCGCATGCGCTCGAAGAGATCGAGGTTCTCCTCCACGGAGCGCTCCCGCCAGGGGCTGGGCCTGCCGGGCCGCTCGGGCACGCCGCGGTACTCGGACATCTGCTCCGGGGTCAGGTCGCAGACGTAGGCCTTGCCACGGCGGATGAGTTCCACCGCGAACGCCCGCATCTGCTCGAAATAGTCGGAGGCGAAGAACGGCTCGAGCGGGCGACCGGAGGCCTCGGTGGGCAGCACGGCGGTGCCGCTGACATCGCCGGGCACCTTGCGGCCCAGGCGGTCGTCGGCCCAACCGCGGATGAGCCAATCGACGTCGGCCTGGATGGACTCCACATACTCCACCTCCTCCTTGGTCGGGTTGGTGTCGTCCATCCGCAGGTTGCAGCGCCCCCGGGTCTCGCGGGCGATGCCGAAGTTGAGGCAGATGGACTTGGCGTGGCCGATGTGCAGGTAGCCATTGGGCTCTGGCGGGAAGCGGGTGACGCTGAGCGGATGCTTCCCGGACTGCAGGTCGCCAGCGACGATGTCGCGGATGAAGTCTGCCGGGGCGGGAGGCGGCATGGGTGCGGATTCCGACATACGAATTCGGCCGGGAGTCTTACGGCCACCCCCGGCGAAGTCGAGAACCTCGGACGGGGGGCGACGCTAGGCCCAAATACCCAGCGGCCCAGCGGCCCCGCGCCCCGCGTCATCGCGCAGGCCCAACCAGCCATCGGCGGCACGGGAGACCAAACATCCGCACCAAGGGGGGCGGATCAAGCCGTCGCAAAGCAATGGTCCCAATGGTGTGCCTTCAGCCGTCGCCACGCCTTGGTCAAATGCTCGGGCTTCATGATGCGGCGCTTGCGCGGGTTCCACCTGTGGACCGCGGAAACCGCCGATTCGGCGGAATTCCGCGCATCCAGATTGTCTCGCATGACCCAATGCACCGAGCTGAGCAACTCCAGGCCGTAGGGATCTTCAAAGCCCTCGATCAGTTGCGTCACTCGCTCCATCCGTTGACGAATCAACTCATCGTCGACGAGAAATGATTCCGCCTCTTCGACGGCTCCCGGCAGCAGGTCGATCGGTTTGGTCGGCGTATTCTTCCCATCGCCGTATCCCTGCGTGTAGTGCTTTTCCAGGCGGATGAGAACCTGACGCAGATTCCGGGCGTAGGGACCAAAGGTCCGCGCCTCGTATCGAAGCCGCAGCGGCTGTCCTGCCGACTGCAGGAAATACAACAGTTTGTGAATTTCCAGGAGGCTGACAAATGGGTCCAACAGCCCTTTGAGATACCGGTCCATCTGACAGGACCGCAAAAACTGCTCCAAAGGATGTGAGAGTTTCAGGCGCTGGTTAATGGTGGTTGGTTCGCTGCGGAAAGTCCATCCCCGGTGGAGGGAGGGCGGAGCCCGACCGGAGCCGGGGATGGACTTTGAGTCTTGGCGAAGGCCGCCGG
>Ga0194133_10009380_pt1 | contig 11210 bp, 7 predicted proteins | sample TA2KigOf40mmetaG_FD_155448 | JGI IMG/M metagenome (GOLD analysis project Ga0194133, IMG submission 155448) | Freshwater microbial communities from Lake Tanganyika, Tanzania - TA2015055 Kigoma Offshore 40m | ecosystem: Environmental > Aquatic > Freshwater > Lake | place: Tanzania: Lake Tanganyika...
ATTATGGAAATGACAGAATTTATTGATTTTATTTCAAAAGAACTTTTGATTTCTGTTGTGTTTATTGGCGGGGTTCTGATAGGTTATATAAATGGTATAAAAGATTCTGGAGGTTTATGAGAAAACTCAACGATGCATTACTTGGAATCACGGTAGCAATCATTGACTTTATCTACCGTGGATTACCAATACAAAGATTTTGGGTGCTTGAGACGATTGCTCGGGCACCCTATTTTGCTTTTTTGAGTGTGCTACATCTCAGAGAAAGTCTGGGACTTAGAACAGAAGCACACTACTTTCTAATGAAAGAACACTTTGCACAGACAATCAATGAAACCGAACACCTTATTGAAATGGAGTCGCGTGGCGGAAGCGACCGCTGGTTTGATCGCTTTTTCGCTTATCATTTGGTTCTCATCTATTATTGGATTCTGGTGGTTTATTATTCTATTGCTCCCGTTTCTGCTTATCACCTGAACGCAGGCATTGAATATCACGCAACAGAAACTTACTTAAACTACCTCTGGGACCACCAGGAGGACACCAAGATTGCAGAGATTGCAACTGATGAGATGAACCATTATATTGAGTTAAACAGAGCCATGGCTATGATATGATGTTTCACTTTGTAGAAGTTTTAGCAGGCAGTAAGATTTGGTTAGGACTATGTGGATTTGGAGTTATTGTCCTACCAATTGTGGGAATACAATACATTTACAATAAACACGATGCCAAATGATTTTCCCTGGGGTGTAATCACAATCCTCGGTACAGGTCTAGTCTTTACTCTGTATGTCATTTACTACATACTTAAATTAGCAGCAGATGAAATGAAAGATGAATCATCTAATCATTAAAACAATACTTTTATTAACAGCAATAGGATTATTTGTACAGTGGGGGTTGACACATGCATATCCTACTGCTATAATGTAATCTCCGTGTGAAGGAAGTCTTATGGATCGGGGAACCCCGATCTTTTTTATGTTTATAAATAACCCAGAAGTACTCCTTATTGTTAATAATATCCGATGGCATTAACAAGATTAACCAATTTGATTGCTACTAGAAATGGTAGGATGATTTATGTAAATCCTGATGATTTTAACGCTTCAGATTTAATCTCTAATACTGGCAATTCACCTACTCGCCCATTCAAAACTCTACAGAGGGCGATTCTTGAAGTTGCTAGATTTTCTTATATTGCTGGACAAAATAATGATAAGTATGACCAATTTACGATTAATCTTTCCCCTGGGGATTATGTAGTTGACAATAGACCAGGAAAATCTAATAGTGCTGAAGTTCCTGAATTATCTGATCAATCAAATTTTGATATTTTAAATCCAAATAACGATCTTTATAAGTTTAACTCCCCAGGGGGTGGTTTTATAGTTCCTCGTGGTACTTCTATTGTTGGTATGGACCTGAGAAAAACGAGAGTAAGACCTCGTTATGTTCCAGAACCAATGGATCAATCAGTGGACAGAACATCAATCTTCAGAGTAACTGGTGCTTGTTATTTTTGGCAGTTTTCAATGTTTGATGCACTTCCAACCTCAGATTCTTCTGGATTAGGTGGTGTTTATAATTATCCTACCTCAAATACAATTATAAATGCTGACTATTCTCACCATAAAGTAACATGCTTTACTTATGCAGATCAATCAGATCTTGATCTTTTCTATGCTAAAGCAGCAAGAGCATTTGCATCTATTCCAGAAACTGCTGGTGAATTAGAATCAAGAATTCAAGAAAATAGAATTGTAGGTCCACTGCAACAGGCTGGACAAAAAAGTATTGCTAGTATTACTTTCTCTGGAAGTGTAGCAACCGTTGTTACTACTGGTCCTCATGAAGTATTTGAAGGTCAGCAAATTACAATTGAAAATGTACTAGGTTCTTATACGCAGTTAAATGGAACTTATTATGTAACTAGAGTTAATAATGATAATGAATTTACTATTACTGCTCCAGGATTCCCTTCTGGCGCCGTAACTCCAAGTGCTATTACTAGTGCCATTGTTAAAGCAGAAATTGATACAGTTGATTCATCGTCACCCTACATCTTCAACTGCTCACTTCGTTCTACTTATGGTCTCTGTGGACTATGGGCTGATGGAAGTTTGGTAACGGGATTTAAATCCATGGTTGTTGCTCAGTTTACTGGTGTTTCACTCCAGAAGGATGACAGAGCATTCATTAAATTTACTGAATCTACAACACCTAATCCAAGTTTTGTTCTTGAGGGTGGTTCTAATGATGCTAAATCACTTCACCAAGATTCTGCTGGATATGTTTATTATCGTGAAGGTTGGAGAAACTTTCACATTAGGGTATCAAATAACTCGTTTATTCAATCAGTTTCTGTTTTCGCAGTTGGTTACGCAGAACAGCATTTAATTGAGTCTGGTGGTGATTATTCTCTCACAAACTCAAACTCTAACTTTGGTACTCAAGCTTTGATTGCTGATGGTTTTAGACCAGACGCATTTGATCTTGATAAGAAAGGATATTTGACTCATATAGTTCCTCCACAAAGTTTATCTACAGATGAGACAGATATTCCATACTATCCACTTGATGTACAAAAAACTCGTCAAGGATTACAAGATGATAGTGTAGGATCTGAACTTTATCTGTATGAACAAATAGATCCTGATAAGACCCCAGTATTTGATATTAATCAAAACAAACTGGGTGGTAGAATTTCTGATAAAGTTTATGTAAATCTTACCAATCCTACCAATGGATCAATTCAAACATTTGAAGCATTTATTAATCCAAATGGTATTGAACAACATAATATCACTACTGTTAATGTAGCTGATAATATTTTTATTACTCAAAGTACAAATAACTTTGAAACTGCTACCCCAATCAGAATTTATAGTAGCACTGGATACCTTCCACTCGGAATGGAATCAAATAGATTATATTATGCAATTAAAGTCACAAATAACTCATTTAGAATTGCACCATCCGAAGAAGATGCAAGATCGGGTGCTGGTGGCGCACAAAATAGCATTGTAAATATTCGTTCTCAGATTCCTGGGGGAGCACAATTAACTGTTAAAGCATACGTTTCTGATACTAATCCAGAACTTCCACGTTTTGATGTATCTGTAAATGCAAACCTTGATGAATTTGAAACAGGAACATACTCGCATGGTTTCGCTACTGGCGATAAAATCTTCTTTAAAAGAAGAGTTATCGCTGGTGTAACAGCTGGGGGCGCTTTACCAGAAATACAAGCTGGGGGTGCAACTCAATCTCTCAGTCTTACTACAGAATATTATGTAATTGTTGTTAATTCAACTAAATTTAAAATTGCTGATAGTGAATCAAACGCTAATAATGGTGTTCAAATTCCTATCAATACTAACGGCGATGTCAATACCATAAAAGTATACAGAAATATTCAAAAATCTCCGTTAAGATATAGTCCTCCTAAATCTAACTGGTATATTGCTGTAAGAGCAGATATTACCAATACTATTCACCCAATTCTTACTAGCAGCAATAATGGTAGTATTTACAAAAACCCCGCTCTAAGTAATACCGAGAACTGTTATCTTAAACGAGTTAGTGATGATAGAAGAGTTGCTGACAGAACTTACCGTGTGAGATTCGTAATTCCTAAGTCACAACTTAATGCAAGACCTCCTCTGATTGGTTATGTTGTCAGAAGGAAAACAGATGATAATAATGTTATTCTTCCATATAATACTGAAACACAATCAAACTTAACCAGCGATTTCACCAGAATTTACTACATCTATAGAATTGATACTATCTTAAAACATATTCCTGGTGAGCAGGATGGTGTTTATTATCTGACATTAATGATGGCAGACGTTGCACCAAAAGGAGCTCAGTTTAATTCCCAAACTGATACATTTGGATTCCTGAAGTATAGCCAGGATGTATCTAAAATTTATCCTGACCTTGACAAGGATAATCCAATTGCAGATCCTGCTGCAGCAATTAGTGTTGCAGATAATTTAATTCATGGATTTATTTACCAAGATGATGATAGAAGTTCTATCACTAAAGAAGGAATTGCTACATTCTTAGCAGATGCTGGGTGGAATCCTATTCTTTCATCTATTGGCGGAAAAGCAGTATCAGGTCAAGAAAATCGTCTTATACCTTTTGCTGGAAATATTCCTAGCATTCAAGTTGAATTAAGAAGAACATCACAGATTCGTGCTGGCAACCAAACATTTGAATATACTGGTTTTGGTTCTGGTAACTATTCCACAGGTTTCCCATCTAAGCAAAAAAGAGTTCTTACTGACAAAGAAGTTCTTTATTCCCAGGCACAAAGAAGAAGGGCGGGTATTGTATTCTACTCTGGTCTAAATTCTTATGGTGATCTTTATGTTGGTAACCAAAAAATTAATGCTGTTACTGGTGAGGTAGAAATTCTTGATAAACCAATTCTTCGTGTTGCTGGATCTGCTGCAGTAGTAAATGATGAATATGTTCCATATGTCTCTGGAACAAAGAATGTTAATATTGAGGGCAACTTAGTAACAGGTGGTGGTCCAAATAAGATTGCAAACAACTTTAATAATGAATCATATTTTAATGAAGGAATTAAAGTCGCTACTAAAGATCCTGCATCAGTTAATAGAGCACTCACCACACATGATCTAATCTATAGACCAAAAGCAGTTTCTTTAGATGCTAATTTCTTAAATGGAAATGTAAAGCAAACAGTATTAAATTCTGGTAATTTAAGACCAAATCCTGGTGTAGAAGGAACTTTTAAGGGTGATCACTACTACAAAGGAACAATTACTACTCAAAGCAGACATGAAGGATATATTTATGTTGGTGGAGATCAGTTTAATAACTTCATTAATAATGGATGGAGACAGGTTGGATTAATAGGCACTGGACATCTCACCTCTATTGAAGATACTTATGGTTCAAATATTGGAACTTTAACAGATCCAGAACCTTATGAAGTATATGGTAGATTTGGTATTAACAAAGTTACACCTTCTGGAGCACTTCACGTAGGAACTGGAGATGTAATTTTTGATAATGATTTGGCAGTTAATGGTGGAGACCTTACAAGTACGGCTGCAACATTCAATTTATTGAATCAATCTACAACTGTTCATGCACTTAATGCTGGAACAAGTATTGTAATCGGTGCTACTACTGGTTCATTAACTATTAGAAACCCTAATGTTACTGTAAGTGATAATTTAACAGTGCTTGGTGATCTAGCTGTAAATGGTGGAGACCTTACAAGTACGGCTACAAACTTCAATCTTCTTAATCAATCAACAGGAAATATTGTAGCATTTAATTCTGCTGATAGACTCTGGATTGGTAATTCTGCTAGAGCAGTTTCTATTGGTGCAACTGATGGTGTTGGTACTACAACTATTAATCATAGACTTGCAATTGCTGGGGATCTTTTAGTTGCTGGTAGAATTACCACAGTTGAATCTGAAACGGTAACAGTTCGTGATCCCGTTATTACCTTAGGTGGATCTTATATTTCTACGTTATCTGGTGTAACTACAACTAGTGGTGTTGCTACTATTTCTGGTATGCCACCAGGACTGGGTGGGGTATCTGTTCCTAATGGAACAGGTGGTGTATATCCTAACGATCCTAAGGATCGTGGTGTTGAATTAAGATATTGGGATGGATCTGTCAATACTGGTTTTATGGGTTGGGACACCAGTCTTCAAAAATATATCCTGTTGAAAAATGCAACTAATTTAAATGATACTTTTACTGGAACTGATGCTGAACTTCAGGTTGGTAAAATTACAGTAACTGATGCAGCAAATGCATTTAATTATGCTCAAAATCCTTTTGCTAACTTTAGTAGCGGTCAATATTCTTCTACATCAAATACAGATATTAATGCTAACTTCCGTAAACTGATTGAAAAATATGCTACACCAGTTGGTACAATTATTATGTGGGCTGGTAGTACTAGCAACATTCCAGAAGGTTGGACACTATGCGACGGATCTTCACGAAGAGATAGAAATGGAACTAATGTAAGTGTTCCCGATCTTCGTGATAGATTTATTGTTGGTGCGGGTTCTACTTATAGTCCAGCAGCAACAGGAGGAACTACTTCACAAACTATTAACCAAAATACTGGTGATAATAATGTTACTCCAACCGTGCAAGGAACCTCTCTCGGTCATAGATTAGCAAGAAATCAAATTCCTCCTCACCGTCATGGAATTCGGCATGGTCATACTCTTACTGATCCTGGACATGCTCATACGATAGCTGATCCTGGACATCATCACATTGGAACTGCTGATAAAGAATATGTTTATGATAAGATTGATGGCAGTTACCACAGCGGCGGCTCCAACGCAGCTAGAGGTCTTAGGTCTTCAGTTGTACAACTTACAATTGAAGGAAACTTTACTGGTATTGCAATTAATCCAGTAGTTACTGGAATTTCTATTAACGCGGATAGTGTTATCGGTTCAAATTTCTCAAATTCGGCGGGTTCTTGGTCTGGTCCTGCTACTGGTAGAGATTCAGGAGCAAACAATGACGTTGGCGAATATAATGATGCTAATGCGCCAGCTGCAGAACACTCACACTCACTTAACGTTACACTAAACAATACAACTCACCAGCACCTTATGAATTTCACGATTGATAAACTGCCTCCATATTATTCTCTCTGCTATATCTACAAACTTTGATATGACAATTCCAGAAGTGCCACAAGATACCTTGTGGTATGATAGAATTCTTGATAATCTTATAAAAAATCAGGACAATGAAAGTTCCAAACTGGCAACATCATTCCAAGAAACAACAGAAACGACACTTGAAACCTCAAGCGATGAGGCAGGCTCGTGCCCGCCGTAGACACTTGAAAAACCGTCTACTCAACCTCCCCAAGCGGGAGGTTTTTTCGTATTATGACTTCAGTTGAGACAATCCGATGATCGTTAATCAAGAAATTAAAGGCAATCTTGCCAAACTGCTTGCCACCGAAAACCTTGTGGTTGAGCACAAAAAAGTTCCAACTGCTTGTTTTGATGTAGAGCGTCGTGTGCTAACTCTGCCTGTCTGGAATAAAGCATCTGCTAGTGTCTACGATATGTTGGTGGGTCACGAAGTCGGTCACGCTCTTTATACTCCTAATGAAGATTGGACTGCATCTGTTCGTAACGATGTTCCTAAGGATTTTGTGAATGTTGTTGAGGATGCTCGTATTGAGAAACTGATGAAACGCAAGTTTCCTGGTCTTGCTCGTAGTTTTTATGCTGGTTATAGTGAACTGAATCAAGAAGATTTCTTTTGTATTCAGGGTGAAGACCTGTCTAAGGTGAATCTAATTGACCGCATCAATCTGCACTTCAAGATTGGTATGTTTGCCCTGCTGCCCTTCAGTGAGGAAGAACAGGTGTTTGTTGACCGTGTTGCTAATGCTGAGAGTTTTGATGAAGTTCTTCGCATCTGCGAAGACCTTGTAGAGTATGTCAATCTTCAGGACACAATCAAGGCAAAAATGCCTGATGCTCAGAACATTTCCGCTCAGGGTTCTGGTGAGGGCAACAGTGATTATCAGCAAAAAGACCAGAGTCAATTTGATGATGAGCAGGAAGTAGAGCAGACGGATAATCAGGGTCATGGTAGTTCTTCTGACTCTGATGATAAGGAGAATGATGGTGCTCCTAATCAATTGTCAAACGGTCCTGTTGGTGGTGGTCCTAATGAGAAACAATCTAAAACTCAGCAGGCATTTGACCAGAATTCTGAAAAACTGACTCAAAATTTTCCCTGGCACACTGAAACTGTGTATGTGGAAGTTCCTAAGGTTAATCTGGACAGCACCATCGTTGATTGTAAGATCCTCCACAAGCACATTAAAACTTCCTGGGATGATCTTCAGGCAGAGCGTAGAAAGCACTGGGGGGACCTTTTTGAAACTGTAGACGCAGATTATAACAAATATAAGTCCTCGGCACAAAAAGAAATTAATTATCTCGTAAAAGAGTTTGAATGCAAGAAGTCCGCTGATAGTTATGCTCGTGCATCCACTGCTCGCACAGGTGTTCTTGACACCAAGATGCTTCATACTTATAAGTTTAACGATGATATTTTTAAGAAAGTTACTGTGATTCCTGATGGTAAAAATCACGGTCTTATCTTCATTCTTGACTGGTCTGGTTCTATGAATCACGTCATTCTTGATACTGTGAAACAACTGCTCAACCTCTGCTGGTTCTGCAAGAAAGTGCAAATTCCTTTTGAAGTTTATGCTTTCACTTATGAGTGGTCTCCTAATATTCTTGATACTGGGAACGTTGCTCGTAAGAAAACGAATCGTAAGATTGGTGAGTTTGACATTCATCATTTGTTTCATCTGCTAAACTTTATGAGTTCCCGTACTAATACTGTTGAATTTGAGCAGCAGGCAAAAAATGTTTATCGTCTCGCTTATATGATGAGTGGTAAATCTGTTTCTTATTCCTGCCCGCTGGGTCTTGATATGAGTGGCACTCCTTTAAATGAAAGCATTATTACCCTTCACGAGATTATTCCTCAATTCAAGAACAACAATAAACTGCAAAAGGTGAATGTTGTGATTCTGACTGATGGTGAGGCAAATAATCTTACCTTCAATGTCAAGAGTCCTTATGGTTCTGGTAAATTAGGCACTAATGCTGTCAGTGGTCAGTGTGCTCTCCGTGACCGTAAAACTGGTCATGTTTATCGTAACTTTGGCAGTGAGTATGACTATTCTCTGACTACAATTCTTCTGAAGAACCTTAAGCATCGTTTCCCTGAAGTAAACCTTATCGGTTTCCGTATCATTAGTGGTAATGAATTCAATCGGTTCTACAGGTATCTCAAGAACATTAATTCTTATCTTGATAGTGTTCCTGATAGTGTCACGAAAGTTTGGAAGAAAGAAAAATCTGTGGAAATTAATCCTGCTGGATATGATTCTCTATACGCTATTTCTTCCTCTGGTTTGTCCTCTGATGCCTCTTTTGAGGTCTCTCAGGATGCCAGTACAACTGAAATCGGTAAGGCATTCCGAGGAATGCTGAAGAAGAAGACCACTAACAAGAAACTGCTCTCTTCATTCGCATCTCTTGTCGCTTGACAACCGCCTTTTTTTGTGCTATTATTTCTCCATAGTCATTCAATTTAAAACTATGATTGCTCAATTTGTTGAAACCAAAAACTACGCTGAAATCTACAATGCTTACGCTATGTGGATTCAGATGAACCCCCAGTATTTTCGTACAGGTAAAACTGCCATCGGAATTCCTCTTGATCAAGTAAAGAAACCCCACGGTTTCCGTTCGTTCCTGAAACAATCAATTTTTAATGAAAAAAAACTTATTAGAGTAGAACAAGATTGCTCTGAATATCTCAATAAGTATCCTGAGAGTATGCAAAAGGATGGAGCAGACCTGTTTGTTAAAATCTTCCCAGGCGTTATTCGCGCTAAGATGGATAAAAAAGAAGAAAAGCAACAGGCAACAAACAACAGTTTGAATGAATTCTTCAATCAGACTGAACTGCCTCTGAATAAATCTACCAGCACTGTCAGCACTGTCAGCAAACTCTCCGATGTTGCAGAAACTATCTGTGCATTTGCAGAGCGAGGGGCAAAATCTATTAAGTCTCCCGATGGTTGGGAGGTCCAGTTCTAAAACTGTCACGCCCCCCTCTCATGGGGGGTTTTTTATGCCCTATAATTACTTTGTTGAAACGAATGACACCAATGTCCCGCAAATCTAAAATTGACTCTGCTGCCCTGACTGCCTATATCAGTACTCATTTCGGTGATGAGTTTGGTGCCGATGCTGTTCGTGCTGCTGCTGTTGAATTCAGTTCTTCGTATCCTACTATTTGCAAACGTCTTGATGCTTATAAGGTCGGTCATGGTCAGTGGAATCTGACTGTACAAGAAAAACTTGAGAGGACTTATCAGGCACCCGCTGCTGCTCCTATTGTGACTGAATTTATTGTTCAAAATCTTATCCCCGAAAAAGATGATACCTTTGTCAGTTTTGGTAATTTCGTTGATCTTAAGAAGATTCTTTCTTCTCACATCTTTTATCCTGTGTTCATCACTGGTCTGTCTGGTAACGGTAAAACTTTTGGAGTTGAACAAGCATGTGCTCAACTTAAGCGTGAACTTATTCGTGTAAATATCACAATTGAGACTGATGAAGATGACCTTATTGGTGGTTTCCGTCTCGTGAATGGTGAGACTGTGTGGCACAATGGTCCTGTGATTGAAGCACTGGAACGTGGTGCCGTGCTGCTGCTGGATGAGATTGATCTTGCCAGCAACAAGATTATGTGTCTGCAATCTATTCTTGAGGGTAAAGGTGTGTTCCTCAAGAAGACTGGTCGGTATATAAAACCCGCCGCTGGGTTCAATGTGGTTGCTACTGCAAACACTAAAGGTAAAGGTTCTGATGATGGTCGTTTCATTGGCACTAACGTGTTGAATGAGGCATTCCTGGAACGATTTGCTCTCACTTTTGAGCAAGATTATCCCTCTACTAAAACCGAACAAAAAATTCTTGAGAAACTGCTTACCTCTCTAGGTGGCACTGACCTTGAATTCTGTGAGAAACTTGCTTCCTGGGCAGACATTATCCGTAAAACCTTTAAGGATGGTGGTATTGACGAAGTTATTTCTACTCGTCGTCTGTCTCATATCATCCGTGCCTACACTATCTTTGGCAAGCGGATGAAAGCAATTGAGGTCTGCATCAATCGTTTTGATGACGAAACTAAGAGTTCTTTCTCGGAACTTTATGATAAAATTGATGCTTCTGTTTACGACGAACGAAAAGAAAAAGAAGAATATAATTGATAAACAATTCTTAACCTGTTTTTAGTTGACATATCTGATACATTTATGTTAAAATTACTTGTCCTTAATTTTTTGGACATTATCCTACGTTTTTAATTTTTTATGTTTAAATCCGCAATCGCAGCTGTCGCAGCTGCTCCTTTCCTTGCCACCGCTGCGTTCGCTGGCCCTTATGTAAATGTAGAAGCTAATGCTGGTCTTACTGGCTCTAACTACACTGGCACAGTCACCGAAGCACACGTTGGTTATGATTTTGCTCTGAGCGATACCGTTAGTGGTTATGCTCAAGTTGGTCCTGCTCTGCTCACTCCCGATGGTGGTAGTGCAAAGACTAAAGTGTCTGGTAAGG
>Ga0194133_10009382_pt1 | contig 11210 bp, 14 predicted proteins | sample TA2KigOf40mmetaG_FD_155448 | JGI IMG/M metagenome (GOLD analysis project Ga0194133, IMG submission 155448) | Freshwater microbial communities from Lake Tanganyika, Tanzania - TA2015055 Kigoma Offshore 40m | ecosystem: Environmental > Aquatic > Freshwater > Lake | place: Tanzania: Lake...
GCCAGGCAGGGCCAGCATCCAGTCTATGGGGCGAACGATCACCGTGTCAAGATCAAAATACAACACACGGCCTTGTATGTGTTGGGCATCGAACATCTGCATCTTGTACCACCAGGCTTTTTTGCGTCCCGCTATGCCAGGCCATGGCTGCAGGATGTGCTTGATCATGGTGGCCGGTACTGGCCGGTCCGGCTCTGTAAAAACATGGAAACGTGTGGGACAGGTGAGATTGGTCTGGACCATGTGATTGAGCCTATCTACATATTGCCATGCATATAGGTCTCCGTGTATCACGCAGGCCACATCGATGCCAGTGTTCATTACAGCCTGTCTGACAGCCTTTTTAGCCATATTCCTTGAGCTATTTCTTCTAGGGTGTATTCAGTGTGGCAGATCTCCACCAGCCACTGATCTCGATTGATGTCATAGGGTCGTTCAATGTCTTCTATACTTACCGACACTGGATGGGCGAGGCTAGCACTGTGAACTACAGGTCGCACACCTTGGATGGCGGCCTGTATGCCCGGTCCTGAATTGAGGTTAACTATAGCATGACAATCAAATTGCATGTCAAATGAATCATAGGTGTTGGGCACACGGCGGGGGGACTCCACAATGATGCCCTGCGGCAACTGTGATACTGCCAGGCGACATCGAGGATGTGGCCGTATCCGTATCTCACGATCTGTGTGATCTCGTATTTGGACGACCTGCTGTGCGATCCAAGTCTCCATGCTTGAAAGATCTTGCACTTGCAGGCTGGCCGAATTTTGGGCAGCGATCACCACATGCGAGCTCGGACGATGCACCGTGCCTAGATTGATGTTTAGTCGTGCGGGGCGATCCCAATCCAAATCCTGGGTGTGGCCGTAGTAACCCTCAGCGGTTATGTTGTTGATGGCCACTTTCCATGTGGTGCCTCGTAGCAGAGATCCAATGTCTATCACTATCACGGGTAGACCCTGGCGGCGATAGTGCTGATATACCTCGCGGTTCTTGGCCATGCGTCCACTCCACAACACGCTCCATATGATCACGGCATCTGAGGTCATGCTGTTCTCCGCAGTGCCAATACCTGCGTGCTGCAGAGATTCCAGCATGGCTGCCATCACCGGGCCACTGTTGCCGGCCGCCTGCAAAGGAAAATAGGCTACGTTTTTGATCACTAAATATCCCTGTGAAATACACAGTAATTACCACGTTCAATCAAGCAGGCCTAGATACCTATGGTCAGAGGATGATTGATACCTTTGAGCAGTATTGGCCCGCTGATGTGGATCTGCTAGTGTGTGCAGAAAATTGCCGACCGCGGACTAATCGCCCGACCACGCAAGTGATCGATCTCTTGAATACCAGTCCCGGACTGCGCAGTTTTATCCAGCGTCATGCCAACAACGATCTAGCCCATGGTCGCGCTGGGCCACCGGATGTGTTCAATCCCAAAAAAAAATTCCGTTGGGACGCTGTGCGATTCAGTTATAAAGTATTCAGTGTGGCGCTGTGCGCCAACATGGTATCCAGTGGATGGATGATCTGGCTGGATGCGGATACCCGCACACACTCTGTGGTAGATCATGCATGGTTGTCTCGGGTGTGTCCTCAGGATGCTATGATATCCTATCTTGGCCGGGGCGAAAGTTATCACAGTGAATGTGGATGGGTTGGTTACAATCTCGACAACTCCGGCACCCGGATGTTTATAGATGACTTTCGGTCAATGTATGACACTGATGAGATATTCAAACATCCCGAATGGCATGACAGTTACATCTGGGACACAGTAAGGAAAAGATATCAGTCTGATCACAAATTCCACAATCTCAACTCAGCATGGCAGGACAAAAATCTAGCAGGCCATCCTTTTATCAACAGTGATTTGGGATTGTGCATGGATCATGCCAAAGGGAGTCGGAAAACCCAAGGAGCAAGCCTGGCCAAAGATATCAAACGGCACCTCGAGCATCCGTACTGGCAACAAATATCAGCTCAAGGTTAGATCATGTATCAGTCTCACGGATGGTGGTTCCCCAATCAAGACACACATTTTTCAGAAATGCTGACCAAGCATGTCAGCAAAGGCGGAGCACCAGTGTATCAAGAAAAAGTGAGACGGATCAGCATGGAGGTGTGTGCTAGGAAAAATCTTGCCCTTGATATCGGAGCCAATGTTGGGCTCTGGACCAAAGATCTCTGCGGAAGTTTCATCAATGTCGTTGCCTTTGAACCGGTGTCAGAATTCTGCGAATGTCTAAGACGCAATGTCACAGCCCCAAATTTAGAATTACTGGATCTAGCATTGGGAGACACCACTACCACGGTAGACATGATCATAACGGAAGGGAATACCGGTCATAGCCATGTGGATATCAAATCTTATGGACAGGGTACCACGAGCATGACCACATTGGATTCTCTGGACTTTCCCGAGATAGATTATATCAAGATAGATTGCGAAGGATTTGAAAACAAGATTATATCAGGAGCGGAAATCACTATCAAAAAATATCGACCTATCATAGTGATAGAAGATAAAAAACACAAAGATGTGGGCCATGCCGACACTGCGGGCGCACTGGACACTCTGCTGGGCTGGGGTGCTCGGGTTCTACAAACTGTCAACAACGATCATATCTTGGGCTGGCGATCTTGAGATATCTTCTAAATGCAGAACAGATAGTCCAACCATTGGCCCGCCAGATGCTGCGTCGATATCTGCGGGCTTTGCCACGCACTATGCATCGGACACAAGAATATATTGACAAACATCAACGGAAATTCTCTAAGACCGGTATACTGTCAGTGGACTTTGGTCAGGTCCATATCTTGCTCAAAGCAGACACATTATCCTACTACGAAAACATAGTCAAACAATACAAACGATTATACAGGCCGTTGTGTCGATGGCTGGCCGAAAATCATGATCGAATACCGATGGTCAGTCGCAAGGACATAGGATCCGTAGAGGGCATGGCCAAATCCGTGGCCCTTCAACTAGATAGGTCGGCCACTGCTGCGATCACTGCCACCGAATTGCACGATCAAGGAGATCTAGTGGTCCACGGCAATCAGCACACAGAACTTTTGCTGGCCTACATGAAAAGTTCGCGAGATTTTTGGTTCATTGATTCTGGCTACACCAATTTCATCCAAGGTAAAAAAACATGGCATAGATTGGTGCACAATCATGTCCATCACCATCTAGGGCAACGCATGTTCCCGGCAGATCGTCTGGGCAATCTGGCCAGTTTTCCTCGCCCTTGGAGACAGTCGGGCGATCGCATCGTGATAGTGCTGGCCAGCGACCGGCACTATGCTCTCCATGGTACCACGCAAGGTCAATGGCGGCACAAGATAAAAGACGAAATCAGGAAATACACCGATCGTCCCCTGGAGTTCCGATCTAAAGAAGAAAATCGCAAGATCAGATCCTCACTCTATCAAGACCTGGAACATGACCAAGATGTGTATTGCGTGATCTCGGACAGCAGTGCAGCAGCTATAGAAGCCCTATGGTTAGGCATCCCTGTGATAACTTTGCAACAACATGTCACTGGACCAGTGGCACGCAACAGCATCCCACAGATTGAAGACCTGTACCGAGGGCCCTTGGGCGATTGGCTCTGTGCGTTGACTTACAGCCAGTTCACCGAAAAAGAAATACACGATGGCACGGCCAAGAGCATAATCGAGAAGTATCATGCTTGATGTAGTGGTTTACATGTCCAGCATACCCAAGATCGCAGATCACGATAGAAAAGCGCAGGTACTAAAATCTTTTGAAATTGGCGCAAAAGCCCGAGGTGCATCAGTGCTGCTCCATCGCGAGCGCACTGTGGTTCCTTGCCGTCTGGCAGTGATACTGGGTTGGGTAGGAAAAAACATCAAGGGTCCACACATCCAACTCAGGCAAGATGTGATCCGACAACAGCAACAACAAGGTCATCGTGTCATGCCCGTGGATGGCAGTTGTTTCAAGTTTGCGGACTTTGATAACCGCTTCTTGCGTTACAGCCTCGACGGGGTCTACTATAATACCAATGTATATGCCAACCAAAATAGCTCGGATCTGAGATGGCAGCAAATCAGCCGCGATCTCAAACTGACCTGTGATCCTTGGCGCAGCCAAGGCGATCACATCTTGGTATGCCTGCAGCGAGATGGTGGCTGGAACATGAAAGGCGTGGACATGCAGGTCTGGACCGATCAAACCGTGAGGAAATTGCGGACAGCGACTAGTAGGCCGATAGTGGTCCGTCCACATCCTAAAAATCCCATTGACATGAGCAGCCTTGGAAAGGTGCCGGATGTTAGATTGAACCGGCCTGGTAGCACTCTCCGAGAGGATCTCACAGGAGCATGGGCGGCAGTGTTTTTCAACAGCTCCAGCAGCGTGGCTGCAGTGCTGCAAGGTATTCCCATATTCGTAGATGACAACGATTGTGTGGCCTGGGCCGTGGCCAATCATGATATAAATCAGATCGAAAATCCGCTGGCTCCCAGTAGAGAGCAATGGTTATGGGATCTATCTGCGGCACATTGGACTGACCAGCAAGGCCAGGCCGGTGACATCTATCAGCATTTCTTAAGATTCATTTAGGATGCGCCAGCAGATCCCAAACTGCATTTCTTTTTTGGTGAACTGGCAGTAACTGAGATGCCGTAACCAGCGCCATATCTCACCTTGATCTAGATCAGGCAACGAATCGATCTGCTCTAGGGCACCTGCCAGAGGTTGGGCAGCACTTTCTCCCAGGCATATCACAGGAATGCCGTGCATCACAGATTCAACTGCGCAATTACTGTTGAGAACTACCACTGCATTGATATCTTCCTGCAAGGCATCAATAAAACGATTGCTGGTCTGTCGCACATATCGGCTTGCTGGTCTTGATCGTATTACTATTTCCCTGTTGGTGAAATGCTTGATTTTGTCAATGACTTGATCTAACCATACCTGCGATGACTCGATGCCAAACTGTGTGCAAACTTTGTCATCAGGGGGAACGATCATTATCCGATTTCCCCGGGCATATCTTGTTGTATCCAACTGAAGTTTCTGCAGCCGGGCATCTCGCCGATCTATGATGGGCCCAGTGTTCTGATGTGCATTCTTAGTGACCCTAAACCAAGTTTTTTTTCCTATGCCGTTGCCAATGTATCCGGTATCAATATAATACCAATCTAAGCCATGTTTTTTTGCCTGTTCTGGAACGGTGGATTTGGGACCACTCAAGATCATGGGCTGCGTGGTATTGGCCAGTATCTCTTCGGCAGTGGCCATGCGGCCACCTACATGACGCAACAAAGGCAACACAAAAGACTGATGACCGAACCCCAGCATGCTCAAGAATTAAGGATGCGCCAAGCAGTACCGTCGGCCATCTCTTGGAAAGTGAATTGGCTGTAACTGAGATGGCGAAGCCATGCTTCGCGTTCTGCTTCACTGGGCTTTTTGGGATTTTCCACAACAGCCAGGTCGGCGCCGCACACTGCTCCGGCTGCATTGGGGCCCAGGCAGATGGCAGGTTTGCCCAGCATCACTGCCTCGCAGGCAGCCACGGAGTTGTATGTTATTAAACAATGCACATCGTCGGCCAAGGCTTCTTCTATGGTATCCACTTTCATTCTCTCTTGCCTGGGCCTTTTCAATCGTATTTCTACAGGCCTGTCGGTATGTTTTTTCAATTCTGTGACCACTTCTTTGACCCATACTTCTGGATTCATGTGCCAAAGACTGAGACTTTTTCCACTGGGTGGTGCTATGAGTATTTTTCGACCAGGATAGAATGATTTGATTTTAACCCCTACACAACGATCCAATCTCGCACGATCTCGGGAGATTATAGGCCTGATGTCATGCACATGGTCCTTGATGATCCTGAACCAGGTTTTCTTTACAGAATTTCCAAAATATCCGTTGTCTATGTAGTAGAATGTCCTGTTGGTTTCCCAACAGTAATTGACCGAACGGCCCAACTTCATTCCTCTGATACACCAAGGATGAGTCACGGGTAGATGCCAGGCAGCCTGCGAGCTCATGACCATCCCATTGCAGCCTCGCGCAAATGTATCAGCAAACACTGCCTGCCGATGTTTGCGAGGATTAGATTCCATCTTTCGGTCTAGGCATAACACTTGGGTGGGATAACGACAGGGATCAATGATGTTGTCAGGGTGCATGATCACCGTTGCAGGCAATAGTCTGTGAGCATGCGTTCGCGATGCCATTCCTCGGCCTGAGGAGTGTGGGCAAACTCATGGAAACACGGCGTGCCCAAGGTATAATGCAGTAGTTTGGCATTGGGATTGGCACCGTATTCATCGGGCAACCAGTTCCATTCTGGAGACAATTCTTGTATACGATCATCGTCGATCCAGGAAAATCTGTGCAAGAAACTGCCAGGTTGAGACATGACGAATTCTGGTGTGAGTTTTCGATTTGGCCATGTCTGGCAATCCCATACGATGACCGATGACCAATTTTTCCTGGGGTAGTTTTCATTTTTGCTGCCGAGATATTTTTCTGTCATGCGTGTCTTGTAGTCATGCTTGACCACGGCCACATCCTTGCCTAGTTGTAGAGATTCATAGAGTTCTACGATATCACCACGCACGATCATGTCACCGTCGATGAATATAGCCCGTCCTCGATATTCCATGAGATATGGTACCAAGAAACGACTGTAGATAAATTGATTTGATCCATCGGTATGCGTTTCTTGATATTCAGCAAATAGATTCAAAGCTATGGGCACTATGGCCACTGGTGCAGATGCATTGCGGATTATGGAGTTGGCACAAACATGATAGGCCACGGCTTCTCTGGGATCGTATCCGACGAATATTGGTATGGGTTTCACGACAATTTCCTCTCGATGTCCTCTTCTTCACAACGATCACCGTATTGAATCTCTACTATTTTGAGAGGATTAGGGTCTTCATTGACCAACTGATGCCATTGATGTGGATCGATGTGCAGATATTCATGGCGGCTGTAGCGGCCTTGCAGTTCTGCATCCGTGGCCTGGTTCACCGTGTACACTGTGGCTTCGCCAGAACTGACCAGCCAAAATTCTGCACGGCCTTGGTGCCGTTGCATGCTGAGTGCGGCACCGGGATCCACTGTTAGTTCTTTGACCTTGACGCCGGGTGTTTCGTATAACACACGATAATATCCCCAGGGTCTCCGGGTTTGCGGTGCTTTCCATTCCTCTAATATCCAACTGCTGGAATTTAACTTGTCAAACCCGCCGATGCCAAACAGGAATTTGATATTGTCATCGGCCACATCCATCTCTGGAATGTTTTTATCTGTGCGGTCTCCACCATTGGCGAATATGATATGGTCCTGGGGATAACTCTGTCGTACCATGCGTATGGCGTCTCGCGCGGATCCATCTTGGTCGTTGAAATCGATGACGAAATCCACTCCCACGATGTTGCGCAGGATAGCAGTGCGCTCTCTTAGTGGCATGAAGCTGCGCCCTTTTTTGCGTTGCAGCCAGGCATCACTGTTCACACCCACTACTAGGATGTCGCCCAGTTGCTTGGCTGCTTGTATGTATTTGATGTGTCCACTGTGTACGGGGTCAAACCCGCCAGTGATCAGTATTATGGTCTTCATTTTGATATTTATAGGTAGTTTATTGTGGAGGTTGTCAATTGCATGTGGTTGATTGCATTTTTTGCAGCACAGTGAAATAAGGCTTGTATGCTCTCAACCAAGGAAACAGTTGGCGACACATTATGGCATCATTGGGCCACCAACCAATCTGATCTTGCTGTTGGATCACTTGTTGTGCAGCCCAGGGTTTTATTAAATAAGCACTGTGTCCAGGAAGACCCTGGGGAATCTCAGGATCGGTGACCCAGGGCACTTGGTTCTCCCCATCAATCAACTGGCTGTGATAGGTGTCGGCATTGAAAGTAGCGCCGCGTGGATCATTGATAGACAGTGCGCCGCCTTGGAAATCCTCTATATCAAATGATCTGACAAACACAGCATCGTGTTCGAGTATGCAGATTGATTGATCCATCTCCACACACTTTTTCCATAGCGCATAGTGGCTTTGGGCACAGGCTATCCTTTTTTTAACATCTGCGTTTTTGTATGCTTTGAGTTCAAGATGCGTGACAGGGCAGATCTTTTTTTTCCGCAAAGGCCATTGCCACTGGCATGGCATCAATATATCGGGCGTGACCGCTGGCCATATCTCAGCTGTCAGGGCACTGCGGGTGTGCTGTATAGATTGGATGCAACGCCGGGCTGCTGATTCACTGGCTGTGTGTCCCGGTATGGCGATCACGAATGCTGCAATCATTATTTTTCCGCGATGGCATAGAAAGAATGATTGAGATCATAGCCCGTGGTGACCATGATTTTTTTGTAGTTCCTTGACTGGAAATAATCTTGGAGGTGTTGGGCTTGCATCACGGATACATGTTTGCGATTATTCCACGGGCGCCAGTAAGTCTGTGCATAATGTGGTAGATACAAGAACATCAGGCCACCGGGGCGCAAACGAGTATACCAGTGGTCCAAGGCCCCAACCCAGTCCGCGAGATGTTCCAGGCAATGGCTGCTGAATATGTAGTCAACCAATTGATCGGGCAAATTATAGGCATCGGTAGCAGCATCGTATTGGGATCTATCATGATCGCTCCGGGAAATGCCCATTCTTCTCGGTTGCATCCTATGTCAAAACCCTGGCCTCGACACAGGTGTTGTGCGAAGGGCCAAGCGAATTGTGCGGCAAATCCCTCGCTTTGGAATCGTGGATATTCTTGCCCCTGGTGTTGTATGGTTTCAATAGTCATTGATATGACATCCGTGATCTCTGGCCATCTTCAAATGATGTTCCCAATCGGTCTCGGGCCGATTGGTATACAAATAGATATTTCGGGGCTCAAAGTACATCTGGGCCATGTGCATGTAACCGCTGTCTACTCCTATGTGATATTGTGCGCGACTCATGGCATGCCCAGCGTAGGTGGCTGTGCGCAGTCTTGGGTCTTGAGATTGTCCTCCCACCGTGATGATCTCGCAGCCTAGGTCCTGGAACTTTTCTTGGATAAGTTTTAGCTGTGCAGGTTGTAGGTGCCGTTTTTTGCTGGAAGCATCCACCTGGAAAGTGGCAAATCTTTCTGGCAGATCCAGGGGCATGGGTGTGGGCCTACCGGGCAATCTAGCATACTTGGCCATGTAGGAATCTACGAAAAAACTAGGCTGAATGACCTTTTGCAATCTACCTGGGTATCGTTGATAGTAGTGTAACAGGGCGTCGGGATGTTGTTTACGCACTAGGTCCAGGAAACTTTGATCAGTATAGCCACCTGAACGAGTGTCATGGGCCTGTACAGTCACGGTATTGTCAGGAAACAGGCGCAGTACTTCGGCCCAGATCTCGGGCTTGTCTCTGTTGTTTTGATGGCTGGCTATGTGCAAGGTAGCTGGTTCACCGTGTTCCTGCCCATACAAATAGGTCAACAGGCAACTGTGGACGATGTCTCCAAAGCCTGGACAACTGTACATAAGGTCCGGTATCCTGGTGCTCCAATAGCGTTGCACAACATGTTTCATAGGTTGTTTTTTTCTAAGACAGCATAACCAAAACTACGATCATCATAGATTAGATACTGCCATTGTTCATTTTTGGCCGCAAACCGGTCTATGACGTCTTTGATCGGAGGATATTTGGCGTCATGAAACACAATGTATTTTCTCACATGCGGTGCATGTAGATGTAGTTCTTGCGTAACATGCGAAGCAGTGTGAACACTATCTACCAACATCATATCCACAGCAGTCACGGCTACATTGGGATCAACGCTGGAGTTTTGATTCAGTTTGAGTTCACCAGAAAAATCTTTGAACACATGCTGGTGTGGTACAAGTCTTTCAAAGGTCACATCTATCAGTTCAACATGCCGCATGTGGGGATTTCCTAACATGGCGGCTGCGGCACTGACTCCTTGGAAAGCTCCTAGTTCTTTGTAACTGTCACAGTACTGTGCCAACTGTCGTATGTGTTGCCAATACAGCACAAAATGTTCGCCATATTTGGCAGTGAACTGGTCACAGGCCTGATCGTAGAACTCTTGTAAGCTGTGACAATGAGAAAAATCTGGATGTATCATATCACGCCCCGATCACATAGACTGTGCAAGGACAACAACCTTTGATGCCAGTGGAGTCAAAGGTATGCTCCAAGGTCAGGCCAAGATCCTGTATGATCTCACGTATTTCCGGATCGTGTATTTCCAAAGGATCAGATGCTCGCGCACGGTTGTCTTCGGGCGCATAGCCATGTTCCACATACAAGCGACCATTGGCGGCCAGTTGATCAGCCCACACACGCAGGGCCAGCACCGGATCATAAGAGTGATCTATGGCATTGCTGTACACTATATCCATGCGTCCAGTCCAGTCGGCATTGACTTCATGGAAGTCCCACTGCACGGTCATGGGAAACTGATCGGCTGTGGGGCTGATCTCTGTGCCAATGATTTTGGCTTGGGGGAACGACTCTAAAAAATATCTCTGTTCTGTGGCATTTCTAGTGCCATGACACAGTATATGCTGCGCTTGATCATGTCTGGCCGCTATGGTTTCAATGGTGTGGCGATCAACCCAGACATTTTTGATCTTGCGCACATTGGCTTCGACTTGTGCGGCCACATACTCGTCATGATTTGCGTATTGATATATTTTCATTTAGATATCTTGTATTGGGTGCCGTAAAAGTTGTTAAATCGCAAACCATTGGCGGTAACAAATGCGTCCACGGCATGCTTGACTTCGGGCTTGAATCCACCTTCGGCCGGGGGAGCCGCGGCGTAATCGTCGCCCAAGATGATGCCGTCGGGCCGGAGGATCCTTAGGCTCTGGGTGAGATCATGCATGACCCCTTGATAACTGTGATCTCCATCTACGTATACCCAGTCTACCTGCTGATCAAACTGAAGGAAGAAATCCTTGCTGCGCATACGGTGTATAGTCACTGGGTGCTGGCTGAATCTCTGACACACACGTTGATATATCTTGTCATAATATCTTTGAAAATCCGCGGGATCTCGAGATCTAACCAAGGTAGCATATCTGTCAAGATAGCGTTCATAGTTACCGTGTTCGGTGCTGTGTTCATACACTACGGGGCTCCAAGCATCCACCAAGTGCAAATGACTGGCACGGGTCAGAAATATAGCACTGC
>Ga0194133_10009383_pt1 | contig 11209 bp, 10 predicted proteins | sample TA2KigOf40mmetaG_FD_155448 | JGI IMG/M metagenome (GOLD analysis project Ga0194133, IMG submission 155448) | Freshwater microbial communities from Lake Tanganyika, Tanzania - TA2015055 Kigoma Offshore 40m | ecosystem: Environmental > Aquatic > Freshwater > Lake | place: Tanzania: Lake...
ATATCATCGTCGTTCATTTTATTAAATAATAAAGTAATTTTTAACTTATTTTATTATTACATATTATTTGTCAATTTTGCGTTTAATTGTTTCTTTAATTTGCTCTTCACGGCTATCCATAACAAACTTAGTTATATCTTCGGCTGCTTTTGCGTCTGTTTTATAATAATTTTGTAATGCTGCCAACAAACTCTTACCATTAATTGGCTTTTTTGTTTTACTTGTTTTATACACAAGCGCACCGCCATTAATGTCAAAACAATCGATTTTATTTGTTTTCATAACGGTTACTAAATTTTCTGTTAAAGTTTTCTTTTTCGATGTGCGGTCTTTAATTTGGGCTTTTAATTCGGCAATTTCAGTATCCATTTTTATCCATTCTTTAATATTATTCACTAATTGTTCCTTGGTTTCCATTAAATACAATAAATATTTTATATTTATATCTTTTATTAAATATTATTTTTATTCTTTAAATTATAGTGACGCTTACATAAATTATCGTTTACAATTTTGCAGCCACATTGTGTGCCTTTATTTGCGCCAGTTTTAAGAATTTCAACGCATCCAGGTAGAAAAATAGAGTTCATTTCTGCGATTTCTTCTGTCTCTACCAAAGGTTTTTCAGTCGCTACGCTTATCACAACATTTTCCTCTCCATTAATAATTACATTTTTCTTTCCCTTCAATTTTTTATTTTCCTTTTCTTCTTTTGCCTTTGCTTTTGCGAGTTCTTTCTCCTTCTTCGCATTTTCTTTTTCAAGTAATTTTTGCGCCTTCTTTTCTTCTTTTGCTGCGTCGTGTATTTTTTTATTATGTTGTTTAATAATTAAATTCTTATGCTTATAACAATAACATTTGCCATCATTCAACTCTTGAACCGCATTAGTAATTGTTGTTCCAGATAAATAACATTGGTAAAATTTAACATTACCAAAATTACCGTTATTAGTCTCCATTGGGTTATTTCCACTTGCATCATATTTAGGGTTTGCTGTTAAATATTCGCATTTTTGATATTTTTGGGTGGTATTACCTTGATAGTTAGATTGTATGTTGGGATTAAAATAATTAATGCCATTCAATTTTCCATACCCTAACTCCTCATAATATGGCAAAACTCCCGGATGTTTATGTCTGCAATACGGACAACGAATTTCGCCATTACTTAAATGCGTAGCATTTCCTTCCAAGAGATTAAATTTTTGCTTATGATTCTTAATATCTAAAAATAGCGGCACGTAATTAAACTTGTGACCACATTGTAATTCAACATACTTATCAGTTAGCGGTTGGTTAGTAATTAAACATACATTTTCATCGTCTAAATTTTCAGTTTCATCCAACGACTTATATAGTTCCGCAAAGAAATCAATATTTCCTTCAATCTTGTATTTATTCATTTAAATATATATATTTAGGTTTTATCTTTATATTTTTTATATTTATATTTGATATATATTATGCCAGCACCAGAAATATGGGGACCTGCAGTATGGACGTTATTTCATGCGCTAATAGAACATTTAAATGAAGATTCCTATCAAGTAGTAGCGCCGCAGTTATATGCGCAATTTGTAAGAATATGTAAATTTTTACCATGTCCGGATTGTGCGGCTGATGCAACCAATTTTTTAGCCAAAATTAATTTTGCAACTATAAAATCAAAAGTGGAGTTTAGAAATACATTTTATTTATTTCATAATTGGGTAAATGCTAAAAAAAGAAAGCCATTATTTAATTATAGTAATATAACAGTTTATGGAAAATATAATATTATCGTTGTAATTAATAGATTTCTTTCTGTATATCATACAAAAGGAAACATGAAAATGCTTAACGAATCCTTTCAAAGAAATATGGTAACGTCTAATTTTAAGCAATGGATAATGTCATTTATGCCTGCCTTTATGCAACCAGCACCTGTTCCAACGCCTGTAAGCAAAACGACTGTAGAAGAAATTAAAGTTGAAGAACCTGTAAGCGAAGCGACTGTAGAAGAAGTTAAAGTCGAAGAACCTGTAAGCAAAACGACTGTAGAAGAAATTAAAGTTGAAGAACCTGTAAGCGAAGCGACTGTAGAAGAAATTAAAGTTGAAGAACCTGTAAGCGAAGCGAATGTAGAAGAAATTAAAGTTGAAGAACCTGTAAGCGAAGCGACTGTAGAAGAAATTAAAGTTGAAGAACCTGTAAGCGAAGCGAATGTAGAAGAAATTAAAGTTGAAGAACCTGTAAGCGAAGCGAATGTAGAAGAACCTTTAGAAGAAACTGTAGAAAAATCTTTAGAAGAAACTGTAGTTGAAGAACCTTTAGAAGAAACTGTAGAAGAATCTGTTGTAAGCAACGCAACTATTGAAGAAGCAAAACCCAAAGGCAATAAGGGTAGAAAAGGTAAAAAATAAAATTGAAATCTTTTATACCATTAAATAGAATGGTATAAAATAACTATAGGAAAATGCAAGAATTCGCTAGACTTACTTTGGTATTTATTTACGACTTTATGATTCAGGCTTGGTTTATTATCCAATCCATTATTACAGGAGTTAAATTCTTTGCGCCAAGAATTAACGATTTTCTGTGGGAATTTAATGAAGCACTTCAAGGAAATTATGATGATATTTATAATCAGTCACAGCCTTCATCGCCTAAGAAGCCTGTGATTGATAATGCGTGGTGTAACGTGGATGCCACTAATATTCTTGAAACTAAGAGAAAAAGTAATGACAATTTAGAAGCAGAGGACAAACCAAAGGACAATGACAAACCAAAGATCGAATAAATTTATAAAAGCATATAATTAGCCTTATATGGCTGTCCGTGTACTTCTCTAACCATATCTGTAGTGCATGTAAAACTTTTTTTTCTTCTGTTTTATAAGGTTGTCCATGTTCTTTAACAGCCATATTGGTTGAAAATGTAAAGCCTTCTTTATTAGGTTAAAATAACTCGTAATTTAATGCGAATGACAAAAAAATCTGTTTTTTCTGATAGCGTTAATTCTTGTTACCTTATATGCTGCCAACTAACGTTCCGTCCTTAAAAACCTGACATTTAAAATTTTGTTCACTTGGTCTATAACAAACATCTTTATTACTGGAAACTTCATTGAAGAATAGGAATTTTCCTGAACCACCAACATACATTAGCGATACAATAGCGGCACCACTTGCTAATCCCATAAGAACATTTAAAAATAAATCGCTCATTTTTGGAATACAATTCTTATAAACTTTAATAAATATATCAATACAAGCATATGCTACTAAAGAAACAAATATCCATAAATTTGCTGCGCCATTACTAAACATTGGCATAGATAAATACATAATAGTAAATGCAAAAACAAATGCACTAAAAGTTGGGTTGCCATATTTACTATATTGAACTGAATTACATATTGTTCTATCATTTACAATAGGTGGTGAGCCTGATAGCATATAAATGTAATTTCTAACAATACAAACAGCAAGTAAAAAGCCTAAATATATTAAACCTTTAAAATTTTGAAATATAAATGATAAACTTGTTATGCTAACTGCGAGTATAATTGGGGAAAAAAATGTAAGAAAAACCACAATTTGCATTGGTTGAAATAATTGTAAAGGTTCGCTTCCCATTTTCATTGCTGGATTTATATTTGACATTATATAAATATAGTATAATATATTTTGTAAATATTATACAATATAATTAATTAACTTCTCTCTTATTCTTTTTCTATAATCAATTCTAATGCTTCACTAATATGGTCTACTTCATAAAATTTCGCATTTTTAAGTCGTTCATCATCTTTGTATTTCTCATAAAATTCATCAAAATCCTTCTTATTTTCCTTCGGATATATAAATTCTCTAACTCCCGCCTTTAATGAGCCCAAAATCTTATGATTTAGACCGCCAATTGCTGTCACGTGTCCCGACATTTGAATTTCTCCTGTCATCGCAAAATGCGCTTTAATTGGCACATCATTTATTAAACTATATAAAACAACTGTGATGATACCACCAGCGCTCGGCCCATCTTTGCTAACAGATCCATCGCCTGGATGAATATTTATACCGCACTTATTTTTGTCTCCGTCGTATAATGTGCGTAAACGTTCTTTTTTATTATTTGGCGTTAAATTCCAAGCAACTGTTAGCGCAACGTGCATACTTTCTCTCATCACATCTTGCTGCAAACCTGTTAGTTTTAATTCCAAAAAGTTCTCAGAAGGAAAAAATTTGGCGTGAATTGGAAGCGTGCCACCATTACCGAGTGTCGTAGCATACATTCCGTTAGCATATCCCACTAGACTTTCGTCAGGAACCTTTCTGGTAATATTTTCTCTCTTATCCTTAAAATATTTCTTTTTAATATCCTCAATTGTTATCTTAATTGGCATCGCATATTCCTTGTCAAAATTATTTAATATATCCAAATTAATTTCCGCCACAATCTCAAACAAAATTTCCTTTAATTTGCGCACACCAGCCTCGCACGTATATTCGTCAATAATATATTTAAGAACATCATCATCTATTTCAATCATATCTTCCAAACCAATTTTTTTATAAATTTCAGGTAATAAGTGGTTCTTACATATAACCAATTTGTCTTCCAAAGAGAGACTATTAAATTTAATACGATGAACGCGATCCAACAATATTCTGTCAATTAAACTGGCATCATTATAAGACAAAATAAACAGTGCTTTTGATAAATCAATGTCAATTCCAGTGAAATACTTATCTTGGAAACATTCGTTTTGTGCGGGGTCTAACATATGTGTCAAAATTCCAATCAATTCCTTACCATTTTCGGTGCGACTTATTTTGTCAACTTCGTCAATAAATATAATTGGATTCATACACTTCTTATCAATAAGAATTTGAACGATGGAGCCCCAAGTGCTGCCTACATATGTGTAGTTATGTCCGTGAAGTGTGCTACCATTACTATCGCCACCCATTTGTATCATTGCAAAAGGTCGGCTAACCCCTTTATCGTCTTTTAAGCAGTTAGATAGTCCTTCCTTTGCCAAACTGGTTTTGCCCACGCCCGGAGGTCCCTCAAACCCAAAACAATAACCATCTTGTTGTCCGTTTAACCATTGGCCTATAATTCTTTCAACTTGCTTTTTGGCCTTTTCATGTCCGTAAACGGCTTTATTTAAACTGGTTCGCACTTCCTTCATATATGTAGTAATACGATTCATATTGTTATCAATTAGTGATAAATCGCTCTTTAATCCTTTATTTACAGGAGAAGATGGATTAATTAATGTAAATGTGTCAACTGTTGCCTTTAATAATTTCGCATTATCTTCCTCTTTACAGAAATTAGCGAAATTTTCTATTTCTTCTCTCATTTGTTCTTTGTTTAATGAGTTATATTTAATACGTTGGTCTTTAAGATCGTGATTCTTTAACAATTCATTAATTTGAATAATTGCACCAATTAACTTCTTTTTATCTCCAACAACGAGAGATTTAATTATTTTTTCTAATTGGTCGTCAAAATTGACTTCAAATTCTTTACTTTGTATTTTTTTTACATAATTTAGTACTTCCATACTGGTATATTTTTCTTTAACTGGCACTAAATCGCCACTATGTAAATCATATTTTTTACATAAATCCTTAAAATGCACCCTACTTTTCTCCATAATATCCAAAATCGGTTCTCTCTTATACACACCAAAAGGAATCTTTAAAAGTCCATCTAAGTATTGGCGTGCTTTAGATCCAGAATCCTCGGATTTTGCTTTTACTTCTTTCAATTTCATCATTGCCTTCTCCTTTACTGTATCGCTGGCTTTTAGCAAACAAATTTGCTGCTCTAATGGTATCTTATTTATGTCAAAATTCGACAAATCATTGGTATATTGAATTGTTTTTTTCATTGCCTGCTTAAAATATTGCTTGATAGTCCAAGGAAAACTATCAAAAAGCATTGTTTGCTCTTGTGTATCAACAGTTCCATTTGAATCATTAGAGAGAAGATCGTAAAATAAATAAGCCAAATATTGATTGTCATAATTTGAAGAGCGAATTAACAAATTCATCAATGTGCTGCGTTTATTAAACATATCGTCGTTAATAAACTCCTTAACTGCGTGCGATATTTGCTTTTGTTTTACAACATTGATCTGGCTAATTGTGCCTGCAAATTTACTATAAATATCATGTTCATTATCATAAATCAAATAATCCTTTAACATTAAAGATGACATGAATTTTTGAAATGTGTCACCAGAAAAATCATCATCTTTTGGCAGATTATGTTGAATATTTGTCTTCTTACTTAAAATATATTTGCTATTTAAAAAATCCATAACAACATCATCTACATAACCAAATACAATAAGTCCCTTTTTTAACGCGGCATTATATATATTTACTTTAATACCATATACTTTCATATGGAATTGCTTATATGAACTTACAATATCGCCACAAGAGAGATTTTTCATTTCATCTTTCTTTCCAGAGATTAATTTATAACTGGTTGGATGAAAATATTTTCTTAACAATTCATATTTGTCACTTTCTTCTTCATCCATTGCTACTTTGTTGTTATTTCCAAAACAAATAGTTAAAAAATCGTCCAGGCATTCAGTGCCAAAATTTTTAAGTAGTGTAGACAATTCATTATTAACGGCCTGTAATCCACTTACAATGACTTCATAACTGGGCTTAGAATCAAGTAATTCTTGTAACTTCTTACTTAATTCGCCTAATCGTTCAATGCAAGAACAAACGTCACTGATGCCTAAAATGTCAAAAAATTTGTTTTTCTGGACGTGGATTACTGTTTTTTGAATTACGTCTTTAAAAAAATCAATTTTCTTCTCAACTTGTGGCATCATTTCGCTAACATTTTTTCCATTAATGTCTTTTTTATTTGGTGCTGTTTTTTCAGTCATGCTTCTAATATAATATAATATTTTTAATATTATCTTTTACTCGTCTAAACTATTTGCAATTTATTCCGTGGTCTTTAAATAGCTAAATGTATTTATCATATTGTCAATTTGCCTACTTAAACAAAATATAGGTTTAAATCGGTGATTATGTTATTTTCGTCGATTTCTGCGGCAAAATATTCGATGTGATGTTCCATAATAAACGCATCATATTTGGTATTAATTAGTTGTATACTTTTAGACCATTCTTTTGCTTTTACCTTTGCAATGTCAAAATTTTCTCCAATCAAACAATAAGGATATAGGCGTCGTGACTTTGTCTTCATTAACTCAATAAGACTCTCGTCAGACATATTATTTAAATCTTCTCTGGTGTAAGGTGCGCTCATATTATAATATGCTTTTAATTATTGTAATATATTTTATTTCAATTTTTTAAATTAAAATAGAATATATATGGAAGACCCATTTAACATATTATCTGAATTTTTAGACAAATATAAATTTATAACACCTGAAACATTTACATATAAAAATATAAATTACGAAATTATTTATATTCCATCTTCAAATAAAGGTAGTGAATTTCAAAACGAGCAATTACTATTTAGACGCAAAGACCAACCAAAATGTTTTATTGATTTTGAGTTAGATTATGAGCCAATTCGAAGTGAAACTGGTGAATTTATAAGATATAAAAATAGCATATTTATCAATTTTTTTGAATGTCATTTTACAGGTAAAGTTGCAGGTGATGGATTGAAACTATTTATAGCATTTATTAATTTTATAAATAAACGTGTGGAATCATTTAATAAAAATAATTTTGAAATTGAAAAAATAGAATTATCCGCTGAACCATATGATCCGCGTTCCGGTGTTTCTTATAATGACAATTATTATTTGTCAAAATTGGTTTCTTATTATAGACGCATTGGTTTTCATTTTGTAAATCCAGATGATAAAAAAGCAGTTTATGAAAATAATTCAACGGATGCTGTAAAAATGGAAGCAAATTTCGAAGACTTATTACGCAAATATCCCAAAGTTGGTGGTAAACGCACTAAGCGTTATAAGAAAAAAAACAAAAGGCGCACATATAGACGTTAAAATACTTTTCTCTCTAAAGAGTAGTGAAATATATTATAAACAAAGATATTAAAAAGAAGACCATAATAAATGTAACAACAATGGGAATTCCATCATATTTCAGTTACATCGTTAAGAATCACGCGAATATTATTAGAAAGTTAAGTTCTAATACTATTCATATTGACAATCTTTACTTAGATTGCAATTCAATTATTTATGACGTAGTTCATAACATCGACTTTACGAAAATCGTAGAAAATGAAACCAAAGGCATTTTAAATGAGGTTTGTAGAAAAATCGACAATTATATTTCACAATTAAAACCTACTAATATCGTTTATATTGCGTTTGACGGCGTCGCACCAGTTGCTAAATTAGAACAACAACGTGCCAGAAGATATAAATCAACTTATCAAACCACCATTACGCGTTCCATCCGCAAATCTATTGAGCCAGATCCTTGGAACACCACCGCAATTACACCTGGAACTCTATTTATGCAGATGTTAAATGAGAAAATCGAATCACATTATGACAATCCCGAAAAATTTGGCGTGTCAAGTATTATTCTTTCTACAAGCAAATATGCTGGCGAAGGAGAGCATAAATTGTTCGAACTTATTCGCGAATGTCCTGAAGCACACGCCGACAAAAACACGATTATTTACGGATTAGACGCTGACCTTATTATGCTTTCCATTAATCATCTTCCAATTGCGCCGAATATTTATCTATTTAGAGAGACGCCCGAATTTATCAAGTCGCTTAACTCTGAATTAGAGCCAAATGAGTCTTATGTTTTAGATATTCCAGAGTTGGCTAAGACCATAACCCTAGATATGAATAACGGCGAAGAATTGACGGTGAATCGTGTATATGATTATATTTTTCTTTGCTTTTTTCTTGGCAACGATTTTATGCCGCATTTTCCTGCGGTAAATATTCGCACTGGTGGAGTTGATAAGATGCTAAATGCGTATAAGGCTACTATTGGTGGTAGTCGCGATATTTTAACAGACGGTCACACAATTTATTGGAAAAATGTAAGAAAATTGGTGCAATTTCTAGCCGATAATGAAGAAGAGTTTTTAAAGCAGGAAACTAAGCAGCGCGACAGAAAAGAAAAGCATCCTTTACCAAATATTACTGCAGAAGACCAGTTAAACCAATTTATGTCAATTCCACTTTATGAGCGTTCTATTGAAAAGAAAATAAACCCATATAAAGCCAATTGGCAGGAAAGATATTATGATAATTTATTTAATATGAGGCCAACTCAAGCAAATGTTGCAGCGGTTTGTAAGAATTATTTGGAGGCTCTAGAATGGACTATGAAATATTACACTATTGGCTGCGCTGATTGGAGATGGTGTTATAATTATAGTTACCCTCCACTTCTTCAAGACCTTATCCACCATATTCCGATTACTGAAAAGGAATTTGTCGTCACACAAAAAGCAAAACCCGTTTCAGAACTAGTCCAATTATGCTATGTTCTTCCCAAGCAAAGTTTACAGTACCTTCCGCCTAAATTGCATAAGAATTTGATGTATAATCATGCGGAATGGTATAAAACAGATTGCACCTTTATGTGGGCATATTGTCGCTACTTTTGGGAGGCACATGTTAACTTACCTCATATTGATATTGACGAATTAGAAGAGTTCGTAAATGATATCAACATAGTCGAATATTACTCTTTTTTATTATAATTTGTTTCTGTAGTTTCTTTAAGTTGTTTTTCCAATTTATTATATTAATTGAAATTTTTTGGGGAAAGTTTTTTTGAATTTTCAATTTTGGACATTTATAAATGTCCATTTTTTGAATTTTCCAAAACGATGTTGTAAAAAATCTAATTTGTGACGATAAAAAAAAATTAGCGTCTGGTGACCAAAAAAATAATTTTCATTTTGTTACGATAAATTTTTTTATTTTTATTTTTCGGAATCTTTAGGCGTTTTTTTTATTTCCATATTGTATATAATGGAAAACGCCAAAAACGCCGAATTTTCTTGTGAAAAATGCTTATTTATATGCTCTAAAAATTCAGAATGGTTAAGACATATATCAACCCAAAAACACATTCGTCGTCACAATGGAAATGATTTGGAAATGGAAAAAAACGCCGAATTTATTTGTCAGTGTGGAAAAAAATATTTAACAAATGCTGGCTTATGGAAACATCAAAAGGTTTGTGTAAATGAAAAACAAACATTAAAAGAAGAAGAAATCGATGCATTAAAGGAAATTATGAAGTATCTAATGAAGGAAAATTCAGAGATGAAAAATATGATGATGGAACAGCAAGCTATGATGATGGAACAACAAACAAAGGCAATAGAACAACAAAATATGGTTTTAGAGGTTGTTAAAAATGGAACACATAATAACAGTCACAATACAACAACTCACACCAATTCACATAACAAAGCATTTAATCTTAATTTCTTTTTAAATGAAACATGTAAAGAAGCAATGAATATAGGTGAATTTGTTGATTCATTAAAGATGGAATTATGTGATTTAGAACGAGTTGGAGAGAAAGGATATATTGAAGGAATAACAAGTATTATTGTAAAAAATTTAAAGGCATTAGATATTACCAAAAGACCCGTTCATTGCACTGATAAAAAGAGAGAAACTATATATATTAAAGATGATAATAAATGGGAAAAAGATGAAGATAAATCCCATATGCATAAATTAATAAAAAAAGTGGTGTCAAAAAATATGAAGTTATTTTCCAAATTTAAAGAAAAGCATCCTGACTGTATGACATATCACTCCAAATTTGGAGACCAATATCACAAAATTGTATATGAATCGATGGGTGGTAAAGGCGATAATGATTTTGAGAAAAACGAAAAAATAATCAAGAATGTTCTTAAGGAAGTAGTTGTAGATAAAAATATTTAGTATAAATTACATTTAATATTTAAATTTAATTTATTAGAATACTTATATGTCAAAACAAGTAATTAGTGAAATTGCAGATAGAAACGCATTTATGACTCTTTTACAGCATAATCCAGGTATAATAGTTATTAAATTAGGCGCAGAATGGTGTCAACCGTGTGCTAAAATCAAGCCCGCAGTTCACGGCTTTTTTGCGTCGTCACCACCAGAAGTTGTATGTGCGGATATTGACGTAGACCAATGTTTCGACTTATATTCATTTTTAAAGTCTAAAAAAATGGTGAATGGAAT
>Ga0194133_10009384_pt1 | contig 11209 bp, 11 predicted proteins | sample TA2KigOf40mmetaG_FD_155448 | JGI IMG/M metagenome (GOLD analysis project Ga0194133, IMG submission 155448) | Freshwater microbial communities from Lake Tanganyika, Tanzania - TA2015055 Kigoma Offshore 40m | ecosystem: Environmental > Aquatic > Freshwater > Lake | place: Tanzania: Lake...
TGTGCTTTCTACGTTTTTGTCATTAGTACTTTGATTATCGCTCTTGAAAAGATTTAAGTATGTCATATTTGATCGTTGGAGCGTCTGATTATACAAATACAAAAATACAAAATCCTGTACTTCATAAAGAAATAGCTTTATCGGACACAAGCGAGAGAAAAAATCAAGGGGATCAACAGGGAAAAAATTGTCACCTCTGTGCGTGAGGGAGTGTGTCTGGCTGTCACGTCAAAATCCTACCTCAGTTTTAAAGCTGGATCATGTAGCTCGTGGAGGGATCTCCATTTTTCAATGTACAAAAAATGCACTTCTACTAAATTTTTGATTTAAACTTACCACATTTCAAATTCTGTTTTGTTTACGTGCTTAGAACTCAATTAACAAACGATGGGATTTTTATATTGTAAAAGTGGTCCCGACTTTTTTCAGTCTTGCTCGTGCGGTTGGCGTCCTCAATAATGCATGATCAAACCGAAACCGACCTGCAATCTGGTAATCTTTTTAAGGGGTCCATCGCCACAATTTTTTAGAACCTGCACATCTGTAGGTCTGCTTGCTGTATGTTAGCCACGGTGTTCAGGTTGGCAGGGATTACAAACTAGAAAGTAAAAGGTATAAACATACTGATTAAGAGTTTTAATTCAAAAATGAGAATAATTAAGGGTAGTGAGTCATATGCAATGCTAGTGAGGATTGAGCTGATTGCCAACAAGATGGAATAGGTAAATCTTAAACCACCTTCGAAAGTTGCAGTCAGAAGCCCCCGGATAATCTCAAGATATTATTGAATAACATACTGTACGTGAGACGTTTATGTAGAGATGCTTTTAGAGATTTAACTCTCTCCCTGAGAATCAATCAGTCTAACCTTATCTGCTTAAGTCTCCCTTCCCTTATCAGTGAAAAACACAAGAAGTAGCATAAAATACTTTTATTACCTTTGTATGTGCAAATCAAATACAACAAGAGAAGAGGCAAAAGAATTTGTCCATCCAATTAGTGAATAGGCAATAGGGGTTGTGTTAAAATCTTAACTGTAAGGGTTAAGGTGAAGCCTTTTTTACTTTTTGGCTTAGTGGTGGCTGGCTGGGAGAAATGATTGGTTTGCATGTTTGTGCTCAAAAGAGGATTTTAATTTACTGTGTAGTTTAAGCATTTGTTTGTGTCAAATGTTGGTCATTTTAAAGTATATTTATGTAAAGGTATGATACTTTTATCATATTTGTCCCCAAATGATGTTACGTACATTTTTGCTCCATTACATGATCACTATATGTTCATATATTCCTTTTCATGAGTTCACATGTTTAAAGAGGTTGTTAACATTTTTATCCCTTCACATAGCCACTTTTTACTTTTCATGTTATGTATTTACTTTGTCGTAACTAAGTTCTGGAATATTCTTTATGCTGTGTATAAATACTTTGCATTGCTATTAAATAATCAGTTAATATCTGATTGTCTTACTTCCTTCGTGGGACCTCATTTGTCAACCTCAGGCTCATCATCTACTAAATTGGTGGCAGCGGTTTTCCTTCGCCCAGAAGAGATTGGAATTACTGGGAAAATTCAATTGAAGTAAGGAATTTTCCCAAATTACAGAAACAAGTCATTCACATTTGCAATGCCAGAGAACGCTCTTGCTGCTGCTGCGGAACAGGAACTTCACAAGATTACCTTTTGGTATGGAGACCCAGGGCGGGACTCCTTCACAGCAGAGTATTGGATCCAGAGAGTGGAGCGAATCAGGACGGCCACTCAATGGAACGATGAAACCACGGCTTCACATGCTCTTAATTCCCTCCGAGGCAGGGCTTTGTTCTTCTTGCAGCATCATGAGATCCATTGTCCAGCGACAAAACTTCGTGGACTGAATTCAAAAAGCACTACACTCGCATTTATGGAGATGTGTGTAAGGAAGATGAGAGGATGTGGATTTGTACTCATTTCGAGTGACAATGACAGTAAATGAGTTTTACTATGGGCTACCTGAAGCACGTGAAGACCCCACCCTGGGTGAATTGGGATCCATTGGAGCAACGATACCGCATCTACCAGCAGATGCTTCACAGAAAGAGGCTGTTGCACAAGCCATCCTAGAATACGAGGGTGAGGTTGCCAAATTCTATCATCGCAGAGCTAATGAGATTATTTTCAAAGGGATTTGTAAAATACTGTTCCTGAATGGTCTTAACACCAACATCCGCATGACGACGAAGGTGCAAAGACGGATATCATGGAAGATGCTATCCAGGCTGCTGTCAACTCAGAGCAGGCCATTAGACAAAACGGTACAGCACTCTTACTAAAATTGATTTCATTGGTTGATTCATGCAAACTGTCTATCTGTTCACTCCTTAGCCTTTGTCTGTCTCGCCTAATCCAAGAATTACTGTTTTTTGACTGAATTGATCGAATCACGAGGACAGATGCAGAATTGAATTATGAACTGAAGAAAAAGTGGCTAAAATGGAAACAACAATAAACAAAACACTTGTTAAAATTTTGTTTGTGAACAACAAAAAATCGTGGATCAAAAAATTGCAAAATGTCACCAGAAAGTACTCCAATCATGGACAATACCATGGACGTAGATGATAAACTCAATACAGACTCAACTATTAAAATAGTCAAGGTGGAAATTTATCAATTAGACGGAAAACCTTTCTGGGGAGTTCTCCCAGATAGCGTAATTCAATCCATTTGGTAGAAAAGCATCAGAAATCGAAACTTGCAACTTCAAGACAGTTCACAAAAAGTGCCTCAAAGTCAGCTTTGAACTCAAAGAACCAGTGGACATCCTTAAGCCTTTCTGAAGAACCTATCTTCAACTTCAGGTACAAAACTGTTGGTACAGTGCACCTTTTGACAGGCAAGCTCGTCGAATTTCAGCACAGAACCAAAGAAGCAAAAGTCAGCAACACTGTTATTGTTTCAGTCTCGAGAATAGTCTCAGAAGTGAAAACATCAAAGATAACAGATTGGATGCACTTTTTTGGTAAGCCAATTGGAGAACCCTACAATAAGTAAGACTCTGAGGACATAAAAACAGGGAGTTACCATCTGAAGCTGAAACTTAGTCACCACATCCCAGAATTTTTACCAATTGATGGGACAAAGGAAAAAAGAGTCACTAGTATCTTCAGCCCAAGAAACCGGAGAGAAAGGGATTGTAGCGCAGAGAGGAGAAGAAGAAGAAGCAGGTCAACCTCCCTTAGGGATCGAAGCCCAGGGAATGGAAACCATGGCTGATACAGAAGAGCGAAGAGGGATAGAAGCCCAAGAGAATACAGAAATAAGTACAACAGGGATAGAAGCCCAAGGTACAAGAGCCACAGAGCGGATTGCAATGAGAGAAGGGATAGAAGCCCATGGAAACGAGGAAATGAGAGAAAGAGAACTAGATCCCGCAGCCCAAGCAGGAGCCCAAAGAGAGACAGAACGAGTCCAGATAACTACAGACAACGTAGCAGCCGCATCATCCGTCACAGATCTAGGTCCAGATCTGAGGACTACAGAACCCCAGCTTCCACCTATAGAACAGTCAGGGTAGTCTCCAGCGAGAGAATTTCAGCCAAGGCAAGACTTGGCAATAGATCCAATGAACTCGATCATACACCCTAGGTTTCAAAAATAAGGGAAAGAGCCTGGCTGACACAGGCAGAGACCCTAAGCAAAAACACACCTCAACTGAAAGAGATGTTAGAGGATATATATTGATGAATATAGAATGCTCTATTGGAACTGCTGTAAGGGACTGTCATCTAAATTGTCAATTTTCAAATCACTAATGTACCAATATAAACCCCATTTTTCATTTGTTTGCAAGATAAAAATAAATAAAGATTTTGACTTTTATAATGTCGATGGTTATGACCTAGTCCTACCAAACACAATTGAACGGGTTAGCTCGAATTGCATGCTATGTCAAAGTTGGAATCAGGTACAAAAGAAGAACTGATTTGGAATAAGATTGTCTAGAAATCAAAGTCTTAGACAGTAAAAAATTGAGAATAGTTGGACTCTATAGGCTGTTTAAAATTATCAACGAAACAAGCACAGATAATTTTGCTAGAATAATGTCAACATTAAGAGAAACAACTTCTACTAACAATGGCAGAACTTACATTTGTGGGGGATTTCAACGTAGATTGGACAAAAGATTCACAAATGAAGCAATCCTTAGTCATATGGATGGATGATATTAAATTACATCAAAAAGTTGATCAAATAACAAGATATATCTAGAGTCGTAATGAAAGAAAATAAACCAAGAGATGAAAAATCCACCCTGGATCATATATGTCAACAAAGACGTATCAGACAGAACCAAGATTTTGAAACTTCCTACATCATGGAGTGATCATAAAGTTCAGATAGTTACAATACCAGAAGAAGATACTTGCAAAGTGATGCAAAAAAAGTCTGGATGAGAGAATGGAAAAAGTACAGACCAAGAACGTTCATAGGCTCGCTGGAAAGAGAATGCCCATTAGAAATCACGAACACAGCAACATTATTGAAACAAGTACTTGAAAACTCCAACCCAAAAAGAGCAGTGAGATTCAGAGAAGACACAGGACAAGTCACAAATCCAGGATTGGCAAAAATTATTAAAAAAGAGACAGAGTGATCAAAAAGTATAAAAAAGCAAAAATCCGGAACATCTGGCCAAAGCACACGAAATATCAAAAAAAATCAATTTTGGATTTGTCTTCCAGGGAGGTAAACGCTTTGATTTTCACTGATAATGTTGCAGAGTGCTATGTTCATTCTCTTGGTGTAGGTTTTTAGTGATGATTTTGATGTCACAATTGGATAGAGTGATAGGTCTGAGATTGTTTATAATTCTCCTGTCTTTGCCTTTTTTGTCCAACAAGCATGTGATGGATTCTTTCTGTGACGGGGCTAGGTGGCCAGTTTCTATTAAATATTCCCATGCATTGAGTATGATATGCCCAACTACTCACAGCATAGTTTGTATGTGTCATTTTGGTGTTGTTCCTGCTGATTTTCTTAGGGTGTCTGTGATTTCTGCAAGGGTGAGTTGTCTATTTAGCATTGTGTTGGTTTTTCTGTCATAGTTTTCTACATTGTCTATGACTAGGGAGTTGAATTCTTGTTTGGCATTTTGTGCTTTTATTAGGTTGAGGAAATACTTGTTGCTTTTTCCACCCTTTTCTGTCCACTGGATTCTTGCCCTTTGGGCTAGATATTTACTCCTTCTTTCAAGGCTTTTGTTAAACTGGTTTTGTACGGTATCAAAGCCTGTAAGGATTCTTTGGATTTCATCTTCACTGGATATATTCTTGTTTTTGTTGTAAAGTATGTTTAATAGATTGTATTCTGTTTGGTCTTGCTTTAACTCATCATTGAATTTTCTTTTATAGATGCCTTCTGTGTGATTAGCAGCGGATCTGATAGATTGTTTCATGAATTCAAGTTTTGTGTGTGGTTATCCATTTGGGCGGGAAGTTCACTGAGGTTTTCTCTGAATGTTTGTAGCATGACGGGGTCTTCTGAGAATTCAATGTTGATTCTGGGTCTGTTGGATTTGATAGTTTTGGAGATTGTTGTTCTCAGTGCCCCATTTTGTTTCAGTTTTAGTTAAGTGGGAGTATTCTTGGGGTCCAATTATGAAGTCAAGGGTGGATGAGTTATTTCCTCTCTGCCAGGTGTAGCTGTTGGGGTCTGAGTATATGTTCAGGTTGTTGGTGTATAGGTAGTTGATGATTTGTAGTTGGGCTTGTTTTTTATCATTGTTGATGATGAAGATTTTGTCAATGTTAAAAGTTTTATAAGTTTGGCATCACATGGAGTAATAGAAAAGACCTCAAAAATCAGAGTTCAAATTATCTGATTTTTTTGCCTAAAGTGACGATCACTGTTCAGTCAATTTCACGCTTTTTAAGTTCTAGAACAGAGATCTTACCTAGAAAGTAATATGGCCCTATAGTTTACTACATATTGAGCTTTTTTTCGTGAGGCGAACTCGACAAGTACCTTAAATTTGTATGTTGATTGAGCGTACCCTTAAGAATCTTTGAATGGGGAATGTAATCTCTGGCACTTCAAGCTTACACAATGGGGAGAATGTTTTATCGCTATTTTGCCATGTTGCAGCCCACTGAAACATTCATGACTGATACAAAATGAAGAGCAATAGGCAAAACAAACTTAAAGTTGATAATAAGTAAATTGCAATTTTAAGGTACGTTAATCATGAATATAAAGACAATTTTTCAAGGTCTTTCGTCTAATTTTTGTCATTATGATGTGTGAGTCAAAAAACTTGGATAAGATTCAAAGCAACGCTTGCTACAACAAAAAATTATATAATTTTACGTACAATGAATATGAGACAGATAACTTTGTAATTACTGATTCACTTTGTGACCATTCTAATTTAGATGTCGCTTAAACAAAATTTGAAACAGGAAAAACGATTTGAAGTTAATGCATGAGAAATATTGATGAAGTACAAACTATGGAAAAAAGGGAAGGTTGAGGTTGCATGTTGCATCTTTTATTGTTCCGTTGAAGACAAAAATTTGGAGACCTTGAGCTAGTAAAATGGAGTCCCCATAGCCTGAAAAGTTTGAGCACTTAACTTAACCAAACGTTGATAGATTTCTTATCCTTTTTGACACCAGGTTTTCAATATAAAAAGATGTTAGATGCTTACCCTATCAGAAATATCTGTACTTTAAATCAATTTTTTTTAACTTTTTTCGGAAATAAAACGCCCGAACCGCCGGACTAATCTTCACCAAATTTTGCACAGACCTCCCCACCAACCCAGGGATGGTTCTTAGCACAAGCATAACTGCACCAACCCGACCCCGGGACCCCAGGGTATCTCAAACTCCAAAAGACATAAGCTCATCAAATTTTTCACGGGCAGCGCCGGGGCCCGGTTGGCTAGTATATATATAAAAATGACTTTTTGTACCTATGTAACTGTTACCTTTGTCCCTCTTTCACACGCAAACTGCCAGACCAATCTCCACCAAATTTTGCACAGATCTCCACACAAACTCAGGAAAGGTTCTTAACACAACTATGACCCTGTCAACCCGACCTTTTGACCCCAGGGTACCCCAAACTCCAAAACCTCAGCAGATCACAGGAGAAAAAAACTTTGCCTTACAAAAAATTTATTAAATTTTCCCGGAGCAAAAAAATTATTTGAATTATCTGAGTAAATTATTTTATTGGCATGGACGCGACCTCGGTTTCAGATTAATCCAGTTGCCTATTATGTTTAGAGGTCTTAAAATTAATACAATGGTTTAACAAACTGTGCCGAAAGACAAAATTATTGAATTTATTGGTGTAGTGGGGTGCTTAAACAAATAAAAATTATATTGTACTAAAATCTTATATTTTAATAAAGATATCACCTGGGTTTATTTTTGATGATTCAACTTTGTTTCGAAAATCTTCATCTTAATGGGAATGTTAAATTCCTAAATCACATCAACCCTAAAACTCTAAAATTCGAAAGTGCTTCTCTCTTTGTTAGCCTGTTTTATTCTGTTACTTTTTCAATAATTATTGCATATACTTTTTGCTTTGTATTCCGACTTTCTAGGGGGCTTTTTTGGTGCTAAGTTTTCCAGATTTCTGATTTTGACTGGTTATTAAGCCTCTCACCTTGTGTGGAGGAGTGACTCTTATAAAGTTTATGTCTTGTACATGTAATGGTTGAGTCTAATAAATGGTTGAATGAATGAATGAATGAATAAGTTGTTGAGGGCTCACTTATATTGTTAAAATTTGTATCGCCAATTCTATTCATTCTCCCTCACTCATAAAGTTGTCTTCAGGTTTTGGTTAAAAGTTTAAATATACGGACTTCATGAATGTTAAATTTACTTTGCTTCGCGAATATTAGAAAAATTTCTTGGAGTCTTAAAATGTTGTTCAGGGGTTCAGGTAGCTTATAACCTGATAAAAACCAGAGCTGAAATTTGACAAGCAACAAAAACAGCACATCCATCAATTTCTTCAAATAGGTTTAGAAAAAAGTTACTTTCAATGCAATGAGAGAATAATACAGCGCAAATGATTCGGTTGTTAGTGACAAAATGTCACCCAGACACAAATGAATTTACAAAGATTTCCAGATGACTAATAATTTCTTAAAACTTGTTCACCAGGACAGTGATCTGTTTTTTGTAATGCTTTTACATAGAATGTTCTTCATATTCGAATTTGAGGATATAATTTTACAGGATGAAAAAGGTGTCTTGTAAAGAATTTTGCTCTTTTCAATCGCTGTTTCATGAACAAGCTTCTCAGATGCACCTCGCTCTAGCTGTGGAATGTAACTATAATTCTGTTTGCTCTGTCTCTTTTTAATTTCATAGATCTACAGCAGACGGCGCCACCACAAAAAGTATTCTCGTCCTCGCCCTCCAAATTCTTATATGCCAACCATTAAGATGGCTTGAACACTTATTCCTAACCTGCTTCCACAAAATAGCTCCACTGTTTTCAGTTTAGTTGAAATTGTTTGTCAAATCACCAGCACGTTCTGGTTTTATATTCTTGTTGAGTTTGGACGACGAGAAATCGATACTATTTTGTAGGTGACAAGTCAATTCTAAGAAGAGAGAGGCCAACAGGTTGGATTTTGTTTTGAAATTTTAAACAACGTTTATTCGTATTTAATATAATGCACAAATTCTCATGTGGTTAGTATCAAATCTCTGATTATACAAGGAGATTACAAAATCATTTGATTATGATGACCGAAAAAGGTCAAAATGATCCCTGGCACAAATCTAAACCACTACAAGATTAAGCTCAAGTCAATTTAAATCTTGAGATTTAGGTCAAAGTTTTGATGCTAGAAATAGTTCATATCTTATAGGTAGTAAGGCAACGTTGTTTCGATTGGTACCAACACTAAAACTTGTTTTATAGTCTTTTTTATGGTAAACTTAGTTAGGTTCTGGCTCAAACTAAGTCTATGCACAATTAAATTTTATCAGTTAATAAAAAGGTTAACAATTCGTACCAGTAAGTAACTGGCGAAGTAAGTGATCAGGCTATCTTTGTCTTTATGTTTTGGATTATATACAATTTGTATAAATCACTAAACCTTCGTTTAAAGTCTATTTTCAAAAGCTGCTTAAAAACATCAGCTTTGAACACAGTAGGTTTGGTACTCAAAAGTGTACATGTCAAATAATTTACATTATAAACTCCATGACACTCCTTTGATGGAAAAATATTTTGTAAAACTACAAATAAGGATTATTTTTAAGATAGTAAGAGTAATGTCTGGAAAAATCACAATGCCAAAATGTAAGTTCATTAGTTTTTACTATATTTTGGGATTTTCTAAAGTATTGCTACTGGCAATTGTATTCATTTTTAATCGACCTTGAGACATCGTGTGAGTGATCTGAACTTAGAAATTTTTGTAAGGTTTCTTATTTCGTGTAAGGAAAGCTTAAACGTCAATTGAGTTATACAGTTTTTTGGCAAAGCATTTAATTAAAAATGCGCCGTTGCCAAAAAATTATATTATTTATATGTATATAAATTGTATGAGCTTTTGTTTGATTATGTGCAAAATTAGTTTCAAGACTAAATCTTCTGATTTGTAAAGCTTAACATTTGTATTTGTCTCGAATTACCTCATCAAACAAAAAGTAAATTAACATAGATACTTCTCACTCTTTTTAGTAAGAAATGACCTTCCATGGCTGGTGCACCACCTGGTTTCTTTTGGATGTTCAAATTAGATGCAAAAAAACTAAGGCATGTTAGGAATTGAATTGTTCGTCTGTCTGTTATGGTGCCCTACTTTTTTCATTGAAGTTCATCTATTTTGACAGATGAAGTTATGGGGGTGGGTCCCGCCTTGATTTGAACCCTTGCTTCCTTGGTGGTAACTTAGTCTCAAACATTGCCCACAGCATAAATCTTTCACCCAATATTGAAAAATATTTTGCATCTCAATATAAAAATGTTGATCACATGTAAAGTCTGTCTCATTTGTGTGTGAGGGTGTACGAATTAAATATCCAGCATGTGATTATGGATGTGTAATACTTACAAATTATAGACACTGAACTGCACTCTGCAGCTCATTACAAGCACCTGCACCCTATTAACTCAAAAGTACCCACCCAAATGGGGTCGGGTGGGTTTGGCTGGATGCAGGCTAGACTGACACACACCAATGATGAATTTCTATTTGAAAGTTTACAATTTCAATATTTTATGGAAAGTTTTGCAACCAAAAAAAATCAATAAACCACCTAGTATGCCTCAACAATGATCTGTTTATCGGAAGGTGAACTTTGAATCTATAATGTTTTTATAAAAAACCAGGTAGATGGATTATTTCTTCAAAAAGAAGAAAACGAATACCTCTGCGTCCTCGCGAAGTGGCCTCTTTGTAGGATAAAAATGGATAAAAAAAGGGATTGGGCAGAAGTCAGTGGTTTTGCATAACACAAGCATTTCAAATACAACGTTTAAGTCAGAGAGATGATGGTGATGATGTCACGTGATGATATGGTCAAATCAATAACACTTTGGAGCGCCACTGCACTAAGCGCGGCACTTCTCCAGCCAACACAGGCAGGCCTGAGAGTGCTGGGCCACATTGATTTGTGTGGTGTCACACTATTTTTTCCCCCGACCTGTCTACTTTATTTTAGATTACAAATGGACCACGAAATTATTACGGCACTTGCGCTATAAATTGGCAAAACCTTTAAAACTGGTTCTATGGAAAGGGAAAATAAAGGAAATAGAAGTAACCTTGAAGATGACAATTTTTGTGTTGGCAATTTTTGTCTATTCTTATTTTGATCAAATGCAAATTTAGTATTGCTGAAAAGTTACTAAAAGGTTTTCCCAGTAAAATTACATCGTCAAGCTTACAGAAATAGTCAAAAGTACTAAAAAAGTAATCATACTTGTAATTATTAGTAACTAAAATGAAATTAACCCAAAAAACTACATAGAAATGATCTCTAGGCAGATTGTGGATTTTCAAACGAAAACTTCTCTCTACTTAAAAGTTGATGATGCATGGATTGAGTTAAATGATTTATCAATCAAATCCTCATTGACTTTTAAGTACTATCTTAGTCCATAAAGGCCAAAAACAATTGTGGGAACTCGCGATTTCATCTATCATTTGGATAAGTAACCACGATTAGTCATGATATTGTGGCTTCAA
>Ga0194133_10009385_pt1 | contig 11209 bp, 8 predicted proteins | sample TA2KigOf40mmetaG_FD_155448 | JGI IMG/M metagenome (GOLD analysis project Ga0194133, IMG submission 155448) | Freshwater microbial communities from Lake Tanganyika, Tanzania - TA2015055 Kigoma Offshore 40m | ecosystem: Environmental > Aquatic > Freshwater > Lake | place: Tanzania: Lake Tanganyika...
ATAGGTGGGCGAAATCTCCTTGCATCAAAAAGTCATGCATTAAAAGTTACACGCTCATAGTATTTTGCACCAGCTTCAGAGTATGCCTGTTGCTGTAGAGCCCCTCCTAGAAATTGCTTTCAGCTAAAGCTAAACCATTAAACAGATTGTGAATGATAAGGCATAAGCATGATATAAAAGTGCCAATTATGTTGACAAGAATATTTAAGATACATATATAGAATGATTCATAGTCTTTGGATTTATGCTTATATTTTAAATTTAATCTAAGGAAAAACATGTATTTTTTTAATAAGATCCTGATTTTGGACCAGACTCTGTAATTTTAGAATTTTCATATTCCCTTTTGAATAGTATGTCATGCAAGTCTTTTTTAAGCTCATTAAAGGCACACTGGTGGTATTTTTTGGGTCTTTTTATGTGGTATTACCTGGGTGGAAGTCAAGCCTAGGTTGCCAGGATAGAATTCCCTGTTCAAACCATGTGACCACCCTTTTCATTAAATTTTAGGCGATCTTCTTGAGGGAATTTTTTTCTTGGTCACGTTATTCATCACACTGCTTCATACTTCAAAAAATGTATTTTCCTCATTTTTTATTTGTTTGTTTCACCTGTTGCATTAGTCCAAGTGCACCCACAATATCATTTGTGCCACCAAGTGAGTCTTCTGCTTCAGTCAAATCTTCAACAAATGAGACAGGATATGATGACCAAGATGTTACCGATTCCGACCAAGAGTCTGATAGGTGGAAAAATATGAAATAATTTCAAATATGTTACATCCTGCATGTTTCACATGATTCTTTTGTAATTGTTGTAGCATCCTAACACATTTAGTCGCTAAAAGCACTTTTTGATCCAGGCTGGAAATAATTTTATGGTTTTTGTAGCTTACTGAGATCTTTGGTTGTAGAGGGTGCCAGGTTTTAAGCCAACAACTCTCAGATTCGACAACAAAATGCCATTATAATTCAGTCTCTATACAACCCCATTTATATTAAAGACAGAATTATTAGCTTGGACTCAAAAAACCATTATCAAAAGGATGTCAATCTAGCCAAGGGTTGTTCAAATCTATCCAATCAAATAATACCTGGTCCAGTTTAGACTGAGGCGATGTTAATCCAAGATCAACAAGACCTTAGTCAGAGTTCATTAGTGATGGGTCCCGGTCAAAATTTTTTGACCCGGGTCGGGTCGGGTCAATTTTTTGTGGCTCGGGTTGGGTCGGGTCAGCCATTTATGGTTTGGGTTTGAATTTGGAAAATTTCCCCTAAAAATATCAAATTTTTCCATTTTTTTCCCTTCGGGTCAAAAAAATTTGCTTCGGGTCAGGTCGGAAAGTACCCGGGTCGGCCTCTTATTTACTGCGGGTCAAAAGAAAGCTCGGGTCGGGTCAGGGCCTATCTCTAGAGTCCATGTCTGTGTATACTGCAGATTACCATTAGCCTGACTGAGAGTGCAATGTTGATTTTTATGTAATCCGGGGTTGGAAGAATTGCTGGCATGGCTTGGGATTTGTACCCACAACCTAAGATCTCAGTTCTCTGCCAGGTGGCTTTGACCATTTGGCCACGGCAACCCCTCTATCAGATGTTTTAAAACGATTGACACATTAAGTTTCATTAAAATACTTTGTGTTTAATGTAAAAGTCATGGAAACTTCACAATCTTATCATACTCTTGCTGTTGTTTGGCAATAAACTTTGTAGGTAGGAAACCAAACCAAAAAGTTTTTGCAGATAAACCTCTTGTAGCTTAAGCTTCTAGGATTTCTTTTTCTCCTCTTAATCTCATGTCAAATTTTCAAAGTGAATGAATGTGAATTAATATCTCAAAAAGTAGTCCCCTTGATGCATTATGGTTTAGCAAGTTGTTTTTGATTTTACCCAAATTTATCACACTTTAACATCCATGAATATTTCGTTTTGATTCTCAAGTTTATTTTCAATCTACTCAACACTACTCAAAATACTATTACTTACATTTAACTTAAATTATATTTTTGAAATTAAGTACATTTTGAAATTTATTCATAACTTTTCAATGTTTCTCTTTTAGACTGTTATTATAGGGTTTTTATATACAAAATATTTATTTATTTATTTTGATTAAAATTTCAATTTCTAGCCAGCATGTAATGAATTCAATATTTCTCTTTGCTCTTTAGCTCTATACCTGCTGAATATATTGGCCATGGTCCTCCAGGAGTTCGACCATCATTAGTTAACCATTCAACCTCAATCACATCGATGAACCTTCCTAGTGTTAGAATAGAAGGTTGCACTCCGCCATCAGATTCCAGCTTGGAAGGGGATCTTGATCAGTGTAAGTCTAACCAATTTAGTTCAGCATGTCAAACTTTGTTTCCCAAGTTAGTACTCAAATTCTTGTCAATTTTAATTTGTTTGTTAGTTGCTTTATTCTCCTTCTTCACAAAATAAAATGTGACTTTAGAAGAGCTTTTGTTCTACAAACATGGCACTTTCCAATTGATCAACCATTTTTGTAATCAAAGTGCTATAGTTTTTCACAATCTTAGTTCATCAGTATTGCTTAATTTTTACTGTTTTTAGATGGTGCTCGTTGCTCAATAGATTCAACCAACATCATGGAGTTTAGGCCATCAGACATAGATTCTGGATCCATGATAGAACAGGTAAGTGGGCATAGAAAATCTGAATCTTTAGCAATCCCACCGATATGTACGAATTTTTTTTATTTGTTTGTTTGTATTCCAACAGTGATTTACTGTATCTATCGGTGGTTTTCTCAATAGATTTTGGCGAAAAATGAGAAAATCTTTAATTTAATTTACCCCTTAAAATGTGAATGCAATTATCAGGTTATGATTTTAAACACAGGGGCTTTTATTGCCATCCTAACCTAACCTTACCTATTATATTGTTAACCTAACCTAACCCTGCAGGGCTATTATATTGCTGTAAGGTTAGCCCAGCAGGATTAGGTAAGCCTTGCAGGGTTAGGATAGCCCCACAGGGTTAGGTTTGGTTAGGTTAGGTTAATAATGGTTTTTAAGAATGCAACGCTAAATAAAATCAAAACAAAACCACCGATATATGTATTTTTTAAGAATACAACGCTAATAAAACCAACGATATATATAATTTTTAAGAATACAATGCTTAATAAAATAAAAAAAACCCATAGATGAAAGGAGATTTTGCTTACATACTAGTTTGCCTACTACTAGTTTTTTTGCCATTAGTTTGCTTATACTACTACATGAAAAACACTAGTTTGCCTACCCTCTTGTTCTCTTATCCCTGTGAACAATATATTATCATCTGGTCTATTTTATTGCTAACCTAACCTTCTGGGCCTGACCCTGCAGGGCTTTGCATCTAGGCTTTATTCTGAGGGGCTGATCATCCAGGCCTTACTCTGCAGGGCTTACCATCTGGGCATATCCCTGGTTTTGATGACTCTACTCACAAGATTGAAAGACAGATATCCAAAAACTGGTGTGGCAGTATTTTAGCCAAAATAAAGTTCCCTTGGACTGCTGTGATGTTCAACAAAGACAGATTAAGAACAATACTGAAAGGCACTTTTTATCCTTATGATCTTATAGTATTTTTTTTCTTGAGTGTCTAGCGAAGTAAATCATGACATACACTTTTTAAGTACTGACTGGAAATCATTTTATTTATTTTCTTGTACATTTTGTCACACTCTAGGGTCAACGGTTGCCAGAGGTTTCAGGGTTCAAACCTCTCTGGGATTCGAACCCCCCACCGTCAGATCTCCAGCCAGATGCCATGACCCTTAGGCCACGGCGACACCTACCATTGATCATTGCTTTGTTTTTGTTCAGTGTTGTGTCTTTGTCATTACCATACCCAGTTTATGGGTAGGTGAACTGGTACTTTTTATGAGGTGGTAGATGAACCAGTCGGGTAGGGGAACGTGTAGGTATGCAAAGTAGTGGGTAGGCGAACTAGCAGAAGGTTAACTAGTGGGAAGAAAGCCAATATGGTAGGTGAAATCCCCTTGCACCAAAAAATAAGTGTGCCATAAAGGTATATTTCTCTTTTGAATTTTTAGGATAATGAGCCATTAGCAACAGCTCCAACTCATCACCATCATCAAGTATTTATAAAGACGATTTCACAAGATGATTTTTATAAAAAATGATAATGTGGTCGATAAGTATTTCTTTGTGGGTTACCAAACTTCAACAATAGCACCATTAACTTGGATTAGAGTAATCAGTCGCTCTCTAATAATATCAATTTATACCAGGAAAAGAACCAAAAATGTTAATCTTAGATTGTGTGGGTAGCCATTACTACTTTTTTTGGTGATGGTGAATGTGTTAACTTAGATTACTGAATCTGAAAAATCTCTTGTGAAATCCTGACTTTAATACTAAAATATAGCAGCAGCAGTATCAATATTCTACCACAGCCATGACTACAACATGTGGAGGTGCTGAAATTGTTGTCACACCAACAGCACTTCAAAGTTACCACCATCCACATTTGATTCATCATCATAGGTTTGCAACAAAATCAACAGTGATCTTATATTAATTTATGAATACAAATCTCTTTCCAGGCAATATCGACGCTTGCAGCAAAATGTAAATCCTCATCAACAGGTAATTTTTTCACTAAAATTAAGGAACCAAAAACAATCATAACTATATGGTAAAGGTTCACGATAAAAAAATGATGGTACCGTATCTCACACGAATCTGACACACCCTGGCACATATGTGGTATATTTTTGAAAAAGGGTATTTCGAAGTATTTCAAAAGGGTGTGTAAAATGTCAAAAAAGTCACATGACAAGGCACCAATGAATAAAGGGTATTTTGGAGTGGGTTCATAAAATCAAGCAAAATACAATTTACATTTGAAACATACCACAAATGTTACATTTTCTTAAATGTTATCTTTTGGTTTCACTTCCTGGTTTCCTTTGAACATAGGTATTACCAAAAAGTTATTCCTAAATTTGATTCAGGATCAAAAGCATCTTTATTATTAAAAGCTGCAATAATAATTGGGAAAAAAATTTGAAACCCACATTTGACAATTAAAAAAACTTTGTAATAAAAGTTTCTATAGCTCATTTTATCCTACACCATCGCTGGCAAACTTTAAATTTTTCTAGTGAATAATTATGACAATGCTGATGAAATGTTTTATAAATTACAAGATTGATAATTAACTCAAATTCCTTCACCATAAGATATATAGTGGTGTAAGGTGCTGGACTTATTCTTATTCTTTTATTAAGCTCATGGCAACTAAGGTCATTGACATTAATCTTTATAAGAGCCCGAGGCACCCATTTTTTCACTATATAAATTCTTATTATTTACTAGAGATGGGCCCTGACCCGACCCGACCCGACCTGAGTTTACTTTTGACCCGCAGTAAATAAGAGGCCTACCCACCTCCGACCTGGGTACTTTCTGACCCGACCCTAAGAGATTTTTTTTGACCCGAAGGGCAAAAAATTGAAAAATTTGACATTTTTAGTGCAAATTTTTCAAATTCAAAACCAAACCATAAATGGCTGACTCGACCCGACCCGACCCGAGCCACAAAAAATTGACTCGACCTTACCCGGGTCAAAAAATTTTTACCCGTACTCATCACTATTTTTACACGACAAGATAGGGTCATTTTTTCCAGTCAGATTACCTTAATGTGATTCATCCCCTGAGCATTTACAGTACTGGATTTGTCCAATTGAAAGTCGAGTTTATAATGAATCTTTTGTCTTGAAAGGTTTCCAGAATGATTCCAAGAGTTACCTTGATAGAGCCATCGCGTGCTACTAGCATTGGCAACCTTGGAGATATGAACAACCCTAGCACACCACCTCATCCGTCTGTCAGACGTGTCACAAGCTCACCAGTGCCCAAATCTTTCATGAAAGAACATCCATAATTTATTCATCATTGATATAATTTCTTCCATCATTTTCTAGAATACTCTCTTTAAATTTTGTTATGAAACCAGATCAAAGACTTTATATTTGTTTCTAAATCATCTCATCTGGATTGATGGTTTTGAATAACAAATTATTTTATTGCCTTCCCACATTCAGAATGATTAGTTTGTGTAATCGACAAATCAGGTTTGCTATGGCTTAAAAGCATATAATTAAGACTTTTTGAAGAATTCCATAATAATCTGGAGCATCCAAATAAAATCTGAAGAACCAAAACATCATAATATTATTTTTACAGATATTTTTACAAATTGGTTTTCTTATAATTTCAAAATCTTTCTTGAAGTTTAATATAAAAAAGAGAAGCAAAACAAATTTCGCTCAAATATTCGAGAAGCTATAAAAATGATTCTTATTGAGCTTCTTATGACGAAGATAACTTTAGATCTATATTTAGCAATCTTCAACCCTTGAAATATAAGTTTATATTGAAATTGCCTTACAAAATAAATTCTAGTTGACCCACACAAAACTTTTATTGTGTAGGCACCTGAGGGCTGTGAAAAGTTTTTAAAGTGGTTCATACAAGATTTAGTAGATCTGTGGATGAGGGTTGTTTACTGAGTCCCTCAAAGGAAATAAGTCGACCAGATACTAACTGTTTATTCAATGAAAAGCACATCATTATCTACAGCATAAGAATATTCTAGAAAGACTAGAAAGTGGAACACAACACAAGACAAGTAGAGGTTGACGTCAATTAGAAGATTCTAGAAGAACCTTAGGAATGTGGAGAAAATGGGATCAGGGAAATGTAAACAAGATCTGATGAAGCCTTTCAGCGATCAACACATAAATTTACTTCAAAGAGAATAGTTACAGACATGAATTGGAAGTTCTATCCATGGGAAAAGAATTTACATAAAATATTCCTATTGAACATTTGTATTTGTATTTTCTTCTTAAAGCCTTCATCTTACAATCATGAAATTCGGTGACAACAGCAACTGAACTTTTTAAAAGCCGGGAAGTGGGGTGTACGAGGCTCCAAGGAGATCATCGCCTCTTTTATGTGATAAAAGATAAAAAAATTCTTACATAAAGGTGGTCACAGCACCAATATCCAAGTATCACAAGTTTACACCCTGCAAACAGCAACTTTTTACCATTATTTGCCAGATAAAATTTCACTTAGTTGGTTTTATGTCAAATTTTGTGAAAAAGTGAATAATTAAATAAGGTAGTTTATCAATTGCAATGAAGTAATGAAAAATTATGAGCGAGTCACTTAATTTGGCCCTTTTCAACAACACTTTCTTAAACACTCTAGCTAATTCAATAAAAGGGATTAAAGATGTGCCTAAAGGGCCCAAGCGCAGGGTTTGCAGGGCAGCAGGCCCAGCGACCTAGATTTGTAAACAAATCTAGATCATTGCAGGTCGAATTTTCTGATGAAAAGTTCTTGAGGATTCAGTTCTAGGTTTCTAGAGTTGCTCTCTAGAGGGGTTGCCCACCCACCCACCCACCCTGAGATGTTAAGAATCAAACACAGGTTCACCAAAAAAGTTTTATTATAAACTTACAAGGTTTAAATCTCTGAGTCCGGTGAGGTTTTGAGATTGTTGTCCGATGATGAGGTCTCAGAGTCCGATTGAACATCCAAAGGGAAGGCCGCAAGTTCTTGCTCCCAAAAACCTTGGCGCTGGTCAATATCACGGAATTCTTCATGAAGCTCCACTTAACATTCAAAGGCATGGGGGTTATCGATTTGGAATAAATGAGGACGAACCCTGAGGGTCAGATTAAGAGACCCTAAGAGGGGAAAATAAGGCCTAAGAAGTCAAGCCAATCTGCTAAGCAAGAAAAGGTGCCAGAGGCACTGGAAAAAGCTGATAGCCATTAAGTTACAACCTCGGTGGCTACAAGTGAAGTGAGACAGATGCTAATGGAAGCGTCTCTTTTCAAGATTAAAGGAATGCACTGAGCAGTTTCACCTGACTCAGTATAGGTAGACTGATTTATTTACAATCAGTTTTCGGTTGACAATTGATAGCGATTGGCAATCGAGGACCCACCCGACCCAGGCTGAGAGGCAGACACACATCTTTATCTATGAGATATAAAAAGCTAGAGTGTAATAAGAAAGTCCTATATATTGTATCATAACTTTGTGTTGTAAAAGTCAAAGCTTTTGAGCTCCCTTGAGATCAAAACCAAACAAAACTTCCGGGCCAATCTCTAAACAACTAAATGAAGAAAACTGACTACAAAAGTTAAATTTTATTTTTTAGGCAATTAGTTTTTTTCATAGGAAAAAAGTTTGCCTTTCAGCCTTATCTCAAAAACCATCAAAACTGACACTAGTTTGAAATTTTGTTTGACGTTGATTACTTGAAAAGAAAAATTTCCTTTTTTAAGTTTTCAAAAATGATTATCTCTAGACAAGTAAATTCTCTGTCGTCACACAAATCCAGGAAGAGTCAAAAGTAGTTCATTACAAAAACTGACATGTCAATTATTAACTTTTGATGTGGGTTTGGTAAAATTTTCATACTAATCAATTCTGTTTAAATGTTATTTTTCTACAATATTGGGGTCATGCATATTTTATTGTCAGGGTACCCAATGGGACCATAACCCTACAACACCTGACAATGTTAAATTTTTAAGCCATTTCATGAGGATGAGGTTACGTGTGGTCTAACTCAGAACTATAATCTTTTTCATCTTGGCTGACTCCCAAAAAAAGACAAACGTGAAGTCAGGTGTGCACTCTTTTTCATCTTCTATTATTTTGGTCGACTCCAAATGACTGGTGAAAATGATGACAAAAAGTCCCGTGTAGAATCAGTGAATGGGAGGTTCATCTTTTATCTTGGGAGGATCCAAAATGACATGTGAAAATGACAAAAAGTCAAACGTGAAGAAAAGTGTAGAATCAGAAAATGGAGAGGTTCAGATTTTTAAATTTTGGTCAAAGGTGTAAATTGGTGCGTATTGGTAGTAAACCAAAGGTGGATACATCTGAAAATGACCGATTCGTGTGTCTTACTTTTGGGCAGGGTATGACTGAAATGTATTTTTAAAGACCAACTCAATTAGGAAATATTGAATTTGTTGGTCTCCTAGCTAACTGGCCATTTTTAGGATCCCAATAATACCTATAAAGTCTAAAACAGTTGTTAAGGTCATATTTTCTTTTCTAGCAACACTTTAAAAATCATTTTTTGTCTCTGAGAGCAAAGAACAATATGGGCCCACTCTTGTCTGCAACCTTACAGCTGTTTTTACTTTTGAAAAACACACTAGTTGAATGTTGAAGTTACAAACAGTTACTATCTTATTACACTATGGCTTTCTCTATTTCATAGATAAAGGTGTGTGGTCGCCTGTCAGCTGGGTTGCGTGGGGCATCGGTCCGAATCAATCCCCATGCTTGTTTCATTGAATCTGTCCTGATTCAATTGAACCTGTCCCCCTCCTTCTCCTCCTGAGATGACGCCCATTGTCTGGGGCCGCCCTTTGTTTTGTATTGAAAATTGGCATCTTCAATCAACCCCTGGTCGTTGTCTTGTGATCATATGTGTATGGCAGCCCAATTTTTATTAAGGCTTTGGCTTTTTGCTCGGGCATTAGTCTCCTACCGCCACTTTTGCATCTGCTCTTACCTTTTAGGATACCTAACTGTGCATTATTATGCTTCTTATTTGGTGCAGCCCACCTTGCCTGCCGATTATGAACGCTTATTGGAGTTGTGCGAGGAAGTACTGGACCTCAACCTCCGCACACACCATCTTGAAGAAGAATTGTCGGCTTTGTCTGTCGACCCTTCTGGTTCTGAGGCAGACTCTGCCTCCACTCCTGAAAGTGAGTCTGATCTAGACTAAAGAAACTCAATTCATTGCTGAAACTACCTAATGTATTTTAGTGAATCAGGAATAAACACTTTTAGAATCTTTCATGTCATTTTATTCGGGTGGGTGGGTGGGTCAACAGTGAACTTTTCGCGACGAAAAATCAATTGTGAGTGACCTCTTTAGGCTTTCAGCCTGAGGTCTGGCCTGCCTTCCCCATGCAGGCCTGCTGGGCCCAGCCATGCACCCCCTGGTTCATAGCTGGGTCCAGTGCACCCCTTTATCTATCTTTTCAGATTTAGCCAGAGAGCCATAAGAAAGTAAACTTTATTACTACATTTCATTCGTTAAAAAAGTTTTAACATTAAGAGACAAGATGATAAATTCTCATTCTTTTTAAGCTGCTGTAGTGCACACAGCACCCCCCCTGGGGACCTACAAATAAGGGTTGTAAAAGATTACCAAATTTGCTTCAAGTCGCAACTGAGATTTTGATTGATCTTTTTGCTCAGTGTGCAAAATCAATAGCTGATTCAACCTTTCAGTTCCTATCTAATTGATTGAAACCATCTGCACTCAAAAGTTCTAATCTGCTTTCATTTCTGACAGTGATACATGTTGGCTTTTCTCACGTGGCTTCATATAGTTTCTTTTTACAAAAGTTGTTTCCTTATGCATTGAATTGGCATCAAGCTTTTTGGAATTCTAAATGAACAAAATTTTGATTTTTTGATGCAATATCAACAATTCAAATGGCAAGATCCAGACAGACAATTAGAGTGAATTTTACTTCTTAAATGGAAAATTCTAAACTAATAAATTTTAAATAAAAGGGGTCATATTTTGAGTTTGTCCAAATTAATGATTAAATTCATTGGAATTAACAAAAATAAAAATTTCAACTTAAAACATTTTGGTGAACTCATACGTTTTTATAGCCTTGGGAAGACAGATTTTCGTTAACTTTTTCCAAAGTTGAAATATCGAAACTTCTTTTGAGACCATCTGGCTAATCGTTAACAGATATTTTTCTTCTCCAGCAAAGGTAATCAAGGAAATTCTACAATACGTATTGCATTCGATTTTCGAAGTGGATGAGCAATAAGTTTTAGAACAATTATCTTTAGACTGTGAGTGAAAAGCACTGTTTTCTGCATAAAAAAATCTTACCAAGCAACCCTCAAGTCGGGAAAACATCGATTTGCCTACTGCCGTTTTGACTACTGTCATTTCGCCTATGCTGATTTGCCTACTACTCTGATTTGTCTACAGCCGTTTCACCCATGATGCTTCGACTACTGCCTACTGTTGTTTTGCCTACTGTGTTAGATTAGGTTAAGTTCTGTTCTGTTCTGTTCTGTGTTAGGTTAGGTTAGGTTAGGTTAGGTTAGGTTAGGTTAGGTTAGGTTAGGCTAGGCTAGTTA
>Ga0194133_10009387_pt1 | contig 11207 bp, 7 predicted proteins | sample TA2KigOf40mmetaG_FD_155448 | JGI IMG/M metagenome (GOLD analysis project Ga0194133, IMG submission 155448) | Freshwater microbial communities from Lake Tanganyika, Tanzania - TA2015055 Kigoma Offshore 40m | ecosystem: Environmental > Aquatic > Freshwater > Lake | place: Tanzania: Lake Tanganyika...
AAGGATCTCCATCCGCTCCCTTTAGTAATAATACTGTTACTTATGTTAATAGTATAGATGTTAATTCACCTGTAACTTGGTCATCAGCTAGGTTAGCTAATTGGGCTGATACAAATAATAATTTAAATTTTTCTCAATCAATCGTTGATAATAACATTTATGTTATGTCTGCTTCGTTAGGTAAATTTATTTTACCTAATTTAGATTATATTAAATCATTTACCTTAGCAACTGAATTTGAAAGTGGGTCTGTAAATATAGATTTATCACAATATGTTTATAATCAATTAAACAAAGTAAGTGGTAGTCATTTTTATATGTTTTTAACTAGTCCACAAGTAGCAGGTGGTGCTGCTTTGTATGGTACAGGCTCTATTCCTACTGTTTATATTCAAGATACTTTAGAACCACAATTAAATGATAAAATATTAAGTAATAATTTAGCTACATTAACAACTACAATTGCTGAAGATTATGCTTCTGAAGCAGGAGTAGGAGGGTACTATAATATAATTAGTGGTGCTGTTCAAATGACTGCTGGAGTTCAGGATTATGATTTAAATGCATGGGCTGAAGCATCAGCATCATTAGATTCAGGTGATAGAATTGAGATTAGAAGAATTTACTATGAAGCACCACCAGCAATTGTAAGATATTTTGATCCATATGCTGGTACAGGTACCGGTATTCAATCATTACTTGAAACATTTGGATTTGGTCAATTTTCTCCAGGTATTAATTTTTTATTAACACCAATTCATTTTGATATTCAACGAATTCAAGCAATTGAGTTTAATGATCAAATTAGAAAAGCAGCTTATTCATTTAATTTAGTAAATAATAAATTAAGAATATTTCCTATACCTACTGAGGATAAAAAATTATGCATTGAATATGTAAAAATTAGTAATAAATTTGCCGTTATAAAGGATGATAGAAATGATGTTGTAACAAATATAATGAATGTTCCCTATAGAAATCCATTATATTCTAAAATTAATACTGTAGGTAGAACTTGGATATTTAAATATACTTTAGCATTATGTCGTGAAATTGAAGCACATATTCGTATTCAATTTGCAAATGTTAATATACAAGGAGTAGGTTCATTACAAGGTAGTGAATTAGTAGCAGATGCTAGAACAGAAAAAGAAAGTTTATTAACTGAATTAAAGGAAATGTTAAATGAAACCTCACGTAAAGGACAATTAGAAAGAAAACAACTTGAAATTGGATATACAAGAGATACATTACAACAAGTTCCTTTACCAATTTATATATTCTAATGACTAGGGGAGTAGTAAAATATGTTCCTATAGATAATTGCCCTGACCCTAATTATCCAACTACAGTACCTAATGCTCCTGTAACTAAAGCAGGTGTCCCAGCAGCTCCTGAGGCACCACCAACAGGATCAAATGTACCTAATTTGTATATTGAGCAAGCATCAGTAATATCAGCTCGGTTTTCAAATATGAAAGTTGGATATTTTAAATTAGATTTAACTAATACTACATCTAATTTATATGGTGAAGCAACAGAAAAATGGTTTTTCCCACCAGTGGAAATAAGATGTTTAATAGAAAGAGGAACTGTAACTAATACAGATACGGAATATGGAGTAGAGGTTAGTCAAACAATAACAGTAACTTTACCTATAACTAATCTACAAAATTTAGGATTTACTCCTGAAGTAGGCGATATAATAAGTGACCAAGAAAAATATTATGAAGTAAATAGTATAGATAAACAATTTATAACATTACCAGGTACAGGGGCATCAGAATCAACATTAGGAACACCTGGTCAAATTATATTATTTGTAGCATCTGCTTATTTAACAAGGACAAGTAAATTAAACTTAATAAAATATAGTGTGTAATGGGCTTATTAGGTAAAATTATATTAAACGAAGGTATTACAATTTTTAGATGTGATATACTTATTAAAACTGAGGCTGAGCAAAATAAGGTAGAAATCTATAATGAAATTAGAGGATTACAAGATGTTGTAGTTGTTACTATTGAACAAAGTGACTTTTTAGATGCTAAAGCAACCGATAAATATGAATACTCATTATTAAAATTAAAATATATTGGTAGAGGTGACGCTAAAGAATCAATTAAAAAAATTGGTATAGATGCTGTAACTAAAAACCGTGTTCCTGGTTTATTACAATTTATACCTAGATATAATACAATTATTAAAGTAGGATCTTATTAATTATGAAACTAATAGACATTTTAAAAGAATTAGAAAAACCAAAGCAAATCTATGCTGATAGAGAACCTGGTAAAGAAATCACTATGGCTGATTTAACACCTGAAGAACGTGATGAATTATTTAAAAAGGGATCTATTATGATTGATTTACCGTTTGATTCTTCTCGCCCTGAAGTTACTAGTGCTTCTCAAGTAATCAATTTACCTAAAATTGATCAGATTAAAAAAGACATCATTCAAAATAAAAAAGAATTTGATGTGTTTATGTTTTCACCTGATAACGATATTAAAACTATAGCTAAAGAAATTAATGCTTTATATAATAAATTATTTAGAGCAACTAATGCTTTAGATAAATTACTTGATCTTAAAAAAAGAGGTAGATTATAATGACGGAATATCGTAAACCTATACCAAAAAATAAATCACAAATTACACAAGAGGCTCTTTCTACACCTTATTTAAATCAAGGAAAGCCTATTGGTAACGATGTTTTTTCTCGCTCTAAAAATAGAGCATTACAAACCACTCGTAAAACAGATAAAATAAAAGATATATCTGTTGGTTTAAAGGATATTGATTACGCTATTAAATATTATTTTGAAAATATAATTAAACCTACTGTTGTACAAGATGGACAATTACACAGTGTTCCTATAATGTATAGTTCACCAGAACGTTGGAAATCAGTACAACAAGATGGATATTATAGAGATAGTAATGGTAAGTTATCTGTTCCTCTTATAATGTATAAAAGAGATAATGTCGAAAAAAATAGAACACTAGGAAATAAATTAGATGGTAATTCAGTTTCGTTGCACCAAATATTTGAAACTAGATATAATCAAAGAAATCAATATGATAAATTCTCTATTTTAACTAATAGAATACCTAATAAACAGTATTATATTTCAGTTGTACCTGATTATGTTACTGTAACTTATAGTGTAAATATATTTACAAACTACGTAGAACAAAATAATAAAATAATAGAGGCAATTGAATTTGCTTCTGATTCATATTGGGGAGACGAAAATAGGTGGCATTTTAGAACAATGCTAGATAGTTTAGCTACAACAACTGTAATTAATACAGGTGAAGATAGAGCAGCTATTACTACTGTTACATTAAAGGTATATGGTTATCTAATCCCAGAAAGTATAAATGCTAAATTAGCAAGTCAAAATATTGCTTATTCAACCTCACAAGTAGTATTTGGTTTAGAAGTTGTAGGTGATGTTAATGAAAAATTCAATGTTGCTTCACAAATAGCTGCTTCACAAGTAGCAGGATCAACATCATTTATTGGTGGTGGTACTAATATTTCTAATACAACAAATACACTATCTCAATTAGCAATAGAGGAAGCAGAATTTTTAGCATACTCTGCTGCTGCTAAAGCTGATAGTACTACAGCAACAACAGCAACATTTAACAATAAAAATATTTATCAGCCACCAACAAGTTCAAATATTCCTGTTCCAACAGCAGGTGAATTTCAATTTTATGCAAACGGCATTCAAATACCAGCATTTACTGTTACATCATTTTCTAAAGTTGGTGCTAATTTAGTTTTAACTGTTGTTACAACAGGTGCTAGTGGATTAGGATATGAATTAACAGGTAAAGAAGTAATGGCAGTTGGTAAAATAGTAAATTAATAAAATGGCATTAATATCATTAGATCAAATATTTTTACCTTTACGATATGTTAGCGGAAGCGGAACAGTAGAATTCGCTACTGATAACTTTAAAAGTGCTAGTTTTTCACAAGTAATTGTGAGTGGTTCCGGTGTATTTAATCCTCAAACAGGTAGTGTTGCTATTGCTGCTTCTGCATCCGTTTTTATTGTAAATTCAGGTTCACTAGAAGGAAATCCAGTGGATGGGGGATCATTTTAGGGCATATTTATACGCGACTTATATAAGTTGTAGAATCCTGGTATATACCATTAAAAGGATCCATAAATATGGCAGTTAATATCAAATTAAAGCGTTCATCGCAAGCAGGGAAAATCCCTACTACTTCATCCTTAGAATTAGGAGAAATAGCTCTTAATACGACTGATGGTAAAGCATTCATGCTTAAACAATCAGGATCAACACAAAGTGTTATTGAGTTAGCTTCTACTAGTGGTTCAATTTTATCTGCCTCTTTTGCTACTTTTGCTAATACCGCAGCAACTGCTTCATATTCAACAACTTTAGGTGCTAGTTTATCCCAACCAGCAAATAATCAAGTTAGATTATTAGCTAGTGATGGTAGTACTTTATCTACAGTTACGGTAAATAATGTTACATCAGCATCATACGCTCTTAGTGCTTCATTTGCTACTACAGCATCTTTTGCTGAAAATGCTCCTAATGCTGTTAGTGCATCACATGCTGCAACAGCATCTTCTGCTGATAATTTTTTGATTAGGGGTAGTGCAACTGCTTCTAATTTACTTGTAAATAATACTATTACTGCTCAGACTTTAGTTGTACAGGTAATTACATCATCTATTGATTTTGTAACTGGATCAACTAGATTTGGCACTTTACTTACAGATACACATCAGTTTACAGGTAGTGTTTCAATTACTGGTTCATTAGGGATAAATGGTGTTGATTATGCATCTACATCTGCCTCCTTTGATACTAGAATTAACAATTTAACTGAAAGCGTATTTACTCATGTTGTAACTGATAGTGGAGGTGTATTTGTAATAGATGGTATAAGCAGACCTAAATTATCTTTTACACCTGGTGCTACCTATAGATTTAATACCTCTGCTGTTGGAGGTTCTCACCCATTTAAATTTTCAACATCAGAGAATGGCCCTACACAGTATACTACTGGTGTAATAAGTGGATCTAATTTCATACAAATAGAGATTAACTACAACACTCCTACTACTCTATATTACTATTGTACAAATCATAGTGGTATGGGTAATGAAATTAATACACTAAGAATAGAAAACTTAGTATCAACAGGATCATTTAACTCATTCACCTCATCAATAAACAGTGCTACTAGTTCTTTAAGTAGTTCAATAGCTGCTCTGAGTTCTAGCTTTTTAAGTGCAAGCTCATCATTTGATTCTAGAATTAATAGTTTAACTGAAAGCGTATTTACTCATGTTGTAACAGATAGTGGAGGTGTGTTTGTAATTGATAATGTAAGTAAACCTAAATTATCTTTTACACCGGGTGCTACCTATAGATTTAATACTTCCGCTGTTGGAGGTTCTCATCCATTTAAATTTTCAACGTCAGAAAACGGACCAACTCAATATACTACTGGTGTAACTAGTGGATCTAATTTTATACAAATTGAAATAAATTATGATACTCCTACTACATTGTATTACTACTGTACAAACCACAGTGGTATGGGTAATGAAATCAGTACATTAAGAATAGAAAACTTAGTGTCAACGGGATCATTTAATCCTTTTACTTCATCTGTAAATACTACTACAGCATCATTAAGTAGTTCTATTGCGGCATTAAGTTCTAGTTTTTTAAGTGCAAGTTCATCATTTGATACTAGAATTAATAATTTAACTGAAAGTATATTCACTCACGTTGTTACTAATAGTGGTGCTTCTAACTATATTATTGATGGCGTATCTAAACCAATACTTTCATTTGTACCAGGTGCTACTTATAGATTTAATACAAGTGGAGTTGTAGGTAGTCATCCATTGAAATTTTCTACTTCACCTAATGGTCCTACTCAATATACTACTGGTGTAATAAGTGGATCTAATTTTATACAAATAGAAGTTAATTATGATACTCCTACCGTATTATATTATTATTGTACTAACCATAATGGTATGGGTAATGAAATTAATGTATTAAGAATAGATACATTAACTACAACTTCTTCATTTAACTCATTTACCTCATCAATAAACAGTGCCACTAGTTCATTAAGTAGTTCTATTGCTACTTTAAGCTCTAGCTTTTTAGCATTTAGTGGTTCATATAATACAGGATCATTTACAGGTAGTTTTACAGGTTCACTTAATGGTACAGCAAGTTCAGCAGTAAGTGCATCCTTTGCTATAACCGCCTCTCATGCATTAAATGTTCCTGCTACATCTTCATTTGCTATAAGTGCTTCACATGCTGCTACAGCTAGTTCAGCTGATGATTTTATAATTAGACAAAATTTAACTGGTTCAAATGCTTTATTTAGTGGGACTATAACTGCTCAAACACTAAATGTACAAATAATTACATCATCTATTGACTTTATAACTGGATCAACTAGATTTGGTACTCAACTTACGGATACACATCAGTTTACAGGTTCAGTAACTATAACAGGTTCATTAGCTGTAAATAATAGTAATGTTATATTGACTAATCAGACATCTTCAATGTCTGTAGCTACCGCTTCTTTTGCTAGTACAGCTTCATTTGTAACACTAGCACAGACAGCATCCTTTGTACAAAATGCTATCTCATCCTCATTTGCTAGTACAGCATCCTTCGTACAAACAGCTCAAACCGCATCATTTGTACAAAACGCAGTATCATCTTCTTTTGCTAGTACTGCTTCATTTGTAACACTAGCCCAAACTGCTTCATTTGTGCAAAACGCTCAAACAGCATCCTTTGTACAAAATGCAATTTCATCTTCTTTTGCTAGTACAGCATCATTTGTAACATTAGCACAAACAGCTTCATTTGTACAAACAGCACAAACTGCTTCTTTTGTACAAAACGCTATTTCATCTTCTTTTGCTAGTACAGCATCCTTTATTGAGTTAGCTAAATCAGCTTCATTTGCTATTACTGCTTCTTTTGCTTTAAATGCTGGAAGTGGAGGTGGAGGGTCAAGTACGTTATCTATTTTAGATGAAGGCAACTTATTAGGTACAGCTTCATTTTTAGATTTTGTTGGAGCTGGTGTTACAGCAACTGTAACAAATGGCACTGCTTCAATTAATATTCCTGGTGGTGGTGGAGGAGGAGGACAGTCAGGGGGTAATGCTATTTTAACACAAAGTGTAGCAAGTGTAACTTGGTCATTTACTCATAATCTAGGTACTCAATATCCTGTATTTACAATTTATGATAATAATGATGACGTAATTATACCTCAAAGAATAAATGTTGTAAGTACATCAAGTGCATTAATATATTTTAGTTCTGCTAGAACTGGTTTTGCTGTTGCATCTCAAGGAGGTGACATTGTAAGTGCATCTTATGCTATAAGTGCTTCACATGCATCTAATTCTACTAGTGCTTCATTTGCTAGTACAGCTTCATTTGTAACATTAGCTCAAACAGCATCATTTGTTACTACTGCTCAAACAGCCTCATTTGTAGCAAATGCACAATCAGCATCAAATGCTGTAAATGCAATTACTGCTTCTTCAGCAGATAATTTATTAGTAAGAGGTACTTTAACTGCACAAACAATTGTTGTGCAGACAATAACTTCAAGTATTAATTTTGTAACTGGTTCAACTAAATTTGGATTATTATCTAGTAATACTCATCAGTTTACAGGTAGTGTTAGTGTAAGTGGTTCTTTAGATGTAAACAATAGTAGTGTTATATTAACTAATCAGACATCTAGTATGTCTGTAGCTACTGCTTCATTTGCTAGTACTGCTTCCTTTGTACAAAATGCTCAAACCGCATCATTTGTACAAGATGCAATATCGTCTTCTTTTGCTAGTACTGCTTCGTTTGTAACACTAGCACAAACAGCATCTTTTGTTACATTAGCTCAAACAGCATCATTTGTACAAACAGCTCAAACAGCATCCTTTGTTACAACGGCACAAACAGCTTCATTTGTACAAAATGCTATTAGTTCATCATTTGCTACTACTGCTTCATTTGCTTTAAATGCTGGTGGTGGTGGTAGTGGAGCTGGATTTCCATTTAGTGGGTCTGCTATTATTACGGGTAGTTTGCTAGTATCAGGATCATTTGTAGATTTTACCCAAGCAAGTTATGTTACAGGTTCATTAACAGGTAGTTTATTAGGTACTGCCTCGTTTGCTACTTCAGCATCATATGCTATATCTTCTTCATTTGCTAATTTTGCATTAACTGCAAGTACAGCACCAGGTCATACAGTACAATTCTCACAAAGTGTAGCTTCTGCTACTTGGAGTTTTACTCATAATATGAACACTAGAAATCCTATTGTTCAAGTTTATGATTTAGATTATAAACAAATTATTCCAAATGATATTATAGGAACTAGTGTTAATGCAGCTGAGATTAGATTTGATTATGCAACTACAGGATACGTAATAATGTCTAATGGAGGTGGATTACATGTTACTGGCTCAACTTCAGAATTAGATCAAACTACTGCTTCTACTACTTGGTCATTTACACATAATTTAAATAGTAAATATGTAAACTTTACAGTTTATGATTCAAATGATTTTGTAATTATACCTGCAAACATCAAAGCAATAGATGTAAATAATGCTGAATTATATTTTGCAGCACCACAAACTGGTAGAGCTGTAGCACAATTCAGTGGTATAAACGGGGCTCCAAATGCTACTACAGCATCTTTTGCCTCAACTGCTTCTTTCCTAAATCCTGTAACAAGTGGATATGTAGTGTTGACACAGGTATCTCAATCATTAAATTTTGTTGATGATGCTGCTGCTTCATCTAGTGGAGTACCTCTAGGTGGATTATATAGAAACGGTAATTTTATAATGATAAGAATAACATAATATATGCCAGCTAATTTTACAGGCTCGTTAGCCATATCAGGAAGTTTATTATTAACAGGTAGTATTATAACTACAGGGGGCATTACTATATCAGGATCTATTGCTTCAGCATCTTTTGCTTCAACTGCCTCGTTTGTGACGTTGTCACAAACCGCTTCGTTTGTGGCGAATGCACAATCTGCATCGTTTGCAGCGACTGCATCTTCTGCTGATGATTTTTTAGCGCGCGGTACTATTACTGCGCAGACGTTGGTAGTGCAGACGATTACTAGTTCGGTGGATTTTGTGACTGGTAGTACGCGATTTGGATCCTTTGTAACTGATACCCATCAGTTTACTGGTAGCGTTAGAATAACTGGTTCATTAAGTGTAACAGGTTCAGGAATAAATGTTAGTAGTAGTGTAACAATAGGAAGATCAACTATAAACATAGCAGATTATACAGTACCAATAGCATCTAATAGTTTAATATTCAGAGGTAACTATTGGAATAGTGCAACAGGCAACAAAGAAATAACCGTTGGTGAAATATATGGTTCACCAACTAGTAGTAATATCCCATCTGATCCAGGTACAAGAATGATAGTAAAAGCAGGATCAACTGATGTTGCTACTTTTACATCTGCAGGAAATGTTGGTATAGGTACTACAGCCCCAGCATACAAATTAGATGTAAGTGGTACTGGTAACTTTACTGGCGCATTAAGCGGAACGAGTGCTACCTTTAGTTCAACTATTAATTCAGGAGCAGTAACTATAACTGCAGGTGGTGACCATTTAATTTTAGTAAGAAATACTTTTAATACTTTTCAATTTGGTACTGGAACTACTTCTGGTATAAATGGTCTTGTAGTTAGTGATGTAACTGCAGGAACTGTTCCATTTATAATTACACAAAACACTGGTGCTGCTAAATTTTCGAGTAGTGTGACGGCAACATCATTAGCGTTAAATGGGTCAATTGCAAATAGTGGAGATGCTGGAACATTAACAATAAAGCAATCAAGCACAACATATACAAATGGTATATACTTAGAAAGAGGAGGAGAAAGGAATGGATATTATATGTATATAGGTGGCTCAGTTGATTCTTTAACATTTAGAAGGAACTACTTTGGTACACAATCAGATGTTATGTCTTTGACGAGAGACGGCAATGTCGGCATCGGGGTTACTGATGTGAAAGAAAAATTTGAAGTTGCTGCAAATTGGGGTAATTTAAGACTATATGGAAGAGGTGGAATTAGGTTAAATAACTTATCTAACAACCTTTATTATAATGGGTCAGCATGGGTAAGAGATAACGCTTCTTATGGTGCACAAAGTATTACATTTGATACAAATGGAACCATAATATTTGAAAATAGTTCTGCCACAAGCGGAGATGCTACCGAACGAATGCGCATCACGAGTGGGGGTAACTTAAAACTCAATGCCAAAACAATCTCCTCATTTACGTCTAACCCAGGTAACGTAGCAGCTAGTGGTACAACAACATTAACAATTACACAGGTAGCTGGTGAATTTCAATCTACATATCTAGTAGCTATTAATGGACTATATACATCAGGAGGAGCTAATCAAAATGGATATTTAACTGGGTTAGTTAATTTCTTTACTGACGGTTCAGTTGCGCAAGCAAATGCAACTTCACTCCAAGGAAATGGTTGGCAAATATCAGCATCAGCAACAACAGGAGGTACTTTTACAATAACATTTACTAACAGTGCAAGTACAACGATGAGTAATATTGCTATCAGAGCATTAAAAATAAATGTAACAGGTGGAGATTAATAACATAAAAATATTTATACAAAACAACATAAATGGTTCAATATTTCCCAATAGTAACAGGCTCACTAGTAGTACTAGGTAACGTAAGCATAAGCGGTAGCCTTAACGCATCAGGCAGTATCGCACTGTCAGGCTCTGTTGCTTCTGCATCTTATGCATTATCTGCATCAAATGCAGCAACTGCATCATTTGTTGTTAATGCACAAACTGCTAGTTTTGTTGATACTGCCCAAACAGCATCATTTGTACAAAATGCAGTATCATCTTCTTTTGCTAGTACTTCTTCATTTATAACACTAGCACAAACTGCATCATTTGTTGCTAATGCACAATCAGCATCGAATGCTGTGAATGCAGTAACTGCATCGTCTGCCGACAGTTTTTTAGTTAGAAATACCTTAACTGCACAAACAATTGTTGTGCAGACGATTACATCAAGTGTGGATTTTGTTACTGGAAGTACTCGGTTTGGGTCTAT
>Ga0194133_10009391_pt1 | contig 11202 bp, 8 predicted proteins | sample TA2KigOf40mmetaG_FD_155448 | JGI IMG/M metagenome (GOLD analysis project Ga0194133, IMG submission 155448) | Freshwater microbial communities from Lake Tanganyika, Tanzania - TA2015055 Kigoma Offshore 40m | ecosystem: Environmental > Aquatic > Freshwater > Lake | place: Tanzania: Lake Tanganyika...
CTTGCTTTGTGTCCCATAGAAAAAGAAGGAATAAAGGAAAAGTGGGTTGGGGGGGGGAGGAGAACCACATGTTTGGGGTATGGAGGGGTGGGGAATGGATAAGTCTTTCACACAAAGAACCTCTTTAAAGAATTTAAAAGGTCAGACTTGGGAAAATTTCTTTGTTGAACGGTGATGATAAGTGTTGGTCTACCAAAACGCATTTTTCGCGTATACATTGAAGTGCTTAAGGGAAGGTCGACTGGAGATTTTTCGTGACCTTAAACGAGGAGAAATTCTGCCTAGTGCGAGAACACAAAGTCTGGCAAAGAAAGATGAGATGAAAGAGCCAAATAGACACTATGATTTTTAAAAGGCAAATCCGAGCGTTAAACTCTCCATCTCAAATTCATGGTGAAATTTGGGATTTATTTTAGGCCATAGAATAAGTGTTTCAATTGAATTTACCTTTTTTTATTTTATTCCCTTCTAAGTTACGTACATCCAACATGGGAAATTGTGGGGGTGGCCCGAAAAAGGTGTGCCATTAGAAGAGGGAGTGTCCCCTGATCTCTGAGCACACCCACCCTTGAAAACCTGAGCGTTTGTAACCTTGAAAACCATGTCTGGGTTTGCACGAAACAAAGCCAGCAAAGCAACCTGATTTACTTTTCCTAAAATGAGGTTCCAACCAGCAGAGAAAGAGTGCAAGACAAAAAAAAGAGTGGTTTCAATCTATTCCCTCTTTTTTTTGCTACTTTGCGGTCATTACATCTTCCAAGTTGTAAAAAATCCACAAACAGTGTTTAGATTGAACCGCAAAATTTACATTGTGTAAAATTTCAACTTTCTTTATGGAGTTGGCTTTTTTTTCTGCACTGAATTCAACTAAATCGAATTGTTTTAGTATTGAATTGCCTTGGCAAATTTCTTGCTGCTTAAATGTCACATTCTGAATGGAAATAGTTGAACAACACCAACAGAATAAAAGCCCCTTTTGTCTCAGCTTTGACATTTTGGTTGGGCCAGGATTGCTTCAGACTTAATATAAAAAGAAAACCATGTGTCATACTACAAACCACTCAGGCTAATTGTAAATGATTGGTCCTTGTTGTTTCCCAATTACATGTTAGACTCTTTGGGAATAGCCCTTCCCGGAGCTTTTGCAAGGTACTCTCTTGGATCTACGATCATCAGTATTTTCAGCAACGGACTTCTAAAAAGACTTGCATGCTCAATCACAAAGAATCTATACACATTGAGACGGACAGGGCGTATGCGGTCATTTGACACCCCAAGGAAACGCATCGGCAAACAGGTAATCGAAAATAGGACTGACAACATCTTCAAACAATTTGGACCCAAACGGACTCAATAAACATGCGAGTGAATATATCTTAAGAAATTATTCTTCTGAGAAACTCGATTACATACATATTACATATATTCTATCTATATATATAAAAATGGGCGTACAGATGTTTGTCTGTCTATTGGTATGTGGAGGGCTGATAGAAATCCAAACCCCTGCACCGATCTTGATGAAATTTTGCACGCATATCCCCACTTGTTTAAGAGAGGTTTTGGTCCAGGTCTGACCCCCACCCCCTCCCCCCTGGGACTGGGGGGCCCAAAATAGTTAAAGTTGAAGGAAACATTTTTTAAAACTGTTTACAAAGCAGGTTGCAAATTAACCTGGGCAGCGCCAGGTACCTCAGCTAGTATATATATAATTTAAAACAGACTGTACGTTTGTACCTGTGTCCCTCTCTCATGCGTGAACCGCCAGACCAATCTGTACCAAATTTTGCACAGACCTCCACACAGGTTCTTAACACAATCATGACCCTGCCAACCTGACCCTCAGACCTCGGGGTATCCCAACCTCCAAAATATAAACAGATCACTGGAGAAAAAACTTTGCTTTACAAAAAATGTCCAGATGGGTGATGAAAGCTCATTAAATTTTTGCCAGGCAGCCCCGGGCCCCAGTTGGCTAGTACTTTATATTTTGTCATGTTATATTGAACTGAATGAATCTTTTATTGAATTGACATTAACTATTTGATTTAAATTGACATTAGATCCCACTCACCTAATTAGTTGAGTGGGGATAAACAAGAATTTTTGTAAAGCCACATTGTAATTCTTTATCATGTAGACAATGAGTCCTTAATAAAAACTATGAATTGATTTGAATTAGAATTATATATTTTCTAATTTCAAGCCTCAGTACAAGAAAATGTGTACAATAATGATGCTGTATAGACTCTGGCAATGTTGATGAGTGATCAACAACCTTATCAAAGTTCCGCCATAGAAGTCTACTATTCCCCTGACTCAAGGTACCCTTGTTGATGTTTTTTACAATCCGAGGTTGAAAAGTTGCTTGCATGGCCAGGGGTTTGAACCCATGACCTTAGATCCTGATTCTCAGTTATGTGCCTATATGACCTCTCTGCCACAGCAATGAATTCATTACTTGGACCAATCATAAATCAGAATTATAGTGTAAAATAAATTTTATTAGGTATTTTTGATGCTTGTTTGTGAACTTGTCTCTTCAAATTGTTTTCTTTCATGATATGCATCATATCCTTCAAGATTCCTCAAGGCATCTACCTCAAACTTATTGCCTTCAAGAAGAAGATTGACCACCTGAAAAAATTCATTTTAAAGGACTAGAGGATCAAAAGTGTGCAGGTTTTTGAACCTTCGATTCTGCCAGGAGCTGCTCTGGAATCTCATTGATGGACAAAAAATTATTCTGTAACCTTAAAATAGTCAAGTTTGGCGCCTTGGCCAGATTCGGGGTGATTTTCGTCAAGTTGTTCTCGTTCAGATTCAGGTCATAAACCTTTACAACAAAGAAATAACTTAATTAAAGAATTTTCAAGTCTAGTTTCCCTAATACTTACAAATAAGTTTTCAAAATTTTCCAAGAGATCTGGAATCGTGTTGATTTCATTCACAGACAAATCCAACAATCTAAGATGTTTCAAGCCAAAAATCTCTGTTGGAAAGTGCTGAAATCTATTGCCACTTAATTTGAGTTCCCTAAAATTACGAATTGGTACATTTTTATGTTGATCTTGAACAATTTTGTGACATTCCGGAACCTCAGATTTTCCAAGGCACTGAAATTCCTTGGCAGATTTTTCAAAAAGTTATAAGCTAATGCCAGGAACTCAAGCTTCTCAAGGCGACACAATTCTTCTAAACATACAAATAATTCATTCATGAAAGTGATGCAATATAAATTTAGGAAGGTACCTGGTAAAATGCCAAGTCTGTTTTGATTGAGAAAGAGGCTTTTGAGCTTGGATAGTTCTCCAACTGTATTTGGCAAATGGGTAATGTGGTTACCACTCAAGTCCAAGAGACGCAAGTGTGACTGGGCAGACAAAACTATAAAGATAGCTTTTATTAAAAACTTATCCATCTATACTCTATCTTCTTCTACATATATATAAATGGGCGTACAGATGTTTGTTTGTCTGTCTGTTGGTATGTGGGGGGTTAATGGAAATCCAAACCCCAGCACCGATCATGATGAAATTTTTGCACGCATATCCCCACCTGTCCAAGGAAGGTTTTGGTGCAGGTTTGACCCCTGCCCCCTCCCCCTGGGCCTGGGCCTGGGCCTGGGGGTTCTAAAATACTAAAAGCCGAAGGATGCATATTTGAAAACTGTTTACAAAACAAAAGATGTTCGGCAGGTTGCAAATTAACCTGGTACCTCAGCTAGTTCTTCTATAATTATAAACCTACTTAAAAAATTCATGGCTCCTTCAATCTTAAAGCTAGAGAAATGTTTATAAAACAACATTTTTTAGCTAAATGTTTGAACAAAAAATGTTTTTTTATAAACTTTTCTCAAGCTTTAAAATTATGCAAGCTATTTAAAATGTAAATATAAAACTTAAAACTTAAATATCTTGGCTTCTAGGCGAAATATCAAAAACTGTATGATTACTTTGAACCATTGATGTAAGGATTATGCATGCCAATTTTCAAGCCTCTAGCTTCTTCGGTGTGGGGGGAGAATGAGGTGACAGACGCACACAGGATGTCAAGCATTCTTAAACAGATCCCAATACAAAATCTCTTAACTCCTCCCAAGCGAAGCGAGGGAGGGATAACCTTCTGCAGTAAAGATTCATATGATGTTAATGCGAGATCAACACCTTAATAAGAGTCCCGCCATAGAAGTCCATGGTCGAAGTTTACAAAGTTCAGAGGGGGATTTTACTAGTAATGAAAGTTCAAACTCAACAAAGATTTAAGAATGTAAACAAACTTTATGAAGTTGGAATATCAGTGTGTCTGATGCTTCAGCGTAGGAATGAAGGCAGAGATCAGAACGGAAGAAGGAGGATGTGCAAATTGTTGAGCTAAAATCCCAATGAAGACCTCCCCAATCAAGAAAAGAATCAATACTGAACTGTTTATTGATAGGAAGTGGGGGCTTTATATACAAAAGTAAAGGAGGGATCGGATCAGCGAGATTGGATCAAGAAAATATCAGACCTCTCAGAAGGAAACTAAACAATGGCAGCCTGTTTGAACCGACTTTGAACTTGTAAAGTGAAAAATATCGTAACACGAAAAAGAGGGTAAATGAGCGTGTACTACAATAATATAAAACATGGGAAAAGTTCAACCCTTGAAATATTCAAACTTTACCCAAGGTTTTCTGATTTGAACCCTTCAAAGCACCATCCAAGTCAGTCATGAGTTGTACAACAAATGCATGTTAATCTTCAGGATGTATTCAAAACATACCCCAAATGCTGAAATAACCATCAATAAATTTAGTTTAAATTTGAAACCAAGATAGGCCCAAAACTTTATTAAGATCAAATTTGGGAAAAGCGAGAAAAGTACAAATTTTGTGAAGTTTGTTTGCATTAAAAAATCTTTGTTAAGCTTGAACTTTAACGACTAAAAAACACGCCTCAGCACTTCAATAATAATGTTGCCACTCCCATGATTATTGATCATGACAAATGTGATGAAAAACTTAAACTCAGCCCTATCAAAACCAAAATATCAATTACCCACTAACCCCAAATTGGTAGCTTATAAGTTACCTTTTGCTGGAAAGTTATTCAAGCTCTTGTTTGTGAGCACAATCATTCCTGTCAAATGTGACATGTCAAGTTGCTGACTTACAAAAGCAGCACTGGATGGAATCACCCCCATCTGAAAAATTTGATCTGTATCAGAGAGCTTTCAAGTTAGAACTGAAATGGAAAAATAACAAGACTTTTATATTAATAATTTAGTGCAGTCAGGCTAACTTTTAATTCAGTAGCCATTTATTTGAAATCGATAAATAGCTGCAATAATCCTGCCATTTTTTTAAAAAAAGGTTGCTTTGACAATTGAAATTCGAAAGATGTTTTTTGCTTTTCCAGAAAACTTTCTTGTTGCTTTGGTGAAAAAGAGTCTGAAATTGCATCCAATGCAATGACCATGGCTTTCAGAGGACAGCAGAGAGTTGAAGTCCTCCTCAGAAACAATCTGGAAATTTGTCAAACTATTTTTGAAGATTTACAAACTAAGTTAGGTAAAAAGATTAGAGATAATCTGCTATTATGTAAAGAAAAAGATGATATAGTTTAAGTACAAAAACTAATCCAGTAATCCAAATTGTACCTGTTGAGAACTTTTATCTTTATGATGAGGCTTTTGATCTAATCCACTACTAACAGAGACAACAAGAAGACTTTCATAGCTGATGGAAAGTTGATGTTTTTCCATTCTATTTTTAACTTCCTCTCTGTCACTTCACAATCCATGGACTAGTTATTGGAAAAATCAAAAGTCTTCTTGACATGCTGTAAAAAAGTCACAAAGTCTGTGTGAATTGTGTGAGAGAAAGTTCAAGTTTTATGGCATAATATGAAAATAATCTTGGCACTTGGCTGGGGATCTGAGGGTCGAGGGTTCGAAACCCTGGCATGAACCTCCAGGCAATCTTTGATTCCAGATTGCAACAAAAAATTCTACAAAAATTCCCAGCCAGATTAAAGTCAGGAAGCACTATGGAAAAAGGTAACAGCATAATGAAAATTGAAGGTGGATTGAAACATGAGCCCTTTTGTTGGACTTGGAACAGTAAGAAAAGGGAAGCAAGGGTGCAGCTGATAGGTCATAGAGGTACCTGTTTGAGAACTTAGATCTAAGGCTGTGTATTCAATACCAAGCCATGCCTGTAATTTTTCAACCCTGCATTGCAAAAAAATCAATAAGGCAGTCATGGTAACAATGAGTAAGAGATAATTCTAATCAAATATCTTCACAGCAATCAATCCTGACTGACATAATCATCTCATTGAAATGGTTAATTAAATGGAAATCCAGGGGTCAAAGATTGGGGATTGAACCCCAGTCACCCATTTATTATAGCAATGAGCTACATGATTCGTGAAAAGATCCCTCAAAAGATTTTTCTGCCTAAGCGCTACCTCATATTTTCAAGTTTCTTTTAGCCGGATAGATATCAAAAATTTCTGCAAAATTTTTATAACACATTTTTTTGACTAATATCCTGTGTGTTCTCTGCCTCACTTTGACGAAGGTCATCCTTAGCCGGATACACTCCGAACGCGAATGTAGAGGGCACACACGGACCTTTGTTCATAGATTTAAGTATTTTTACAATCACGCAACCTTTTACCCACATCTGATTCCCAAGCACCCCTGATCAGCGCGCTCCTGTCTCACATGTCAATAAAAGGCCTGCATGCCTAAGTTTTAGTACCTTGTTATTCTCCATGTGCTTAGACGTAAGTCATATAGAGTAGATAGCTAAGTGATATTTTTAAGGATATTCCTTTCCATTATGTGTGTATCATAAATTTACCTATGAGCATATTTAAATACCTAGTGTTTTTATTATAAACCAGGGGGTTAGATCTCCATAATTACGGGATAAGTGTTACAGAAGTTCATATCGCTTATCTAACTCCTTGCGACATGCAACAGCCTATCGCTCGGAATAGTAAGTCTACATTTATTATGGATACACACAAAAGTACATTGAAAGGTGATACAAGACCTCCCTGAGTGGAGACATCATTGAGATAAACCTGCCTTGATCAATTGGGCTAAACTGTTGATAAGAATAAGAAAATTTAAAACAGAAACTGACCTTTTCCTCCTTGATGATTGAAGATTAAAGTTTGCCTTCAAACTAGTACTTGTTCTTTATGAATTTTGAACAGAGAGAGAGGTTAAAGGGAGATGGAAGCAAGGGAATTAAATAAAGAAAGTAGAGAATGGTTGGACCATTTTCTCCTTCAAAAAGCACCTTTCAAGGAATATTATGTGATGAAATTTTATAAGTTCCTCTCACTTTTTCAACACTATTTGACACTCATCTCAAGGGACATGACTTTTATTTAAGTAAAATTGAAAATGAAAGGGAAAAATTGTGACTATTGATTATGGAAAGAAATGGCTTCTCAATTTATGAATGACTAAAAGTAGGGCCACCAAAAACCTTGATTAATAGCTCAAAGCAAGCAATAAAAAATCCTGTTGTTGAAATAAAGTGGAGTGTTTTCTCTCAACTTGATTTACTTAACATGTAATTTGCTTTGGATTGTGGAGAATTGGTTGCCAAGGAATAGTGTTGACAAAGTTGAAGGATCATGGAAAAGCTAAAAATGTATTATGTTGTACACCAAAACGATGAAATTTGGGCCTATTTTATGGCTGAATAGTTTTATTTCAGCAGAAAAACTCATGAAGAATTCTGTTATATTGACAATCACAGAACTTGTAAGGTAAAAAGTTTTTCAAAAGGTTTCAAGTAGAAAGTTGTTTGTGCTAAAATAGTGCTGATTTGTATCACACTTTCTTTATGGAAAATATTTTGAGCTGAATGCAGGGATCCATGAATAAGTCAACAGCTTAATTAACCATTTTCTAAAAATGTAAAAATGATGGCTTTTCATTTATCTGAAAATGTTTTAAATTATCCCGAACAAAAAAGTGGTTTTTCTTTCTTTTTTTTCAATAAAAATGGGAAAGCATAAAATAAGTGAGAAATGAAGGAAAGGTTTAGTGACTGCAAAACAATTTGTTGCGCAAACGGAAACACGTGGTTTAAGCATTTTCTGCAAAGATATGTGAAAAAAAATTTTCTTTGACTATACAAGAGATGCACAAAAATATATGGCTTTTAGCGTGTCTTTCATTGCTACAAATCTGAAAGTTTTTTCACTCAACACATGTTCCTTTTGCAATCTTTCTCTTTTGAAAAACTATCACGAAGCTATATAGAAAGTCATAAATGGTTGAAAATAAATCTTGCAAAACGTTTGCTCAAAAGAATTTGTTTCTTTCACAAAAACCTACTAGATTACAACTTTTTTGATAAATTTAGAAACTTCAAAGTCTGTTAGGCATTTATTTTCATAAGGGTGTTCGATAACATCTTCTGTCAAAACATCTGTCGATATTGAAATGTGAGGTAGAGATATAGAATATGACTTCAAGTAAAAAATAACAAATGAATTCACAATTATTTTTTAACTGGTAAACAAAGTTGCAGCCACTTTTAATTAAAAAAAAAAGTAAATGTCAATTTTAAATTATGACTACCTTTAGAGACATAAATTTCAAGGTTTCTTTGCAAACACAGCAGCTCTGAGCCCCATGATTTATGGCAATTTCCATGATTTAAACATAAGGCCAGATGGTTGGTCCAAAAGATAAGTACGATCAACATTCAAGCAAAACTTGTTGAAGTTAATTGCCCTCCCTCATTTATTGTAACGCAAACGACTAGGGGTAATTTTTTTTCCACGTACAGCATATATAGCCATTAAACATAAATTTTTGGGAAATGCTTCAGTTGAATTAACTTGCTGTCAACATTTCTAGTTATAAATCAGAATTTGATTGCACAAGAATACAGCAACCAGAGAATGAAAACAGTAAATTTGGATTGTCTTTGTGAAAAATTCCAAGCTCTATGTTGCTGTTGTTACCCTTACCCCCTATTTCACTTCACTTTTGCTCGTATATCTCAATCAAAAGCCGCATTAAACACTCATCAATCTCAATTCTGGAAAATGAGGAATGAGGCAGGCAAATTCACATGTCTAACGACAGTCAATCGACAATTCGTTCTTCAGTACATACATATACTCCAAACAAATATGAAAGTCTTTATATATATAGCCTTTCAAAGTTAGGTGAAAATGAATTTTTCAAAAAAACAAAAAAACAAAAAAACAAAATTAAATGAATGAGAAAAGTGACCTTGCAATAGTTTTCTGTCACTCTCATCTCATTTTGAACAATTTTTGACAATTATTTTGTAGATAGTTGATTACCCAAAGACCTGAGGTAGCCACTATAAGACAAGGGAGTCAGAGGTTTCTTGTTCCAGATGCACTTATAACATTTGATTCAACTAGGTCAATTTAAACCCAGAATCTTTTGTGTCTCTCTTTTTAAGTGGTCTTGGGACTTTGCTGGAAATCTAAGGGTCATATGCATTCAAAGATGCCTTCAGTAACCTCAGGGTAAAAAAAAGGTCTGTCTGTAGGTTCACAAAACAAAAAAGGGGAAATGATGACAGAAACTAAAATGGCATAAAAGAGTGGTGGTTAGAAATTGTGTGGTTAGGTGGTCCAAGGGTGCTTGTACCTTTTCTGACCAGTAACTCCTATATATGTGGGGGTCCCATATGGCTGAGAGACTGTAAGCACCAAGATCTAAGGTTAAAGGTTCAATCTGCAACCAATCTGCAACCCGTGGTTAGAAATTGTGTGGTTAGGTGGTCCAAGGGCTGCAGGGTGCTTGTACCTTTTCTAACCCATTAACTCTTACATATATGTGTGGGTCCCATATGGCTGGCTGAGAGATTATAAGCACCAAGATCTAAGGTTAAAGGTTCAATCTGCAACCAATCTGCGACCCGTGGTTAGAAATTGTGTGGTTAGGTGGTCCAAGGGCTGCAGGGTGCTTGTATGTTTTCTGACCAGTAACTCTTATATATATGGGGGTCCCATAGGGCTGAGAGATTATAAGCACCAAGATCTAAGGTTAAAGGTTCAATCTGCGACCATGCCAGCAATTTTTCAAACCCGCATTGCAACAAAAATCAGCAATGGCACCCTCAGTCAGGGTAATTGTAATCTTATATATTACTCTATGTCTTTGTTGGGTGTTGATTTGCAGTTGCACCCCTAACCTTGAAGTTACAGAGAAGAAAAACAAGATTTTGAGCAATACTTCAAGTATTGAAAAATAGCAGCAGAGTTGTTTGAGTTGAAGTTAAAGCTTTGAAAGGGTGAATGAATAATGTTCTGTTGTCCATTTTTCAAGTTTCCTAAGGAAAAACAATTAGCGCCACTTTACAAATGCAATCGCATGGCTTCAGGGGACAATTTGTGTGGCAATTAAAGCTTCCAAAAATTTCCATTTGTCAAGATTTGCTGGAATGATAGATCGACAACTCCCAACAGTAAATGGCTCCCTCCAACCATACACCGTGGAAACATTTGCAACTTCCAAGAAATTATGACAATTGACCAAAATAAGACGAGTTTTTCAAGCAGAATAATGATCAATTTGCCACACAATCATCCTCTGAGATTTAGAAACTGGAAAATTAGGGTATTCCCGGAGGTAAAATTTTAAGAGATTGTTTTTATCAAATATCTTCTTAAGTGGCAGCTTGCAGGACTTAAGAAGGGATTGTGCATTATGAAAAGGTCCATTTATCCACTTTGCTTATTTTTTCAATAACCAAATGGTTGTGGGGCCATGGCAGCTGACTGAGAAAGGGCGTCCATCCCCCTACAATTCTGGAATTTTTTTTGAATTGAGTCTGAATGAATAAACTCAAGCCCCTGCATCCTATTTGAAGAATATATGAGGGTCTGTGTTTGACTTTAAGGAGGTGGATGAAAATGGGTCTAAAGAAAGGGGCGATGCTTCTCTCTTAAGTAAAAGTCTGATACCATACCTTGGATCCTGTGTGAAGGGTATATAAAAGTCTGAGTTTGACTGTAAAAGAGTTGGTTAAATGAGGATATTAACGAGTGAGGTGCTGTAGTCTGACGGAGAGAGCGAGATTGTGTGGAAATCTGAAGAAGATTTTGGCAAACCCAATAGTGACCTTCCCAATCAAGAAAAGAATCAATATGAATTGTTTATTGATGGGAAACACGAGCTTTAGATACACAAGAGGCGGAT
>Ga0194133_10009393_pt1 | contig 11201 bp, 14 predicted proteins | sample TA2KigOf40mmetaG_FD_155448 | JGI IMG/M metagenome (GOLD analysis project Ga0194133, IMG submission 155448) | Freshwater microbial communities from Lake Tanganyika, Tanzania - TA2015055 Kigoma Offshore 40m | ecosystem: Environmental > Aquatic > Freshwater > Lake | place: Tanzania: Lake...
TCAAGGTGCTCAAGGTGCCCAAGGTGCTCAAGGTGCTCAAGGTGCTCAAGGTGCTCAAGGTGTTCAAGGTACCCAAGGTGCCCAAGGTGCCCAAGGTGCTCAAGGTGCTCAAGGTGCTCAAGGTAATCAAGGTGCTCAAGGTGCTCAAGGTGCCCAAGGGCTTCAAGGTGCTCAAGGGCTTCAAGGTGCTCAAGGTGCCCAAGGGCTTCAAGGTGCTCAAGGTAATCAAGGGTTTCAAGGTAATCAAGGGTTTCAAGGTAATCAAGGGTTTCAAGGTAATCAAGGGGTTACAGGACCTCAAGGTGGAGGAGGTAATTTATATTGGTTAGCAAATGGAAATAATATATATGCTAACCCACCTGGTGGTTTAACAGGTTTCGTTGGAATTGGCACTACTACACCACCTACACAATTATCAATTTATACTCAAAAGCAACCAACAAATCCAACATTATCTTTTAATATGAATGATGTTTCTAATAATCAATTACAGTTTGGAATAAATATGGGTAATGGATCATATAGTAATTTAACTCAAGTAGGAGATAATATTATTGTTTCAGGTACTTCAGTTTCAACAAAAAATCCATTAACAATATGTTTGTGGAATTCTAGTAGTCTTGGAGACGGAATAAGAATTGATACTAGCACAGTTACAATACAACCATCTTGTACATCAACACAATTTAATTCGCTTTCTGATTATCGTATTAAAAAAGATATAGAAAATCTAGAATTAGAAGAATTTAATATTGACAAATTAAGACCAGTTAAATACAAATACAAAACAAACGATTTAACAGGTATAGGGCTAATTGCTCATGAGGTTCAAGAAGTATATCCTTTTTTAGTGAATGGAAAGAAAGATGGAAATATTAATCAAAGTGTAAATTACGATGGAATTATACCTATTTTAATAAAAGAAATACAGAACCTAAAAAACCGTATACAAATTCTTGAAAAATAAAAATTAATTATTTTTTATAAATAATAGTTTTATAAAAAATGTCTAAAATATCTTATTTTTTATGACATATTCATTATATTTTTTGATAAAATTAAATTTCTGAAAATCATTATAATTAGCTTTTTTCATATCATAATACATCTTAGCAATTCCATTGTTTGGATCTAACGTTTCACAAATTAAATTATTAACCAGCATTTTGTCATGAATTTCTTTTTCGAGTAATATATTGTATAATACTTCACCAGAATATTGTTGTTTATATATTTTTTCATTATTTAATCTTAATAAGTCATCTGCTGGAATCATCATTTTATTATAAAATAACTTATGATTTTTACTAATAAGTGTTTTTTGAGATGGAATATTTTTAGCTAAAGCATCTTTTTCAATACAAACTAAATATTTATCCTGAGTAATGGTTCTAGTAATACTTTCTATTTTTTTACCTCGAATTGTATGAATATTAGTATTTATTTTATCTATATCAATTAATCCTTGATCTAAATCAATTGGTGTTCCTTTTGGAAAACAAGTGTTAGAATATGCTGGTATTGGACTTGATGTGGAAGCAATGACCATTGTAAATTGGTTATTAGATTGAAAATATTCAATACTAGATCCAAAAAAAAGTATAACATTACCATTATTATTATAAATATTTATATAACTATCAGTTTCATTAAATTTATTTTGTAATTGTGAACTTACAATGTTTATTCCACTACTCGTAAAATTATTGGATATAAATTTGTTATCAGCAGCATAAGAATTATAAGGACTAGGAAATACAAGAGGTCCTAAAATATTATTAGTAAAATCAACTATTCCATTAGATAATTCGTAAAAAGCTAAAATGTCGTCAGTTAAATTATTAACTTGAAAAAATGCTTCATAAAGTGATTTAGTAGGAACTTGAATAGTAATATAATACCAAGACAGTGTAGCCATAATACATATATATATATAATAATTAATAAAATAAAATTGATTAACTTTATTAGTTCATATTTAGTCAAAATATCATTTAAAAACATTACTACAATAACTTTATATACCAATATTATGTCACTAACAATTGATGTTCAACCAGTATTAAGTATTAGAAATTCTCATATTAGAGATAAAAATATAAAATTTTATCAAAATGGTCACAAATATTTCATCAAATCTGATCCAAACTCAAAATATACGTCTGTAACAACTTGGAACCATTTTCATTTTCCTAAATTTGACGCAGACAAAGTGATCCAAAACATATTTAACAGTAAATCATGGGGACCCGACCATAAGTATTGGGGTCAAAATGCTCAACAGATTAAAGATAGCTGGAAATCAAATGGAGAACAAGTTTCAAGTGCTGGTACCGATCTTCATTTACGTATTGAGAATTTCATGAATGATAAAAGGTTTACATTTGAATATAGTAATAAAGAATTATATGAGATTTATATGTCTGATAAACAATATTTAAAAGAAGAAAATCAGGTTCCAGAATGGATCCAGTTTATTGATTTTATAAAAGATCATAAAAACTTAGTACCTTTTAGAACAGAATGGATGATTTATCATGAAGACCTTAAACTTGCTGGTTCGATAGATATGGTATTTAAAAATCCAGATGGTACATTATCAATCTACGATTGGAAGCGAAGTAAAGAAATAACAAAATTTAATAATTGGAACCAATTTGCTACAAATCCATTAATTTGTCATTTACATGATACAAACTATTGGCATTATGCGCTTCAATTGAATACATATAAGGCAATATTAGAGCAAAAATATGATCAGACTGTAAAAGATTTATTTTTAATAAGATTACATCCTAATTGTGAAAATGGCATTTATGAGAAAATAAATGTTCCCATATTATCTAAGGAAATACTTGATTTATTCTATGAAAGAAAAGAAAAAGTTGTAAAAATGACTTAAATACATATTATAAATATAAGTTATATTCGATTTATAAGATATGTTGGAAGCAGAATATAGTATTCCATTTTATTTAAATCCTTTATTTATCATTTGGATTTCACTTTTTTTTAATCATTTTAGACCGCAATTAGTTAAATTGTATACGAAAGTGAATAATTTTTATAATTACATTTGCGAACATAATCCTCTTATAATAGACTACGAAGAAAAATGTTACACTGGTGTAACAGAAGAACAAGAAGAAAAACCTATGAATGAAAAACCTTTGCCTGTTTTCGAAGATAAATATTTGGAGAAATTTAAGAAATTTCCTAATGAATTTCAGCCATTTACAGATGATGAATTGGCAAATGAAGAAAATATTTTTAACGGTCTCTATAACAATTATGTATTATTTAGAAATAGAAGTATTAAAGACTATAATACAGATTTAGTTGAAATAGATAAAATCGTAAATAGTATTTATAAAGATGATACAAAGACAGATTATAATGAAAATGGTCTAAAACTCCTATTTACATATTATGGATTGACTAATGAATGGGAAAATAAAGAATTAGATGAAGATGAAATTAACCTATATATTGAGTTAATTTTTAATAAAAAACAAGATGTCTTAAAACATTTGGAAGAATTGAGAGATGAAAGTATATTAGATAAAAAAAGGGAAGCTTACGTATTAGAGGCAAGACGACGAACTATTAATAAGAGGCTTTCAAAATTTATAAATAATTATGTTTTAGAAATGACACCTCTTGGAAATGTATATATGAGATATAATGTTGATAAAGAGTCGTTTGAATATTTTAGTAACAGTACAATTCCATATCGTTATTTAGAACCAATTGGAAGAAAATATGTTATGACATATTGGTGTAAGCCTATTTTTGTTGACTTAGAAGAAGAGCTTAAAATATCTGAAGAAAAATATAATTCCTTAAAGAATGAAAAGGAAAAAGAAATCCAAGTTATAACTAATAATAAAAAGTCAATTAATGCTCAGTTCAAAAGTTATAATCAAGTAAAAACAAATAAAAAAATTTCTGATATTTTAGTTCCAAAAGAGAGAGGTCCTCAAATTAAAGCTAATTTACCTGATGTAAGTAATAAATCAGAAAAAATGTTGTTAAAAGAGCATGCGAATAGGTATACATGGGAAGGTAGATTAGGAGATTTTTGTCCATTAAAAAAGATTGATAAGAAAGTAGTTGATAAAAATCTGAATTTAAGCTGGGCTGAATATAAAAAATTACAACAAGAAAATAAAAATAAATAAATAGTATATAGTATGAGATCAAAAAATAATAAAAAAACGAAAAAAATATATAAAAAAGGTGGAGCCTCTTTATCAGAAAATTTAAATAAATTAGGTTCCGTAGTTGGGCAAACTGGGCAAAATTTGTTTGATTGGTCTATAAATGAATTTTCAGACTATACTGGTGTTGATCCAAATAAATCTGCCGAGCAAGTTTTAAGTGAAGCTACTAACAAGGTTCAAAATATAAATGCTTTACTAAAGTCACCTCAAGGTCAGAGATTGCTGTCCCAAATTAATCAGCTGTCATCGGAAATTGGTGAAAATATAATTGCCCCTGCTGCCGAAAAATTGGCTGAGACCGCTATAAGACGTTCAGGTGAACTTGGAAAACAAGCCGTAAAAACTGGATTAGATATTGCTGGAATGGTTCCTGTATTTGGTGAAGCTGTTGAAGCTGTTAGAACTTTATCTGATGTTGTTAGGACTGGAGAAAAAATTGTTGAGGCTAGTTCAGAAGTAGCAGGGATAACCGCAGATGCGACAAAAGAATTGGCTAAGAAAAAAGAAGAGGCGTCTGGACTAATTAGTGAGTTTACACAGTTATTAAATTCGAGTGTAGAAAAAGGATTAAATATGGCTGAGCAAATGAACCAAAATTTGTCTAATACATTAGAAAAGCAAAAACAAGAATTGTCACAGAATATTCCTGTACAAATGGGAGGTTTACAAATAGAAAAAGAATTAATCTCTTTTGATGAAATACAAAAAGGTGGAAGAATAATTGCGAAACGTGCTATAAAATCACAGCATGATTTTTTGAGACCTAGACTTACACGTAAGAAGATGATGAAAAGATATAAAAATTAATAAGTAATATTTATTTCGTATTTTTTAGCCAATCGTTAAATCCATTGCTTTTAATAATATTGAATGATGATCCAAGATGATCTTTGGCAATCAAATATGCTTTTTTTTCAATTGGACCTAATTGATTTAGGTATTTCATAACTAATTCCTTATTTTTATCCGATAAATTTATAAAATTATTAGGCAGTTCAATGTCCATTATATAAATTAATAATGTTTCTTTAATTTATATAAAATGTTATTCAATTTTTTTGTATAGTAAAAATATGGAAACAAATGTAAATGATGATACTTATCAAATAAAAACTAATGTAAATAAAAAATTATCAAAAGAACTAGGAAAACATGAAATAACATTTGACCAAGATATTATTGATTGGTTACCACCTAAAGAACATGGTCTAAATAATTCGAATGTAATAATTCCTTCTCAATATATATCCTTCATCCATAATAATAATAAGTCATTAGATATTGATTATTTTACAATAATAAAAGATGACATAAGAAATTTTATTCCTTTGGATTGTTATAAACTAAAATATATATCTAGTTTGTCTCATGACGATAAAAACGAAATAATAAATATATTCAATGAATGTATAAAAGTTATACACAAAGTTATATAGATTATTTTTCATTATGTAATACTTCATTAACAAAACTAATTACACCATTATATGTTTTAAGTATTTCTAAAATTTCATCTTTTTCAAAATTAGATATTTTACATATATCATCGTTAGTGAGTATTTTTATATTACGTATATCATGTAAATATGGTTTTAATAATTTCGCATTATTAACATCATTAATTTTTCTATTATATTTAGTAAAATTAATCATATCTTTTACATATATTATTATTTATTTTTTGTAAAAAAGAATATATATTATCTCATATATGTGATATTTGGTTGATTTTGTCCATAATAGGTAGCAGTCAATACTAATTTACTATTAGCAAATTTGACATTGGATGTGTTAAACATGTTTGTAATCTGTGTTTCAATTTGGTATCCATTTGCTAGTAAATATGAAGTCAAATCTGGTATTTCATTCGGCGTCATATAGCAGTTAGATTTGTTACAACTATTATAGCTATTATACTGTAAAAAATTATATATGATAAGACCACAACGTGGTACATTGAAACAAGAATTATTGGAAATTTGTTGTTGATATGGAGATAACATAGGAAAATTAATTTGGGACACAAAGTTAGCAAGTGGTCCAGAAGGCATTACATTTATAGCCAATATATTTTTATAACATTTATTGTATTGGTCGTAAAAAGGAATAGATGTAATAGTAAATGTGTTAGTTGACATTGTATTATTATTACTTAAATATAATAATTTTATGTAAAAGTTCATATTCTTCTTTTTTGAGACGTATCTTATTCAATAAAAAGCAAATGTGTGTGTATTCAGTTTCATCTGGAGAATAAACTGTAATAAACTGTTTTTCATACAGACCAATAATATTTAAAATAATTTCGTAATATATCTGATTAATTTTATCGTAAATTGCTAGCCTCTGTATTCTAGGTTTTAATTCTTGTAAAATCTTCTTTTCTTCATCAAATTTTTTTTCCATTTCTTTGTATTCTTTTAGACTTTCTTCTATTGCTATCTTCAACTCTGGATCATGTGTCATATCTATATTATTATTTTCTTGAACACTTGAACTAAAATAATTAACATCATTAAATGAATTCATATTAATATTATTGAAATAATTACTGTCATCTATAAGTTGCTCACACCTTACTTCATCAGGGTCTCTATAATAATTTGTATCGTCATCCATTTTTCTTAAGTGTTTATTTATAATTTCTTTATATTCTTTTATATATTCAATTTTTTTATATTCATGTATCTAGATGTAACATGTATTGTATATCACCACATTTATCATAATCAATATAAATTTTGTGAAATTTTATTAGATCACCCATAATGTTTATAGGGTAAACTTTTTTACATGGATCTGATTTTAATTCTAAACATTGTTCATTAATGTAATCATATACATCACAACTATTTAATGACTTTAATTCAGTATAACTTAATTCTTTTTTATTATAAAATTCATATATAATTGTTAAAATATCTCCTATTGAATACTCTTTATTATCTAATAATATGGTATAATAATTTAATGAAAATCTATGTAAAGGAACCACTAAATATCTAACAACCTTTTTATCCTCATTTTTAATTATAGCTTTTTTGTTCAAATATTTATCTTGAGTTAAATATTCATTATTGTTTGGATTATTATCTATAGACCAAACTATACTTTTTGATAATCTTATAATATTATCAGAATTATTTTTACATCTATTAATGTGATAATCAATCATATATTTTGTATAAATAAAAAATTGAAATGCTTTTTAAATTAAATATATATAAATAAGTATCTTATATAAAATATAATAATTATTAAAATATGAATAACAATGATGCCAATGTGTGCCATAACGATAATAATATTTCTGATATTTCTTTTTGTCTTAATAGAGAGCATGATAATCGAATTGACAATATTGTTACATTACGAGCACAGAAATATAATACAATTCAGAGAATTTGTATTGATAAGTCTCTTTATTCCGATGATTTTATAAAATCTCAAAATATAAATTCGATAAATACAAATATTTATCGTTTTAAATTTACTCAACAATTTACAAATGAATTAGCTATATTCTCTAAAGTTCATCAATATGATGAACGCAAAGATTTTAAGGAAGCCTGGAAATTATGGTTAGAAGATAATAATGATATTGTTAATGAAGAGATTACTAGACTAAAAAGCATTGGGTTTACAGGTGATATTGAAGATAAAATGTTTAAAAGCGCAAGATATTATTTTAGAAAAAAAACTGATGATAAAAAAGAGCCAGTACAAAGAAGACAATATATTAGTATGAATAAAAAACTTTTAGATTCAATGGATATACATATTCAAGAAAATCCAGATCTCCAACCAAAAATTAGTTTTTCTAAATTTTGTCAAAAATATGAAGATATAATTAAGGAAGAATTAGAAAAAATGATTGAAAATGGTATAACTGATCCTAATTTAATACGTGATAAAATTAAAAAAACATACAAAAATAGATATTTTAAATATATTACAAAATAAATTAACGAATAGTTTTGTTAGTTTTTTCTTTTAAAAAGACAAATGTCTAATTGTGTTTTTTATAAATATACAAATTCTGATAATAATACAACGCATTCAAAAAATCAACAATATACTTCAAAAATTATTAAAAATTCATTTCTTATAGACAATGAAGTTAATACTGTTAATATTATTTTAAATAAAGTACATAATTACAATTTATATTTCTATGTTCCTATTGATATAATAAACCTTCATATTAGCAATAATAATAGTATTGTTAAACCTGACACTAATTGGCTATTTAAGTTCGAAACAAAACATTTAATATATTTAAAAACATATTTAAAATCTTTAAGTTCCTCAAGAAAATATATATACAAATTAATTGAATTCTATAAATATTTGCTAGAAACAATAAATATATTACAAAATTTTCAAATAGTTCATGGAAATATATCGTTTGAAACAATTATAATACATAATGATATACCTTTGTTAGTTGATTTTCGTCATTCATTAACAGATAAATCAATTTATATTAAAGATATATTGGCAGATAATTGTTCAAATTATCATAGACCATTAGAACTTATATTATTAACTTATTTACAAGACAATAAACTAACAACATTATCAAAATATAATATTTTTTCTATTATCGATGACTTATATATTAATAAACTTCCATTACTGCAACTTTTTGGCCAAAATATTGTTGATGAATATATTGAAGAAGCAAAAAAATATTTCGAAAAATACTCTAATAAATCATATAACGAAATGGTCAATATATTTTGGTTAAATTATTTTAAAACATGGGACACATATTGTCTATCTTTAACATATTTGTATATTTTAACGAGTTTACATAAACATATTAAAATAAATAATAAATTTGTTATACTATTTCTAAAATTGTTAGTTGAGACTATTCATCCTAATCCTAATAAAAGACACTCTTTACAAAATATAATAAGTAAATTTGATTATATTATATATAATTGTGATAAACATACATTTAAAGAATTACTTAAAATTATTTAATGTCTTGATCTTGACCTACCTCTTCTAGCAGATCTAGCTCTTGTTCTTGATCTTGATCTTGATCTACGTCTAGTTCTACGACCACCAGCAATAGAACTATTCATTTGTGGTTGTTGTTCAACTTCAATTTCTTCTTCTTCAACTGGTTCTTCTGTATAAGTTTCTGGATTTGTTTCAGAATAAAATTCTTCGGTTTCAATATTATCTCCACCTGTCATCCATTTTTCGCCCTTATCCTTTCTCACTTTAGCACGATGTATAGCATCTTTATAACTTAGTTTTTCTTCTTTTTGGACTTTCTTTACAAAAGAAACCCAATCTTTTAAACTTTTATTGATTTTTCTCTTTCCTCCTACTCTTGGCATTTATATATTGTATAAATATTTTATTATTTCTAAAATATATGTTATTTTATATAAAAAATTGAAATATATTACTTGTTTTATTTAAATTTTAATTACACTTATTTATCAAATGAACAATAATAAAGACGATGTTTGGACAATTAAGTTACCTTATGATGATATTGTTTTAACAAGATACTTATATTTAAAAGATGAAGTCAAAAACGCACTATTAATTGCACTCTTAAAAAAATCTAAAAGTGCTTTATTTTGGGCATATGAATTATATTATAGTGGGTTCCAATATGAACTTATTGATTATTTATGGAATATTTATTATGATTTTTATGCTATTCTAAATGTAACATTTGAAGCTTATCTTTTAAAAAAATTTAAAGAATGGAAAACTACTAAAAATCCAATTGTTATTGGAAATATTATTGATAACTTACTTGTTCGACCATTTAACTCAGATATATTTCTTCTAAAACAAATTGTAAATACCTTTGACATTGAAATCCACCATAAATTTAACCATACAGAATTAAAAGAAAATATAGATTATTGGTTGGAAAAAGAAGATTATTATAGTTTGGCATGTGAAATACTATCTAAATCAAATCTTTTGGAAGACAGATTATATTGCGTTAAATTATTTATGAACATTGTAGACGGAGATAAGAATTTAAAAATTTTTAAAAATATTATCAAATATGATTTTGTTAAAATAAGACATATTATTTTAGCAAAATGTTTTATTAAACTAGTTTATAAAAAAGGTTTACAAAAAGGAAAAAGTATATATATAAAAGAAAATGATTATTCGCAATATGATACTATTGATGAACACCTATTTAGACCATATAATATACTAAAAAACGTATGTAAGTATAACATTGATGAATTTGGTTATCAATCTTTATTTAACTTAGTCAGAGATAAATACGAAAAAAAATATTTATCAGAAAAAATAATAAATAATTGGGCTTATCAAGCATCTTTCTCACCGATTTGGTTTAAAAGAATAAAAGATTACAATGGTTGGGTAAATTTTGATACAATGGATATACAATTTATTGATGAAGATTATTTAGAAAAATTCTATAATAATTATGATTATGAACTTGATGAACAACCACTATCAGTCAAAAATAATATATTGAATATTAATTTAAAAACTAATAATTGGACACAATTTATTTGCGATTTTGGTATAAATAAATTTATTTTGATAAATGATAATGATATAAATGAATTAAAAAAAATAACATATAATTAGAACTATTTAGAAGTTTTTTATTTTTTTTTATATGCGTATAAAATATAAATGAACGTCAGTATTGGTTCACAATTTTCAAAGCAACAAAAACAAAAAGAAGTTGCCCAAAAAATTCAAGCATTTAGACAACGACAACATCAAAATTCTATGAGAAAAGCTCACCAAGAAGCTTCTAGACACGCTGAAGAAGCCAGAAGAGCTGAAGACGCTGCTAGAAGAGCTGAAGAAGCCAGAAGAGCTGAAGAAGCTGCTAGACAAGCTGAAGAAGCCAGAAGAGCTGAAGAAGCTGCTAGACAAGCTGAAGAAGCCAGAAGAGCTGAAGACGCTGCTAGACAAGCTGAAGAAGCTGCTAGAAGAGCTGAA
>Ga0194133_10009397_pt1 | contig 11196 bp, 12 predicted proteins | sample TA2KigOf40mmetaG_FD_155448 | JGI IMG/M metagenome (GOLD analysis project Ga0194133, IMG submission 155448) | Freshwater microbial communities from Lake Tanganyika, Tanzania - TA2015055 Kigoma Offshore 40m | ecosystem: Environmental > Aquatic > Freshwater > Lake | place: Tanzania: Lake...
AAGGGTCGCGGCGGCATGGGCATGATCGGCATCAAGCTGACCGGCAAGAAGGGTCGCGTTGTTGCCGCGTTCATGGTTGGTCTCGAGGATGAAATCGTCGTCGTTGCCTCTGGCGGCACAACCATTCGCATGCCGGTACGTGAGATCTCGAGTCAGGGTCGTGCCGCCACCGGTGTGCGCGTCATGACACTCGAAGCTGGTCAGGTTGTCGCCTCTGTTGCGCCGATCTTCGCCGCTGACGAGCAATAACGCTCAATCACTCGTGCGCTACGACCGTGGGTCGGCAACGCCATTGGCTGCGGCACTCATCGCCGTGGTGGCCGTGGCAGCGCTGGTGATCGGCGAAGTTGCAACCACACTGCGAGAACAACAACATGCCCGCACGGCGGCCGAAGCAATCGCCGTTGCAGCTCTACTCGGTGCCGACCTCGATGTTCTTGTACGAGAGCATTCGGTTGATAACTACTCCGTCGAGATCGACGAGTCGAGCGCAACGGTGATCGTCGAGCGCAATGGTGTAACAGCCGAAGCGAGCGCGTTCGACCATCGTCATACACTTGAATCAGACGAATGAGTGACGCCTCCACATCATCTCGCAAGACGCGTGCTTCTCGTCCGAGGTTGCGTCGCGTCACGCGGGTCATTCGCGACATCGATGTATGGAGTGTGTTCAAGGTCGGTCTCGTCTTCCACTTGGTGTCGTATGTGGTGGTGCTCGTCGCGGCAGCCCTGTTGTGGGCAGTCGCCAATTCCACCGGCACCATCGACAACATCGAAAGCTTCTTTGAATCGTTTGGTTGGGAGACGTTCTCGTTCGATGGATCGTCATTGTTCACCAACTTCGCCGCCTTTGGACTGCTAGCCGCGCTGCTCGGCACGGCTGCTTGGGTGATCGGTGCAGTGATGTTCAACCTCATCACCGAACTGGTGGGTGGAGTGCGGGTGAGCGTGCTCGAAGAAGAAGTGGTGCTCGAGCCAGGCGACGTCGACGCCCCGTAGGATGAAATTCCCGATAAGGGGCTATAGCTCAGTTGGTTAGAGCGCATCCCTGATAAGGATGAGGTCGTTGGTTCGACTCCAATTAGCCCCACCATAAAGTGTTCTGCGCAACCCTTACAACCACGAGTTAATCGGCAAGAGGCAGACATCTCTCAAAAGATGCCAAAGAGCTTGAAGATTCTAGAACGACCAAATTGGTTGCTGTCCAGCTTGGTATTTACCAGAAACACGAGACCACGCATCACACATTAAGACAGGATTTCCCGAGAGTAGCTTTTCAAGTTCTTCAACGATTCCTGACTTTCGAGTAGGGGCTGAGTTCCTAACACTGTGTAGAGAAGACAAATTCGCTGGACCAGTGAGCAATGACATTATGTCGAGAATGTAAGAAACTTGATTGCTTATATGCCTGTCAGCATAGAAAATATCTGGCATCGTCCTTATTCGTTGAGCCAGCAAGGATAGGGCAAACGAAATCTTGTGATTCGCCAAACAGTTATGGTGAGACAACAGGTCATAGATGTCTTCACATAAAGCATCATTGGTTTCTATATCGACCAAGTTTTCCGATGACTCAACCAATGTCTACATCGTTTGAACTAATTGATTCAGTTCTGTGGGTTGATTAGCAACACCTCCAGAAGTCAACGCCACGAATGAGTGATCGTTCAATTGAGTGCGACGAGTCGGTTCAAGGAACAAAGGTGTATCAGTAATGCGTATAACAACGGCACAAGATATTTCCGTTGACGTGTTGAGATTGCCGCGGTGGTAGAAGCCGCCTCTCCAGGTAAGTACCTCACCCTTTACGGCTCGTATCGGAACCCCAGTGACTGTCTTTATCGGATGTCGAAGCAGCCGTCGACTCAGCGCCTCACCAAGTAGACCAAATGGAATGAACCGCAGAGGAATATATTTATAATGTGTTATGGAGACCCAACCAGTTCTAAGTTTTATTCTGTCGATTTGATCAGTATGAAATCCCCCTTCTTCTGCTTTGTCTCCAGGCAGATGGATAATTGGGTATAGAAGGGTGTGAAATTTAGATTCTTGCCGATTCCCAATTTTTTCTATTACGGCACTCGCCAAGGCAGATGAAAGTTTGATTCCTGTAGACGAGTACCGTAACTCAGATCGCAGTACAGCTTTTCTAATTTCAATGTCGGTAGCGTCTGTTACAGACCAAAATCTCGGAATATTAAGTTCAGAGGTCAGGTCTTGAAACTCTAGGCCTAAGGTTTGGGAAAGATTTTGAACTTTCTCAGATTTCACTCGGCCATAAGTGTTGTCAAAAATGATTGAGAATGAAGCCCGTTGCATAGGCCAATTTTCTCCTGTATTGATTTAGTTTGAATCCACAAATAAGATGAACCGAGTTAATTGAATCAGCAGTTGTTGCCACCTAGTTGAGACAACAAATTCGGTATGCAGTAAGTTTAGTAAGTTAAGTTTGATGAACTAAGTAAGTCACCATTGATTGCGTAAAGTCACCAGTTCAATCGCCAGACGCTTTAGTTGGGTGCAAATGTTTCTATAAGTTCGCATCGGAACTTTCATGAGCGAGCTACTTGGCTTGACCTTATCTGACTTCAGAAACGAGGACGTACTGCGATGAAACTGTTCCGCCGACTACTTCTCGTACTCTCCGTGGCCAGTGCCGTGGTCGGCATCCTGCGATTCGGTGGTAGCTCAAAACAGCGCGTCACCACCAAGCAGGGTGGTTGGCGAACGTTCAACCCACCGAAGTGATGCACGAATGATCGGTGTCATCGGCGCTGGGCTGGTCGGCACCCATGTTGTCGATGCCCTTGTCTTGGGTGGTCAGGCACAGATTTCGATCAACGACACGAATGCTGCAGCCGCGGCACGTCTCGCCTCGCGTGCATCAACAACGTCTGCCCGTATCACCGCGGTTGCGGTCAACGCGATGTTCGAAAACAACCTCGTGGTACTCGCTTGTCCTGCTCCTCACGCCAAGGCAGCCAGGCGGTTGTTGGAAGCCGGGGTCAGCGTCGTGTCGTGTAGCGACGACCTCGACGACACGTTGGCGATGCTCGACCTTTACGCCGTCGCCCGCCAGCAGCGACAAACCTTGGTGGTCGGCGCGACGATGTCGCCAGGATTGTCAGGTCTACTCGTTCGAATGATGTCGGCTCGGTTCGATGCCATCGACGAAGCACACATCGCCATTCATGGCACGGCAGGACCAGCGTGTGCACAACAACACCATCGTGCCCTAGCTGGTCAGTCGATTGGTTGGCACGACGGCGACTGGCTACGACGCCCTGCTGGTAGCGGTCGGGAGCTTTGCTGGTTTCCTGATCCGATCGGACCACGCGACTGTTACCGGGCCGAACTCGCCGACCCCATTGCGTTGCACCAGGCGATTCCCGATCTCGTCCGCGTCACCGTACGCATGTCCGCCAACCGACGTGATCGACTCACCGCCCGCCTGCCGATGCTCACACCTCCGCATGCAGAGGGCGGCACGGGTGCTTTGCGCGTCGAAGTTCGTGGATGGCGAAACGGCATGCGCCATGTCGAAGTGGTCGGCGTTGCCGATCGGGTCGCTCATGTGGCTGGGTTGGTGGCAGCAACTGCCGCGCGCAAAACGGTCGCTGGTGAATTCTCAAGCGGAGCGCGAGTACTCGGAGATGACGAGTCGCCGAACGACTCACTTCTGCAAGATGTGGTGACGGCGGGTGTGCACCTGCATGAGTTCGTTGGATCGGCGCTCGGATGAGCAAGCGATTCGACGTCGAACCACCGTTCCTCTTACCGGCACGCACGGTGTCGATTCCAGGGCGCGGGGAGTTCTTCGTTCGACACCACCAACACTCCGACAAGACGGCGCCAGTGGTGGTAGTGCTCCATGGTTGGACAGCATCGAGCGACTTGCAGTTCTTCACCGCATACGAAGGCCTCAGTGCACATGTGTCGATAATCGGCATCGATCATCGTGGCCATGGACGGGGACTCCGAACCGATGTCGACTTCACGCTGGAAGATTGCGCCGACGATGCGGCGGCAGTGTGCGCGGCACTCGGTGTCAGGGCGGTGATTGCCGTCGGCTATTCGATGGGTGGTCCGATCGCCATGTTGTTGACTCGACGTCACCCACAACTCGTCTCAGGTTTGGTCTTGCAAGCAACGGCACTCGAGTGGCGTGCCACCAGTCGCGAACGCGCGCGGTTTCGCGTTTCGCGACTTCTCGGGCCGATCACGCGTCGTCTCATTCGTCCGAGCACGATTCGTTTCGTCTTCGCCCGACGAGTTTCCCGTCGGCATCCATTACGCGCCCACCTGGGATGGATGATGTCGGAGTGGCGGCGCAATGATCCGTGGCACATGGCGCAGGCTGGTCGGGCAATTTCGAAATTCGATGCTCGCCCGTGGGCGGCAACACTCGGCGTTCCCACCACCGTGGTACTGACTACGAACGACCAATTGGTGCCGCCGCGCAAACAGCGACAACTAGCCGAGGCTACGAAGGCAACCGTGGTGCCTCTTGACGGAGATCACTTCGTCAACGTGGGCAAGCCTGCTGATTTCAGCGAAGCGACGATCAGGGCCGTGCGTTCGGTGATGAACGCTCGATCAGCTGATCAAGTCGCTCGTTGAGCGCATCGACCGACTCACGAAGTTCGTTCGTCGTCACGGTGTTCGACAATGCAAGTCTCACCGCGGCGAGCTCACGCGCCAGATACTCGGCGTTTTCCTGGGTGCGCACCGCAACAGCGCGATCGTTCTCCAGGGCCTGGCGATCACGATCCTCTTGCCGGTTCTGCGCGAGCAAAATCAATGGCGCGGCATAGGCGGCCTGCACCGAGAACATCAGGTTGAGCAGGATGAACGGGTACGGGTCCCATCGCAATGCCACCGACACCACGTTGATGGTGATCCAGATAAGAACGAGGAACGTTTGTACGACGAGGAATCGGGCCGTGCCGAGGTTGCGCGCGACGGCTTCAGAGAAGCGACCGAATGCACCCGGTTCGTAAGGAACGTTGAGCTTGCGGCGGTAGCGCGGATTGGCGAGGTCTTCTCGGCGTTTCATGTGGTGCTCCGAACCGCGGCCTGCGTGCGTCGCCAGTCGCTTGGCAGCGCACGATCGAGCACGTCATCGACGGTGATTGCACCGAGCAGGTGGTTACCGGCATCGACCACGGCAACCGACAACAAGTTGTAGGTGGCCAGTCGCACCATCACTTCGCGCTCGGGCATCGTGGGCGGAATCGTCGGCTCGTGTTGCACGCAATCTTTCAACTTCATCTGTGGTGGTTCGCGCAACAACCGCTGGAAGTGCACGATGCCCATATAACCGCCGGTGGGTGGTTCATGTGGACCATGGGTGACGAAGACCTGGGCAGCAATTGATGCGTGGCGTTCGGGGTCGCGCACATGCGCGAGTGCCTCGGCGACGGTGGCTTCGGGCGAGAGCACGATGACCTCGGGCGTCATCAGCGCACCGGCAGTTCCCTCTGGCCATGACAACAGTTGTCGCATCGTGTCGGCGTCGTCTTCATCCATCGATTCGAGCACCTTGGTTCGTTGCTCGCTTCCCATCTTTGCGAGCAAGTCGGCCAAGTCGTCGAATTCCATCTCGTCAAACACGCTGTTCAGCCGGTCGAGATCGAGACCCTCAATCAAGCGCAACTATTCGTCTTCGGGCAACTCTTCGAGCACATCGGCCAGACGTTCGTCATCCATCGCCGCAGCTATGGTGCGGCGCTGCTCGATCGGCAACGCGGCAATGAAGGTCGCGACGTCGCTCGGGTGCATGTTGCGCAAGCGAGCTGCTTCTGCAGCAACCGGTGTAGACGGTGCGAACAAGGCCGAGAGTTCAGTCCAGTCAACGAGACGAAACGTCGGTCGCGAGAGCAGTGTCGATCGTTTTGCAAGGCGTACCTTGAACACACTCCACCATGGGTTGTGTCCGCCGTGGTGTTGTAGCGCAATATCGACAACGGTTTCGTCGCCGTGTTTCTTGTCGAACACGTCGGCGGCAATGAGGCGCTCTCCTTCTCGCAGCCGGAACGGGTTCAGGTCGATGTCGTAACTCTTCAGTCGAACACCTGTGTTGTCGAGCGATGCCACACGCGCAGCCGTAACGAAGATGCGTTGGCGCTGGCTTGTGGCAACGAACCCGAGAACACGCGGCGCTTCTTGACCACGGCCGGGCACCACGACGATGTCGTCGATTTTCCGATTGGTGCACCGCCGGCATCAACCAACGGCAACCGCATGATGCGGTACGCGTAAATGAGGTCGGTTGCAGGCGTCACGAAGCGAGGCTACCCACGGACCCTTGCGCGAACCTCGCAAATCGGAGGATTTTTAGTTGCGCAGGTCGCTGAGAAGGAGGGCCACATATTCGCGAAGGTATGTCGTTGAGTCCTGCAACGCATCGGTTTTCGGGAAGAACGAGCGAATCGACAAATCAGCAAATGAACCATCCGAGATGACGGGGTCGGAACCGATCATCCGCAGATTGTTGAAGAAACGCGCGAACTCGTGTCGGGCACGTCGCAAGTGGAAGTCCGACGTCACGATCATGAGTGGGTCATCAGGTTGATGCCAGCCGGAATCACGTGCCACCTTGGCATGGCCGTTGGTGTTCAACGAAAGAGTTTCCACTCGAATATTTCTGGCAGGCACCCCAAGCCGCTCAGCCTGCAAGGTCATCAGTCGACCCTGTTGATCGGCCGGTCGAAGCCCGTCCATTCCGGGTTGTGAACCAGCCATCACGAGCACTGCCTCGGGGTAGCGCTGCCACATCTCGGCAGCCTTGTTGACTCGCCGAACGGTCTCCACCCCCGATGAATCGTGCGCAGGAACGTCGCCGAGGTCGTAACCACCACTGAGAACGTAAACGAAGGAGGGACGCCAATTGCCCGCAAGGTCAGACTCCACATCGAGGGGTCGCTCAAGGACGAGAGCACCAAACGGAGTCGCCGTCAACCACAGTGATGCAAGTGCCGCGGTTCCGGTGATCTTCATCCAACGTCGAAGTGCACCGTTCCTCCACAAGACAATCCAGATTGCGGCAAGCCCAAGAATCGGCAACCACAAGGGGTCTACCAAGCTGCGCAGCATCAGAGTACTTGATAGTGGACCACAAGGAGCCAAGTCCTCAATCGATTGAGGTTTTCTCTAGGTTACGATACTTGTTTCTTCTGGAATCTTTGGTAACTGGAATATTCCAAGAAGCAGTGCTGCAGTACTTGCTGTAAGTGCTGACACCACCACCACCGTAGGGAATTGCATCCCGAGTACGTAGACATCACCAAGACGCACATTGATCGCAGTAACTGCCGAGATATTGCTAGCGAGCATAACCGAAAAGCCAACTTTTTCGTACGAACGTAGGGGCCGACGCGTATCACTCAACAATGCGAGAGTCAAGAAGAGCGGGAGAAGATAGGGAAGGGACCAAATTCCCCTGACATACCAGGGCACCAAGAAATACATCAGAAGAGGTAAACCAATCAACAAAAGAGATGCAATCTGTTTTCGTCTAGTAGTTTCAGCTTGTAATCGAGCTACTGAGTCTGCAACAAACGACGCAGAAGAAATCCCCAGTGGTATCCAAGCAAGTACAACAGCGACAACTACGAGAATTATCAAGCCGATTCGAACCACAGGGCCGTGAGACGACTGAAAAAACAATGGGCCGTAGGTACCGTTTACAAGTGCGCGAGTACCGTTGTCGACCATGGTAATCGGTGCCATGAGGGAGAATGCCAAATCTCCAGAAAGCCCAGTACTCTCTATAAACTGTTCACTTCGAGAAGAAACTTCATCAGGGACAACTACCAAGTCTCGACCAATGGCTTGTTGTAGCAACTCACGCATTTTGTCATTTAAGAGGAAATTCAAACTGATTGTCATTGCGAGAACCGCCACAAGCCCCCTAAGAACCGGAGCGAGATGAACAGCTTCCGAAGACAAGTAATGCTGTCGGATGAAGAAAATCACCATCATGGCAACAAGAAAAGCTGAAGTATCAAAGCGGTTCGTGACAACCATCAAAACACCGATAAACCAGCTTCCTAGGAGCAGACCAGGATTCGAGAGTGGATTTCTATGTTCACCGACAATAATCAGGACAAGTGAAGCGAGAAGCATTCCCAAAATCGCGATTCCTGCTGGATAAGGCCCCGCCACCCCTTGAAGTAGGAATGGCACAGAGAATATACCTGTGATCAAACGGACAACTATCGGGTGAAGGTGGCGATATTTCTGCGCAAGATAAGCCACAAGTGAGATTAGGAGAGAGGCAACCGCTGACTTAACAGCGAATACTTTAAGTAGTACCTCGCGATATGTGTCGCGATTGTCGAGTGCGAGTCCGATTAATGAGTTGAAAGACTTTGAGACGTAACTCACATTCATGTTCTGCTGAAGAGCGACACTGTCTCCCTCTGAGCGAAACACGTGAACATTTCGTGTTGTTTCGGCGGTACACAGGTGTGAGGTTTTCCTGTTAAGACAGATCAATTCAGAGGCGTAGTAACGCATATCTGCTCCAGGGTTATACGTAAGTGCATTGAGAAAGAAGACCAAGAATGCTGACACCGCAATCCATAGAATCCTCATAAGAAGTCGCATTTAGGAGAACCAATTGTCGTGACCACTTTGGGTCCACAAGACCAGGACATTGACAGACTTCGAGAATCTTGCCGTTTCACCGACCATTGAGAACCCAAGAGTACTTTCAATGGAGTCAGCCAAGCGCATAGCATGAAGCGTCTCGTTCGGGGACGTAGCTCAGCTGGCTAGAGCACCTGCTTTGCAAGCAGGGGGTCGTGGGTTCGAGTCCCATCGTCTCCACTAGATGTCTCCAGTAATTTGTTCGATTCATGTGGTAGTTGATTCTTGTAGTAGGCAGCTCACACAAGAACATGCATCAGTTACATCACGTGTCGCTACCGCAAGTTGACTGAAAGTGCTCGAGACCATAACCGATTATGTGCGGCGCGCTTCTAATTCCGTACGTACTAACGTTGTAGAGGTCGCGTTATGAATCACCGCAAGAGACTTTTAGAGGCTAGATGAATCTGAAGTACGTTACCAAAGTTGTTCAAGGTGAGGTGACTGACTTCGATGGTTCATCAGTTCGTACCCCGCTATTTTCTCGTCAAGTTCTCGCGCTCCTCCCAGGGTTCCTGTTTACGGTTACTTTCATCATTCGTGCCGCGGTAGTTCCAAAGAGAAGTGGGCTGCGTTTTACTCTCTTTGATGACGCCATGATTTCCATGACCTACGCCAGGACATTGGCGGACACAGGTGAATGGGTTTGGTATCCGGGGGCGGATCGCGTACAAGGATTTACCAATCCGTTATGGACTCTATACATGGCCACTCTTCATGTCATTGGACTAGATGGCTCGAGTGCAGCGTTAGCAATAAGCCTTACTGGAATTGTCATTCTTCTATCCTTGGGTGTTCTCGTTAGTTACGCAGTCGCCTTTGCGCTCCCGGCTAGTAAATCTGTTCTTTGTTTAGCACCTGTTGCTGGGGGGACTGTCCTGTTCATTTACCCCCTGGTGTATTGGACGCTGCGGGGGATGGAGGTGGGGCTATTGGCTCTACTCTCCGTCGCTGCGGCTCTTGTTGTATGGGTGATTACTGAAACCCACGAAATTACCCAGTCGATCAAAGTGCCACTTATCGCATTGCTTGTGATCGGAGTGGCAGGCATTTTGGTGCGAATGGACTTTCTTGTAATCCTCGGCCCGCTTCTGTTCTTGGCACTCTTCTGGGCACCCAATAGAAATACGAAACTCCTGCTTGGCGTGGTAGTCGGTATACCAATTGGGGCCACAACTTTTGGAATTCTGGTGTTTCAGTCGGTGTACTGGGGTGACTGGTTAACCAACACATACCGTTTGAAGGTTGAGGGGTTTTCGACTCATGAGCGGGTTATTCGTGGGCTCGCAACGACAGCAAAGGTACTTCCACTGATCGTTCTTGCTGGGGCATCGCTGGTGGCAGTGGTTGCTCTAAAGAGCAGTGTTCAGATTCGGCGTCTCGCAGCTTTGCTGGCTGTTGTGGGCTTAACCCCAATTGTCTACAGCATCTGGGTGGGAGGTGATGCTTGGGAAGGGTTCGGTATGGCTAATCGGTATGTAGCAGTTGGAATTCCAGCACTACTAGGACTGTTCTTTATCGCAACTGGTCGTTACCTGCAGCGGTGCGCACAGAGCCAACTACTAAAGTTCCTCTCATTGCTGGTTGTTGTATCTGCGGCGGGGAATTCTATTGAGGTCAATCCATTCAGAGTAAATCTAAGTTGGATGGTGTCAGCAGTCATCGCTATGACACTTTCGTTACTGTTCCTAGGTGTCGCAATTCGAAGTTACAATCAGCGACAGAAACGTAGATACAGGTTCCTTGCAGTGTCTCTGGCGCTCTCTCTGGTCGCTGTTGCAGCCACTAGCTCCGTCTCGGGAACTTATTGGTTTTTTCGAGGGGGATTTCTGGTTGAGACTGACCAGCAAATGACAGATGTCGGCCTTGCGATTCGGGATGCAACAACGTCTGATGCTGTAATCGCCGTTCACTGGGCTGGTGCGCCTGCCTACTATGCCCAAAGATCAATGGTTGACCTTCTTGGGAAGACTGATCGAGAGATTGCAACCGGACCTCGAGCTAAAGATTCGGCTGGTGAGCCTGTTGATTTCTTCCCTGGGCACAGTAAGTACGATGCGAACCACTCGGTCAAGAACCGTGAACCAGATATCGTAGCTACGCTCCCGTGGGATGTTGCTGAAAGCCAAATGACAACGTGGGGATATTCTCTCCAGTGTGATGCTTCGGGAGTCGCGGTATACGTGCACCTGTATAGTTACAAAGTTCTGTGGGAAAAATTTGATAACTGCTAACAGTCCAATACGGCTAACACATCAAGTATTCGGACCGAGTGGTGAACGTTTAGTTTCGTGCTTGCCTTTTGGATCTCGACCTGCTTGTGTCAGAGTGTGCCATCAGCAATTCAATAGTATTTCGGTCACACGTCTGCAGAGTTCCATGCACGAAAGCAAGACGTAAGTCTCAAGGTCAATATCAAGTGAAGCACGTGGTGCTATTGCTCTCCTGTCAAGACCGACCGGGAATCGTTGCTGGTGTCACGGGGTGGGTGGCCAAGATCGGCGGCAATATCACTGATGCACAACAGCACACCGACCACCATGA
>Ga0194133_10009404_pt1 | contig 11193 bp, 5 predicted proteins | sample TA2KigOf40mmetaG_FD_155448 | JGI IMG/M metagenome (GOLD analysis project Ga0194133, IMG submission 155448) | Freshwater microbial communities from Lake Tanganyika, Tanzania - TA2015055 Kigoma Offshore 40m | ecosystem: Environmental > Aquatic > Freshwater > Lake | place: Tanzania: Lake Tanganyika...
AAGCGAATCAAAGATTTTCTTTTGCTTCGCTGACTTTGTCAAAAGGTTTGAAAAGACAAAATTATTAATTTTATAGGGTATTATTTATTGAAAGTTTCATAAAAGTTCACTTATTTTTGTTCATTATACTCTTCAAAACAAGAATCAAGATCACAAAATAAAAGTATAATTTTTAGCTTGAAAATAGCCAACTTTATTTTTGCAAGTCCATAAAGCCATAAAGTTTCTTAACTTTTTATACAGATATTCATTTTCATCCAGAAGAAAAAGCAAAAAAAAGTTCTGATACATTAAGGCTTTAGTAGAGACAAAAAACCTCTGTAAAAATAGAGTGTCATAAAAAATGTTGTGAAAATGAAACAACCCCAAAATTTCATCTTAGGGATCTTTTGAAAGCACAAAAAATGTCATTCAAATTTGATTCTGTATTCCAACATGAATAGTGAAGAAGATCTTAGAACTTTAGAAAGTTTGAAAGGAAAACTTTTCCAGAATACATAATCGATGTGAAGTATCCTTTCTGAATAGGTAATGAATACATTCTCAAAAATCCAATTTTCATCCATTAAATATTGCGACAAACTTGATTTTCAAAAATTGTCAAGTGGGATTTCCTTGATGGAAGGGAATGTCCCTGCCCCAAAGAACAAGTTAGTTTGATACTAAATATAGTTTATTCCTTGAAACACACATTTTTACATATTGATCGATTGACAGCCTATTATGGTCAGTTGGTGAACTGATTATTCTAATTTTGAAGTGTTAGACTTTATGATAATTCCTTTGTTATTCTGTCTTACAGTCACCTTAAATATTTTTTGGGAATTACATTTTCTAATGTAATTATTTTGTATTTTTTCAATAATTAAGTCAGGTTTTTTTGATCATGTGAATTACACAGCCATTAATCCTGACTAAGGTAACCATCATGTTTGATGATTATTTTTTGGCAAATCCTGGGCTCAAAGATCTGCCTCGATCGGAAATTGACCCCCAGTCTCCCATTCCTCAGCCAGTTGGCAAAGCCATGAGTTACATGACCCCAACTCACAACTGATGCAAAAGGCTGGTGAGGTTTGTTAAGTTCCAGAGGCATGATCAAGTGGGTGACAATAGAAAACCTGATATTTTGTATGGAATAAAACTTAAATTTTAAAAGTAATAAGGCATAAAGATCACAAATTCATAAAAATGTCTGACCTTTGAAAACCATCATTATAATAGTAATCAGAGAGTGCTTAGGTTTTTTGTTAGCATTTGATCTGAGATTGAACTAATTGTTTTGGGTCGGGTCGGATCAACCAACTATGGTTTTGGTTTGAAAAATTTCCACTAAAAACTAAAAAAATCTCTTTGGGTCAGGTCAAAAAGTACCATGGTCAAAGGCAGGTCGGCTTCTTATTTACTGCGGGTCAAAAGTATGCTCAGGCCGGGTTGGTCGGGTCAAGGCCCATCTCTAATAAAAATGAAATTACTTGATGAGGTAATGAATGGAATTTCCCTTTAATTGATCTATAATTTGTGAAAAAAAGATTGTAAAAAAGTATCTACATTGTAACTGTATATCTTGTGTGGGTCCTCATTAACTTTCATTTTCTTCAATTCTACTCTTATTTCTGTTGACTGATTAGTGAGATTGTAAAAATACTGATGATGATTTTTACTAATTGGAATGAAAGATTGCCAGTATCAAACTTGAGATCCTTTATTCTCAGCCAATCACAAGAGTTATGGATGTGGAGATGTAGAGTAGTAAAGAATGAACCTCAGGGGATTTCAAGATATCATTGAAGTGAACACACTGAAGAAAAAATATTTAAGCCCAGAGGAGAATACCAAAAAAAAGAAGTCTCACAACAGATCTCTTGGTCTTTTGATCATCGTCTGTCCGATGAGAGATACCTTGTGTGATCAAACCAGTTCATATTTCTGGATAAAGAATAACATTGATAGTACAAGAATTATATTTTTACTGATCTAACAATTGGGAATACGTAAAAACTTAATCCAAATAAGATAATCACAGCCCCCAGTTTGTCTTTTTTTCATGAGGCCCTGTGCTGGAGACCAAGTCAATTACAGTAGCTGGTGAGGATAGTAGTGTTTCTAAGAGCTGTTGTCTTCAATTACATAATACTTAAGTTAAGGGGGAGTATTACAGCTACAGGGTCAGTGAAACTTCTCTGTTTAGATACACAAAAACTTCACTTGAACATACAAGTCAGTTATGTTGAAATCCCTTCAGCTACCAAACATAAGCACAAAAAAAGAAAAAGAAATTCTTTATTAGAACAATAAAGCAACATGTATTTATAGGCAATAAAAGATGGTGAACCTAGACAAGACTGTGGCAGCATTAACAACTAGAGATGGGCCCTGACCCGACCTGACCCGAGCTTACTTTTGACCTGCAGTAAATAAGAGGCCAACCCGGCTTTGACCCGGGTACTTTCTGACCCGACCCGAAGCAATTTTTTTTGATCCTAAGGGAAAAAAATTGAAAAATTTGATGTTTTTAGGGGAAATTTTCCAAATTCAAACCCAAACCATAAATGGCTGACCCGACCCGGGTCAAAAAATTTTGACCCGGACCCATCACTATATAACAATAGTCTGAGTACACAGGGCCAAGATAATATTCTAGGCTTTGTCCAAATCTTTTTAAAGATGACACATCAAATGTATTTAAGGTGGGGTTGGGATCTTTCTCAAGAGTTTTTGCACAGGAGTGTGAAACCCTTTTTTGTTTTCTATTATATTGCTTTCTGCAAATATGATTCACATTCACATTGAGGGCTTTGGTGATATTGAAAGTTATGTTTTAAAAACTTTCTCCAATACTATATTTTATAGAAAACTTTACTGTCATTCCAGACAATCATTAATGAATATGATGAAGATGGAAGTGGTCGGATTGAGTTTCCAGAGTTCCTTACAATGATGGCAAGAAAGGCAAGAGAAGAACGTGAAAAGGAACATTTACACTGGCAAGAAGTCTTCAGAGTCTTCACAATGCCATCAATATTGCCTGGAACCACACAGGCAAAAGTCGTTTCAATAACATCATTTTTTGTCCTATGTCAACTCAATAAACAAAAAGAAAACTTCATGACAAACATCTAAAAAAAGTTGATTGAAAAACTTTTCAGGCAATGAATCGTGAAGGTCAGAAAGTCACTGTTTTTCCAAAGACATTAGAACAAGCTGGATTTGACAGAGAGCCAAAAATAACTGAACGTGAGCTCCCTATTGATGAGTTTAGGTCACTTTCTCAATCTGAAAAACTTCATTCACCTTCAAGTTTTGATCAAGTATTTGTGATTTTAGGTTTGTCATGAGTAGTCTGAATATAAGTGGTCGACGGATTGTCTCTATGGAAGAAGTTGATGAAATGATCAATGCAGTTGATGACGGTGATGGTAGACTTGACTTTCAAGAATTCACTAAATTGCTAACAAAGTAAAATCTGTCAAGATTTTAATTAAGTTTCTCCTATGTTTTTCAAATATAGCTGCAAAACTGTTTATTTAATTCCTTGTGCATTGATTCAATTTTTAAGTGAACTGGTACAAAAAAGTTGGGGAATACCTACCTGGGAGCTGGTTTTGGAGCTTGGGATCTGGAGGGTGAATGTGGGGAAGTGCTGAAGTAGAAGGGATAGTGTGAAGAACCAGAGGCGAGAAGGGGGGTCTACTGGTGTACACTTAATTACTGGGGTAACTTAGCTTAGAAAACACCCATATCTCAGCTCCTTGACAAAAACTTCAAAAATCTGGCTGGTAACATTTTTGGCATTAATATGAGAAGTCAATATGCAAAATGCCAGCTTCCAAAATGAGGGTGGAGTTTGATGTGACAGGCGGACACCCTCACACACACATGGACAACACTCTAAAGAAATTCAAACCCCATTTGTTTTTTAGTCCACTTGCTGACTTCGCTTGCTCTTGGAGATAATGAAAGATTGTAAGAAAAGTGGAAGAGAGTTTGACTTAAGAGCTAATTTTGCCAAAGAAATAACCATGTTTAAAATAATTGTAAGGGCCATTGGTCAACTGTAACTCAATTAAACCTAGATCAGAACGCTTGCAAAGTATGATGTAAATTTTTCTGTGTTTTAAGATGAATCCAATTAAACTGGCAAATTTAAATCATATACATATTTTAAGCTAACAACTAAACATCTCATTGATAAATCTGGTTGTAATAAAATAAATCTTTCACCTGCAGATTTAATATGAATAATCCAGCTCAATTTCACTTCCATTAGGCCATCCAGATGTGAGTAATCCTGAAATTATTTCGGCTTAGCTTTGAACCCTCTGTACAAGGTGAGGCCATATGCCAAACTGTGTCTTCTGGGATTTTGACTGAGAATGTAGATTTGTAGATGACTTCCAAGATTCAAAAAGCAAAGTGTTGTATTGATTTGAGAAAAATTTTAAACTGACAAATATATGTAAAACTTGAGATTCCAAGTGCATCAAAGGTTGGGCCATAGCTTATAAAATTTCTGCCAGAGCTAAGACCGTAAGCAAGAAACCAGCGTCGTTTGTATTGAATCTTTATTCAACTTAACTTAATAAGATTACATACATAAGCTCTTATATACTCAGCTTTATCAGGATAGCAATATATAGTACACTTATAAGCTCATCTGTCAATGAGAATCTTAAGAAAAGTTGAGGCCATTGGTCTAAGTTTCCATTACAAGATGTGTTATGACTTATGACTAAGGTAAGTTAGCTAGTTGCTTGCTCATAAAGTTAGAGAGCATTTTTTATCACATCTGTGTCAATTTTTTGTTGCACAGGTTGGGTCAGCCATCTTTGGTTTGGGTTTAGATTTCAATAATTTCCCCTAAAAATCCCAAATTTTTCAATTTTTTCCCCAATGAGTCAAAAAATCTCATCGGGTTGGGTCAAATAGTGCCTGGGTCAAAGATGAGTCGGCTTCTTATTTACTGCAGGTCAAAAGTATGCCCGGGTCGGGTCAGAGCCCATCTCTACTGCAGATTGGATTTTATTCTATTTTTGAATTGCCGAATTTCAAAGCTGAAGGTTACTGTGATTGGAGTCTCCAGTCTTCCTTGTGTCAGCGACCTTGACCGTAAGCAAGAAAACAGCGTAGTTTGTATTGAATCTTTATTTAACTTAACTTAAGATTCCGTACATATAAGCTCTAGAATATCCCACTCTAATTAGGATGAAAATAGATAATGCGCAGAAGCCCTTAGAAGCCCTTAACGACATACCAGACATCAGACAAGAAACTTTATATATTATAGAGATTCCAGATGTGGGAATCCTGATTTGAGAAAACCAGACGTAAAAATTGTTATAAACTTAGGTGTAATAAATATACAATACCTGATTAGGACATATTTTTGATATCTTTTGGAAGTTTCCATTTGATCAGCAATGTTTAAATATTTTGCCACCCTCTAAATATTTCTTTTTTGGGGTTAGAAAAATAACCCAACATGCTTCTGACACACAAAACAGTTTGGATAGACCCAGAATTCGTTCCTTTTTTCTGACCTGGTCCAGAGGTTTTTTGTGGAGCAAATGTATTAAAAATTGATAATTTTGAGGACAATTCAACTTTGGTTTGCCTGGCCTGAACTAGCACAAACTTCATTTTGAACAATCTTATATCCAAGATTAAGATATCATTTGTTCAGGATGAAATCTTTCATACCCAGTGTCCCAATCCCAGGGTTGCTGAAGACAAGGGTGTGCAGTACCTGCAAAAAATCTAAAAGATCGTACAGACAATACCTAGCCACTAACTACCAAAAATCAAACAGGTTTCAATTTCAGTGTTCAAAAAAGGCCTCCAGTTTTCTTATTAAATATAGTGATGGGTCCAGGTCAAAAATTTTTGACCTTGGTTGGGTCGGGTCATTTTTTGATGCTCTCTACATCTGGCAATATTTCTCCCAAAAATCCCAATTTTTCAATTTTTTCCCCTTCGGGTCAAAAAAAATTGCATCAGGTCACGCTTAAAAATACCCGGGTCAAAGGTGGGTTGGCCACTTATTTACTTTGGGTCAAAAGTATGCTCGGGTAGGGTCAGGACCCATCTCTAATTAAATATGCCTTTCCTGAGGATCAAAAAGAATTCAAAGTCTATCCAAGAATTACTGGATTACTCAATAAAATGGCTAACCTTGTGAAATGTTGAAATGTTGCTTAGTATTTTTTGTCTTTTCCTTGTCCATTTACAATTGTTATATGACAACTTTGTATTCAATGCATCCGTTGACCATTTTGTCTTCCGTCATCTCATCTAGATTCCTTAGAGATCTCAACCATGATAACCCAATTAAACAAACAGTTTAAAGAAAAAAAATGTTAAAAAATGAAGCCTATAGTGAAGTTTTTTTAATTGAAAGAATTTTTGATTGATTTCAAATAATCAAACATTTTTTGCACGCATCAAATTTTAATTATTGACTATAGATAAAGCTAAAAGAAATAACTTTTTCACTGAATTCTTTAGAGTTGCTCAATTTACTGAGCACTAATGTTTGAGTATTTGTACATTAAGATCACAACAATTCGGAATTCTTATCCATAAAACTAGTTTTTCTCCCATCATGAAACGGAAGGGCAGTTCAGTTCTTTATTTTTGGTTGTGGCACTTGATGGATGTAGCTAAGAAATGTTTTTCTTGAAGACTTCTTCCGTGTTTTTGTCCTGTGACATTCGTGACACTGACAAAAAAAAATCACTGTATCAATTGATAAAACCAAAGCAAAAAAACCTGTCAATTAATTTTGAAATTGAAATAATTGAAACCTACCAGCCTTAAGTTTGATAAGTTTGAAGCTAAGCTAATTTAATGATTGAAAGTGTTATGAAAATTCTTCTAATACTTCCTGAAACCTACTTTGGTGTGACCCCCAATACCCCACCACTACACTCCAAACTAATTGCAATCCCTCTACATTTTTCTGACTCCCCTCGAAATCTGATTGCTTTAAGCTCAAACTTAGTAAAATCAGTCATATAAAAATTTCCTTTCACACTCTTACTGTGTCATTTTATTTTGCATCCCCAGGTCCATTGAGTGATGGGCTAAGGGTGCTGAGTGGGTATAAAACAATTTTTTCAATGTATCAGGAAAAGAGGTTTGGGTCAAACAGGGGCAAAGGAAGAATGTTGGAAGAGATGCAATACAAAAATGGGCTAGGCGAGGAGGGGTGAGGCGAGGTTGGGTTTGGAGGGGAAGGGAAAAGGGGCGGCTGGCTGCAAGACAGTTAGTTATTTTTCTACAGGCATAAAAATTTTCCAAGTTTTTTGTTTTCTAAATGGTCACAATGGATATTTTTTCTACCCAATGTGGAAATAAAGTTCACATTTCGAAATAAAAATAAGATTATAGGTTCAATAAGTTTCATACTTTTGGATGTGGAATCACCGAAGTAGAAGGATTTTGCACTCGGAAATCCAAAGGGTTTAATTTTTGCATGACCATAATTGAAGGATTAGACGAATTTTGATATCAAAGACAAAAACTAAAACACTTTTTGAACCTATAGCTAACTAAGGCAATTTTTGGAAATACAATCGGAAGTCAGCTTTTCAAATCCTATGTATTATTTCTTATCTAACACATACAGAAAGGGGCAAGATTAGTTTGTTGAAAATTGTTTTGCATTATTACTATCAGGTAAACAACTTTAAAATGGATTGATAAGCCATCCTTTGTACAAAATCTAGCTTCATTCATCTTATAAATGCCTAATATTGAGGGATTTTTGGGGAAAATTTTCCAGATTTAGAGGTGGCTGACACAACCCAACCCGAGCAACAAAAAAGTGACCAAACCAGGGTCAAAAATTTTAAAGGTTCCCTTTAGGTGTTGAGGTTCAAACCCTCACTCTCAGATTCCCAGCCTGAGCCAAGACCACTCGGCCACTAAAATGTTTAGCCAGTTGTTGAAAGGATGAAAAATTTCAATTTCTGTGAAAGTTAACATACTTTTTTCTTTGAACCAGTTATAAAATTAAGCCAAATATGGTGTGGTGCCCCCTATTGTCCTGACACCATGTGAGAGAGAGCCAAGGACTATCTGGGAAACAAACTTTATTTGGATTTGGCAGAGTGGATCTTTTCTTTTCAACAATTTTTCTTTTGGTACTGAGTATAGGTCCTGACCTGAACCGGTCTAAGCATACTTTTGACCCGCAGTAAATCAGGGTCCGACCCCATCTTTGACCTAGTTATTTTTTGCCCCTATGTGCTGAGATTTTTTTGACCTGAAGGGGAAAAAATTTGTGATTTCTAGGGGGAAATTTTCTAGATACAGAGGTGGCTGATCCACCTGACCAAGCAACAAAAAATGACCCGTCCTGTGTCTAAGAATTTTTGACCGAGATCCATCACGAGTACTGAGCAAAAATGCAAATGAAAGTTTGCTCGCTGATTGAGTAAACTCTAGATATTCAAGGGATCCCTTCTAGTTATCACCATCAGCTACTTATCTTATTTCCTTAAGATCAATGGGTAAAAACTGATTCACCCCCACTCACCACCATCAAATGCTCATGTTGGACTAACCTGGTTGGAACCAGTTGCTTAGTTGGTACAATGCTAATTGTCGCCTAAAATGTTATAAACATTACAATTCAAATGAAAAGTTTATACTTTTTCTCAATGAATTTTATCATAGGAATTATTTTACACAAATCTTTGGCTTCATGTGGTAATTTCTACAAATATTTTTTTCTTGTGAGCAGTAATTTCATGACCAGGAAGTTTTTTTCTTATCTTTTCAGGACACACCCACTTTGTGTCCTGAGGGTAGTGAACTTCTAGATAGTGATTTTCAGTCCTATTTTTACCCTCACATGCGTTGTTGCTCTTTTCCACTTTTTTCCATCAGAGTGTAGATATGGTCCAGCCTAGTTGTTGTTGTTGCTGTAGTGGTTGTCATCATTGTCTGTGCACTTGATACTTGAATTCTTGAATATAAAAGGAACTACTGGTTTTCAAAAAGTCTGCATTCAGTCAAGGGACTTTAAAGGTAAGAAACATACTTCAAAATAAACTCTTTTTTCGTACGGTTGTACATAATACTCTTTTTCTTTTAGAGAAAAAAAAGTTTTGAAAATGTTTCGGGTTTTCATTTTTGGCCTTATGGCATGGGCCAGTGTGGAGGGTCGCTCGATCCGCCAGGCTGAGGATGTGGCCTGTCCATTTGAGCTGTTGCCTGTTTTAAAGGTTTGTCCTCCGTGCAAACCTACGGACTGTTTCTGTGCAGATGGAAAAAAACTGACCCCAGATGATCAAGAAAAAGCTTTTGCTGTAAGTTGGAACCCAATTCAGTAAAAATCTCAGATATAAAGTAATATTTATTTACTATTTAATTTTTAGAACAAAACTGCACCTTGTGAAATTAGCGCTGAAAATCAATTTGGACTCCCAGGCAAATGTATTTGTGATCCAAACAGTTCTAATGTGACAGAGTTTACATTCCAGGTAATTTTGATTGGATTGAAATTATTACCATCAATCAGTGACTCTTCCAACTTTTAATTATTTCTAAAACTAAGCCAATTATTGTCCTCTCTATAAGGGTTCTGACTGAAGGGTTCAAACTCATTCTTTTTGCAATTTGGGTTTGCAAGTTATAGGCATATAGCATATTATATTGAGCTTGGGATGTTAATCATAAGACCTTTTTTTTGTTACTAGGAAATCTTTGATAAGATTCAACAGCATGTGGGATCTATTGCATCAACCTTGGGAACCCACACAGCTCAGAAAAGACAAGTTAAGAGTGAAAATTCAACCCTTGTTGAAAAGAAGGCTGAGAAATTGCCAGAAAAAGACCAGAAAGAGGCCAAGCCAGAAGAAAAACAAGATGCTCAAAGCAATGACAAAAAGCCTGATGAAGATAAGAAGGAGGACACCAAGGAAGAGTCAAAGAAGGATGAAGGAAAGAAGGAGGAGGCCTTGAAGCCTGAATCTAAGCAGGGTGATGCCAAGAAAGAAAGCAAAGAGGAGGAAGATGAGAAAGAGAATCATACCGAGGAGCCCAAGAAGGACGAGGAGAAACCAGAATCCAGACAGGATGAAGTAAAAGAGGCTGAAAACAAATCTGGCGAGAAAAAAGATGAGGATCTGCCCAAGAAGGATGATAAAAAAGATGAAAAACCCAAGGAGAAGGAAGAGGAAAAGCCCAGCAAAGAAACCAAGAGCAATGCCAAAAAAGATGAGAACAAGTCCAGTGAGGAGAACAATGACAAGAAGAATGCCAAGACAGATAATAACTCTGACAAGGCCAGCTCTGAAGAAAAATCTGAAGACAAAAAAGATGAAAAGCATTCTGATAAGAAAGAGAAGAATCAAAAGTCTTAAAGTACAAAATATATTTCATTGTGAAGTTGTAAAGATTTTGGCCTAGTGCTGAAAAACTTATCTAAATAAAATATTAAGGTTTTTATTAACTTTTTCATTCTCACTAACTAGAAGGGGGGTTGGGGTGGCACAACTCTTACGAAGATTAATATTAATGTACTTGTCAACCAGTGCTCAGCATTGCCCGGGAATAATGTAATTTAGGACTTATATAAATTTAACCTCATATATCCCACAATACCCTGTTGCTTGATAAATACACAAAGACAATTTATGAAGTTCTAAAAACTCGCCATCTACTCTTACTTGGCATAGCTAGGCCTGTAATATAGCTTTTAATCTAAAATAAATGAGTCCTTTATTTACTTGATTTTACATGTAGATAGCCCATAAGGACCTTGGTAGCAATTTTTGTCACGTTATATTATTTTTGTGATCACGCAACCTCTTTATTCATATTTGATTCCTGAGCGCACTTGATCCGTGCGCACCTGTTTCAAGTCATTTTTGGGTGTTTGATGTAAAAATGACCTTCTCCCTCCTTTAAATTGAATTTGATTTGGGGTCTGTTTCCTATGAATAACTGATTTAAGTGCCTAGAGCCTAGGTTTTGGGGCCCTCAGGGTAGAGATGGTCCCTGACCCCCCCCCCCCCCGCCTTGAGCATACTTTTAAACCGCAGTAAATAAAAAGCCGACCTGTCTTTGAACTGGGTACTTTTTGACCCGACCCGATGAGATTTTTTTGGACCAAAGGGAAAAAAATTGAAAATTTGGGATTTTTATTATTTCTCATGGGAAAACAGGTGATGTCCTGTGTTCGTC
>Ga0194133_10009406_pt1 | contig 11191 bp, 9 predicted proteins | sample TA2KigOf40mmetaG_FD_155448 | JGI IMG/M metagenome (GOLD analysis project Ga0194133, IMG submission 155448) | Freshwater microbial communities from Lake Tanganyika, Tanzania - TA2015055 Kigoma Offshore 40m | ecosystem: Environmental > Aquatic > Freshwater > Lake | place: Tanzania: Lake Tanganyika...
TCAGCAGCGCGAAGCTGCCGGCCCCCGCCCAGGGCAGATCACTCCAGGTGGGCCACAGCCAGCCCGCCTGCAACTGTTGCACCCAGGCCACGCTCCAGCCCAGATGCAGGAAGCCATCCGGGGTATCTAGAGGTAGGCCGGCGATCCCCAGGGGCAGCCACACCAGCAGCGCCAGGGCCACCGCCGCTGCCGCCCACCGCCAACGCCCCATGGCCACCCGTGCAAGGCCTGCCATTCTGGGCTAATGCGGCTGGCCATTTACCTCGATAACCGGGGCATTGCCGGCCACGGCTCCCTGCCCGACCCCAGCTGCGGCAACCCCGGCATCGGCGGCACGGAATACGCCTTTCTGGCGGTGGTGCGGCTGCTGCTGGGATCGCCGCTGCCGGTGCAGTTGTTGCTCACGGCCCCGCAAGCGGTGGAGGGGATCGATCCGGCCTGCGTGGCCGTGGTGCCCGGATTGGCCGGCGCGATTGAGGCAGCCCAGGGCTCTGTGGGCTTGGTGTTTCGCCCGGGCTTTGCCACGGCGGCGGATTGGGACGCCCTGGAGCATTCGCCGGTGCCGCTCCTCCCCTGGCTCCACAACCTGGGCTGTGACCAGCAGGGCCGCTACGAGGGCCTGGCGGCCGTGCGGCGTTGGCTGTTGGTGAGCGGCGCCCAGTTGGATGCCTTCCGCCATAGCCGCCTAGCCCGCCGGGCCGTGGTGCTGCCCAACCCCGTGGCGGTGCCGCCGGCGCAGCGGTTGCCCCGTTCGCTGGAGTTGGCTGGCGCGGCAACGGATCTGGCCTATGTGGGGGCCCTCACCCCCTTCAAGGGGTTTGACCGCCTGGCGGGCCAGTGGGCCGCCATTGCCCGCGCCTGCCCGGAGGCGCGCCTACGGGTGTTCGGCGGGGCGGATCTCTACGGCGAGCGGGCCACCTCGGGCGCCCTGACGCCCTATGAGCGCCATTGCCGCCAGCTGCTGCAGCGGGGGGGCTATGCAGAGCGGGTGGTGTTTGAGGGCAGCTGCGGCCTGGAGCGCTACTCGGCTCTCGAGCGGGTGGCCGTGGGGGTGGTGAACCCCAGCGGCCGCGACGAAACGTTTTGCCTGGCCGCGGCCGAATTCAGCGCCTGTGGCATCCCCGTGCTGGCGCCGCGCCGCCATGCCCTGATCCACACGGTGCAACACCAGTGCACCGGGGTGCTGGTGGAGTCGGATCAGCAGTTGGCGGCTGAAGCCATCGCCCTGCTGCAGAACCCCCAGCGGGCCTGGGGTTTGGGGGCCGAGGGCCAGCGGTTTGTGCAGCAGGCCTTTGGGCCGGCGGCGGTGCAACGGGCCTGGCTGCGGCTGGCCCAGGAGCTTGAGCAGGGCTATGCCCCGCGCCCCGTGCCAGTGAGCACCCCCTGGTGGCACGAGCAGCGCTGGCTGCGGCAGCTGTGGGGCCAGGGGTTGATGCTGCCAGGCTGGCCCAGCTGGCCAGTGCTGAAGGCATTGCTCAAACGGGGGCTGCAGGGGGGCGGTGAACTGCGGCCCCGTGGGATCGGGGCCCTGGCGGGCCTGGCGGCGCTGTTGGTGTGGGCGCTGTTGGTGTTTGGCAAGTTCGGCGGCAATCCCACGGGCCTGGCCCGCATTGGCGAGCGCTTTGAGGCCAATCCCCACCTGCCCCAGGAGCAGTTGCTGGTGTTGCCGGGCAAACGTGGCAACGATGGCCAGCAGTTTCTGGTGCTTGCCACCGATCCGCTGCAACTGGATCCCAGCACGGCCGCTGCGGTGGACAACCCCATCTATCGGGGCAAGCGGCTGCTCTATCCCCTGCTGGCTTGGCTCACGGGTCTGGGGCAACCGCGGCTGATCACCTGGACCCTCGGGCTGATCAATGTGGCCTGCATCGCGGCCGCAGCAGCACTGGTGGCCCAGTGGGCCCAGCTGGAGCAGCGCCATCCCCGCTGGGGCCTGGCGGTGCTGGCCCTGCCCGGCTACTGGATCACCCTCACCCTCTCCACCGCCGATCTGCTTGCCACCACGCTGCTGTTGGCGGCGGCGCTGGCCTGGCGCCAGGGCCGGCTGGGCCCCCTGGCCGGCGCCCTCAGCGCAGCCCTGCTCACCCGCGAAACCGCCCTGCTGGACTGGGCGTCCACGGGGCTCACGGCCCTGTGGGAGCGGCGCTGGCGCTGGTTGCTGCCCTTGGCCCTGGTGCCCGTGCCCCTGCTGGGGCTCACGGCCTGGCTGAAGGCTCGCTTTGCCACCACCGCCGATGGGCTGCTGGCCACGTTGCATTTCGGCCCACCGGGCCTGGGGATCCTGCAGAAGGTGGCCCAGTTGCTGGGGCTGCGGGTGTTGCCTGGCCAGCCGATGTTTGGGCTGGAGCGCGGCTTTGATGGCCTCTGTTTGCTGTTTTGGCTGGCCACCCTCGGGGTGCTGCTGGCCACGGCGCTGCGGGGCTGTGGGGGCCGTTGGTTGCAGATCACGACTGCGATTTATCTGCTGCCGGCGCTGTGCACCAGCACACAGATCCTGGCTCGTTTCCCCGACTACACACGGGTCTGGATCGACCTCAGCAGCCTGGCGTTGTTGGCCTTGCTCAGCAGCCGCAGCCCCCTACTGCGCTGGTGGCTGGGCGGGGCCACGGCCTTGAGCCTGGGCTATGGCCTGGGCTTTGGGTGGCTCACATGAAGGTGGTGGAGCCTGTTCTGAATCGGGCCCGGGCCGTGAAAACGCGGCTCAAGCTCTGGAATGCCGAGCTGGATCGGCTGCGGTACCCCGCCTACTTCCGCGGCCGGCTCAGCCCGGAGGAGGCGAACCTGCTGCTCTACAACCGCCTGCGCCAGGGGGTGCCGGTGCTGGCGGGCAAGTTGGGGTCAGTGGAATCGCGCCTGTTGGGGGAGCACCGCTATGGCAGGGGCTGGCCCAGCCGCTTCAGCGGCCGCACCCGCAAGCAGGCCCATCAGAACGCCGGCATCTTCCCTGTGGATGACCCGGCGTTGGCTGGGGCCGCGGAACAACTCTGGACAGCCCTCGAAAGCCTGGAGCTGTTGGGCTGTTGGCCGGTGGAATACCAGGCCCGGCTGCTGATGGATCTGCCGCAGCTGCCCTGGCGCTGCGAGATGCCGGATCTGGAGCCGTTTGGCTATGCCCTGCCGTGGACGGCGGCCCTGGAGGGGCAACGGGTGCTGGTGTTGCATCCGTTCCGCCGCAGCCTGGAGCAGCAGTGGGCCCGGCGCCTGGAGCTCTTCCCGGGCCGCTCGGTGTTGCCGGCCTTTGAGCCCCTGTTTGTGGCCACACCGATGACGGTGCGCGGCGCCGCCCATGGCTATGCCAGCTGGCAAGCAGCCCTGGATCAGCTCTGGGGGCAGGTGCAAGGTCTCAGCTTTGATGTGGCCCTGCTGGGGTGCGGGGCCTACAGCCTCCCCTTGGCGGCGCGGATCCGCGGCCAGGGCCGCAGCGCGATCCACCTGGGGGGCTCGCTGCAGCTGTTGTTTGGCGTGTTCGGTCGCCGCTGGGAGCGGTTCGACAGCCAGCGCGCCTTGCTCAATCCGGCCTGGATCCGCCCACTGGCCGAGGATCGGCCCAGCAGCTATCAGGCGGTGGAGGACGGGTGTTACTGGTGACGTCTCCCCCCGCTTCCCCCTGGACGGATCTGGAGCAGCGCTGGCAGTCGCTGGTCGACAGCCGGCGCCCGTTGGTGATCGCCACGGTGCAAACCCGTGATCTGGCCAACTCCTGGCTGTTCCATTGGCGCGATCGCCTGATCCGGGCCCTGGCGCCGCCGCCGGTGCTGTTGCTCAACTTGGAGTGTGAGCCCCAGCTCACGGCGCAGCTGGCGGCGGGCTCGGAGCAACTCGAGGGGCGGCTCACGGTGCATGGTGTGATGCTGCGGCAGCTGCAGCGGCTGTTGCCCAGCGATGCCCTCTGCCTGCTGATTGATGTGGATGCCTTCCCCCTCAGCCGCCCGGCGATCCAGCTGAGTTTTGTGCTGGCGGCGCGCCATGGCCTGTGCGGCAACGCCCAGCGCACCAACTGCATCAGCAATGGGGAGCATCTGTTTGCCGGCCCCTCCTACTGCTGTTTCTCCCAGGGTCTGCTGGAGCCGCTGGGGGATCAGGCCTGGCGCATCAACGGCCGCTCCGATGTGGGGGAGGAGATCTGTTGGCGGCTGCCGCTGCCGGAGATCCTGTTCCGGCCGCTCCGCACCCGGTTTGCGCCGATCTGGCCCCTGGAGGGCACCACCCCGGTGTACGGGGTGGGTACCACCTTTGGCTGCGACGGGGTACCGGTGAGCTACCACCACTTTTTTGCCCGCAACCTCACCAGCCGCCTTCACTTCTGGTGGATCAGCCTGTTGGCCTACCGCCGGGCCCGGCGGCAGTTGGGGCGGCCGGCGGCTCCGCCTTGCAAGCAGCGGCTGCGGCAGCTGAAGGCGGAGCTGGTGTTTGGCCTGCGCTACCTGCGCGGTAACCCCTTCTGATCGGATGCCGCAGCTGCAGGCCTACCTGATCCATCACCACGACCCGGCCCGCCAGCCCCAGCGGCAGGCGATCGGGCTGCTGTTGCAGCAGCTGGGGATCCCGCTCACGGCGATCAGCGAGCAACCGCCGCTCCTGCCCTTGCCTGCGGGGTGGCGGGGGCGCTGGCGGGTGCTGCGGGGCAGCCAGGCGCGGTTGGCGGCGGATTTTGCCCAGCGGCGCTTACGCCAGCCCGGGCACCGGCTGGAGCTGTTGGCCCGGGAGGCCTGGGTGCGCGCCAAACAACTGTTGCAGCTGCTGGGCTGCCCCGAGCCGCAGCTGGCCTCCGCCTGGCGGCAGCTGCAGCTGGAGCGCATCGTGAGCGCCAAACATGCGCAGGCTTGGCAAGGGGCGCTCGAGGCGGGGGCGGATGCGGCCCTGGTGTTTGAAGACGACGTGGCCGTGACGGCCGATTCGCTGCAGCGGCTCGGGGCGTTGCTGGAGGCGTTGCCGCCGCTGCTGCAGACCTCTCCCCAGTTCTTCTGCGATCTCGCCGGTGGCTATCCCCTGGAGCAGGTGGTGCCGTTGCCCTTGGCCCTGCCACCGATGGCCCCACTGGAGTGGTTGCTGCCGGGGGTGCACACCAACACGGCCTGTGCCTATCTGGTGAGTCGGCCCCTGCTGCAGGCCTGGCGGCGGGCGGAGCAGCGCTGGCCTGGCTTGGCAGGTTTGGCGATCGACCATCGCATCAACCGTGCCAGTGCCACCGCTGCGGAGGATGCTGTTTGCGGCCATTGGCGGGAGCCCCCGTTTCGCCATGGCTCCTTCTGCGGCCTGGCCCGCTCGTGGCAACAGTGATGCGTTGGTGTTTCGTGTATCACGATCCGGAGCCGGCCAGCGCGGCCTGGACGTTGCCGCGGGGCTTTGCTGCAGCGCTGCAGGCGGAGGGGGTGGAGCTGTGGAGCGTTCCGTTCCTCGATCCCGGCCAGGTGGTGTTGCCCAGCTGCGAGGCGCTGAAGCGGCGCCAGATCGACGTGATGCTGGTGTTTTATGCCGGCCGCAGTGAAGCTCTGGAGCTTGAACTGCTACGGATCAGCCAGGGCACCGATCTGTTGCTGGTGAATGAACTGGGAGATGAACCGCAGACCCGCCACCTCAACGCGGTGCGGGTGCAGCTCTCTCACCTGAGCCTGTCGCCCGATGCCGCCAGCGTGGCCCACTGGCAGGCCCTGGGGGCCCACTGCGCGTGGTTCACCCATTGGGCCGATACGGCGTTGTTTCATCCACCGGAGGCCTCCGCCGCGGAGCGCCCTGTGTTTGTGGTGACCACCATGGGGCGGCGCCGCTACCACCGGCTGCTGCGCTTGGTGTTGGGGGGCCGCTACCAGAATCGCCGCTGCACGGGGGAGGAGAACACCCGCTTCTATGGCGGCGGGCAGGTGGCGTTCCAATACGCGCGCTGGGGCGAGGTGACGCGGCGTGTGTTTGAAGCGGCGGCGTGCGGCTGCTGTGTGCTCACGAATGCTCTGCCGGCTCACACCCGCATGCAGGAGCTGTTTCCGGCCAACCAGGCCATGGTGTATTTCCAAGGCCCGTTGTCGCTGTTGCAGCGTCTATGGCAGCTGTGGCGACAGCCGGACTGGCGTGAACAGATTGCGGCCGAAGGCCAACGCCGGGTGCTGCAGGATCACACCCAGCGGGCCCGGGCTCAGCAGCTGGTGCGCTTGGTGCAGGCCTTAGCGGGCCCGGGTGAGCTGGAGCCGAAGCGCTTGGGATAGGTGCTTGGCTTTGCGCTTGAGCCGCTGCAGCGGATTGAATCGCGTTTGCACGGCGTAAAAGCCTGTTTTCACGTTGGCTTCATAGGGGTAACTGTGGGCTTCCAGAAAATTGGCGATGCAGTGCTTGTAACGCTGGTTTTTGAGTGTGGGTGTGAGCTGCAGGAAGGCCTGAATCAGTTGCCGATCGAGGAAGGGATAACGCCCTTCGATGCCAAACAGGCCTGCCACCATTTCGTCTTTGCGCAGGTAGCTGCGCTGGCTGTCGCCATAGAACTTGCGCCAGGGGAAAAACCCCTCCAATTGCTCGGGGAAGAGTCCGCCGAATTGGGAGTGTTCAAACAATTTGGTGCCCCCATGGCCGTAGTCGGAGATGATTTCATCGGCACCGCTGCCACTGATCAGCGTGTTGAAGCCGCGTTGCACCATCTCCTTGCAGAGAACGGCAAGCCCAATCGCTCCGGCATCTTCATGCACGGCGATCGGTTCGAGCCGATCGCCATCGAGGTGGCTGTAGCGCACGGTGCCCAGCTGGGATTGCAGCCATTGGCTGATGGAAGCCGATTGATCGTCCGAAACCGGCGGTAGCCAGATGTGCTCGCGGCAACTGGCGCGCTTGTTGATCGCCACCCGTTGGCGGATGATCGTTGGATTTTCAGAGTCGCCCACGGTGGCCGAAACATAGGGAATCTGCAGCTGGTTGAGGGCGCAGCAGATGGCGCCAGAGTCGTAACCGGCGGAGAGTGGAACAAACACGTTGGAGTTGAAATGTCCGGCTCGATCCGCCACGCTGTTGAGAAAGGCGGTACTCCAGGTTTCCAGGCTGGGGTTCGATTGCTCCAGATCGAGCGTGTGCAGCCGCTGGGCTTGAATCTGGGGCTGCTGCACTTGATCCAATCGGATCGTGAGCTGCGTGTTGGGGGGCACATCCTGAGCATTGGAAAAGCCCAGGTTTTGCAGGGCTGAGGCATAGCTGGCCACGGCAACTTGCCCCGGTTGCCAGGCGTAGGCCATGGGTTTGGTGCCAATCAGATCCGTGTACAGCTCCAGGCTTTGGCTCTCCGCATCGATGCTGGCGATGGCATATTCGCCATGGGCCTGTTGGAGAAAGGCCTTGAGCGTGTTGTTGAGGAGCGCGTCGTACAACACCAGGGTGTCTGGGGTTTGGCCATCGCTGGGCCGATAAATTTCACCGTTAAACAGCAAAGCCTTGCCCGGCTGCTGATGGATTGGTTGCTGAATAGCAGAGCCGGAAATATCCAGGAGGTTGTGGATGGCTGTGATCTGCAGTTCACCCTGGTGCCATGTGTGGCCATGGGTCTGGTCTGGGCCGCGGCTTTGAATCCACTGGTTGGCGGCTTGCAGCTCAGCCCCATCAATGGGGCCTTGGGAGATCAGGAGGATGAAGCTGCACATCGGAGTGGGTTGGTCGCGGTTGAATCAGCGTGGTTGTGTGGGTGTGCTGAGCTGCGTGCCCCAGCGGCGCAGCTTGTGTTTCAGGCGTTGGATCTGCATGGCCATCCATTGTGTGGCCAGCAGGCCATAGACGGGGCCGGGAAGGTATTCGTTGAGGGTGCTGGGATGCGTGTGCTGTTGCAGGAGCAGGCGCCACTGATTCACGATCAACGGTTGCTGCGAGGAAAACAAATCGGCAACCCGCCAGCAGTGTTGCTGGAGCTCGTGCAGCTTGTCTGGGCCCAGTGCGGCCAGGGTGTTGATCGTTTGGGGGATCTCTTCGGGGTGGCGAATGCGCGTGGTGGGCAAGTGCTGCATGGCATCGGCGCAGCCGTAGTGCTGGGAGCTGACCACGGGGACGCCCAGTGCCAACCACTCCAGAATGGTTGCGGGAAAGGCTTCGCCTTGGCCGCTTGGATTCACCACGGCCAGATGGCAGTGGCGCATGATCCGGTAGCGCTCTACCCCCAATGAGCCGTGGAACTGCACGCTGCGCTGCAGTTCGGCCCCGAACAGCCGCTCCAACGTGTTGCCATAGCTTTCGCTGCAGGGCAGCCGCGGATGGCCCTCTTGGAAGCCGTAGAGGCCAGCACCTCCAATCACCTCTAGGCGGGGTTCCTTCCCCTGGGCGCGCAATCGAGCGCAGGTGCTGGGCCAGTGTTCGGCGAGTTCATGCAGCCCTTTGCTGGGCACGAGGGCACCCATGTAGCCCACCCGCCAGGTATTGGGCGATGCACGCTCGGGCTCAACCCATGGCGGGATCTGCTGCAGGCCAGCGGCGGTGCGAATGCGTGCCGCGCAGAACAAATTATCGATGTGATGATGCCAGCCGCCGATCAGTACATTGCTCAGGAATTGAGCCTTGCCCACCGAGACCAATTCGGCGTTGAGTGTGCGCGCTTTGTGGATCTTGTCCCAGTCGTAGGGGTGGCGAATCCAAGCGAGCATCCGTGTGGCTTGGAGCTGCAATTGGCCGCCATAAATGCGCTCGAGACTGCCCCCCGTGAGGATGGCCACATCCCAGCATTGGGGGTTGGGATGGCTGAGTTCGGCTACCGGGATGCCCTGATAGCTCTGAACGCCGCTGCGTTCGGCACCGAGCCAGATGTTCAACGCACCCGATGTTGCATCGGGGCACTGGGCGAGTTCCAGGGCGAGGCGCAGGGTGGTGAAGCTGGTGCCACCAAATCCAGGATTCACGCCGAAGGGATCCTTGAAGTGTTCGAGGATCTCGGCCTGCTCAACCACAAAGAGAACGTTCATTAATGCTTCGTGCGTGGCTGGCGGTGCTGAAGCATCTTTTGCAACCTACCATCGGTGTTTGAGCGCAATGGCTTGATGCCGGGGCTAACGCCGGAGGTCGGAGCGAAGACCCCTGGCTATGGGGTACCGATCCTGGTGATCTTCTGGAATCGGCCCGTGCTGCTGGAGCGCCTGTTCGACATCCTCCAGATCCTCCAGCCCGAACGGCTGTACCTGGCCTGTGATGGCCCCAGGGCGAACGATCCCAACAACCAGCAGCTGGTGCAGCGCTGCCGGGATCTTGCGGCCCAACGCCTCACCTGGCCGGTGCAGGTGCAGCGCCGCTACGCCGATGCCAACCAGGGCTGCCGTGCCGGCGTTGCAGCCGCCATCAGCTGGTTTTTCGAGCAGGAAGAGGAAGGCATCGTGCTGGAGGACGACGTGCATCCCGACCCCAGCTTCTTCCCCTTCATGCAGGAGCTGCTGGAGCGCTACCGCCACGACACCGGGGTGGGCTCGATCTCCTCCCACCATTTCCACCGCCAGCCCAGCGACGGCGCCGGCAGTTATCGCTTTTCGATTTACAACCACTGCTGGGGCTGGGGCAGCTGGCGGCGGGCCTGGGCGCAGTACGACTACAACCTCAGCAGCTGGCCCGCCTTCCGCGACCAGGGCTTCTTGGCGGGCTTGGGCAACGGGCGCTTCCAGCGCTATTGGACGCGCATCCTCGAGGCCACGGCCCGCGGCGAGATCGACACCTGGGATTTCGCCTGGACCTACAGCCATTGGAAGGCGGGGATGCTCTCCTGCGTGCCCGACCGCTGCCTGGTGGCCAACGCCGGCTTTGGGCCCGATGCCACCCACACCAATGCGGAGGTCTGCCCGCTGCCGGCTGCCCAGCCGATGGCCTTTCCCCTGCGGCACCCTCAATTTGTGCGGCCCAGCCCCGTTCACGACCGCCTCACCCAGCGGTTTCAGTACCGCGAGCCATCGCCCCTGGAGCGCCTGCAGCGCAAATGGCGCCGTTGGCGCCTCCTGGCCCCATGAGTGCCAGCCCCCGCAGCCTGCACCTCTCGGCCGCGCCGCCGGGTAGCGGCTCCGATATCGCCGCCCGGCGCTTGCGACAAGCCCTGCAAGCCGCCGGTGCTCGGGCCGATTGGTTGAGTCCAGACCAATGCAGCCAAGGGGATGGGCCCGATCAAGCGGCCGCTTCGCTGTTTTGGATGCGCTCTCCAGGGGTCTCCCGCCTACTGGGGCGGGCGGTGGATCGCCTGGATCGCCGTCGGATTGGCATTCACCTTTCGATCACGCCGGGCCTCCGCAGCAGCCCGTTGCGGCGCTGGCCGGTGGATCTGTTGCACCTGCATTGGATGGGCACGGGGTTTGTGTCGTTATTCAGCCTCCAGCGCTTTGGTAAACCGCTGGTGTGGACCCTCCACGATCTGTGGCCCCTGCAGGGGCTGCTGCCCTATCCGCCGCTTGGGAACACTGCGCCATCCGGCTGGGGCTTGGATCTGGATCCCCTGGCCCTGGCCCTGAAGCGCCGTTGCCTGCCGCCGGGGGTGCAGTTCATTGCCCCCAGCGCCTGGGCGGCGCGGGTGGCGGAGCAGTCCGCGGTGTATGCCGCCCTGCCGCAGCCGCGGCCGATTGCGGTGATCCCCAATGCCGTGGATCCGTTGTTTTTTGCCGCGCCCGCCCCAGGTGAGCCGCGGCGGGATGCGGAGGGCCCGTTGCTGTTGTTTGGCGGCTCTAACGCCTTCTCCGATCCGCGCAAGGGCTGGGGATTGCTGGAGCCGCTGCTGCCTTGGCTTGCGCAGGCCTATCCCCAGTGCCGGTGGGCCAGCTTCGGGGAGCTGCCGCCGGCGGGGCTGCCGTTTCCCCAGCCGTGGCAGCACCACGGCCTGATCCGTGATCCACAGCAGCTGGTGGCCCTGTATCGCTCGGCGGATCTGATGGTGCTGCCCTCCCAGCAGGAAACCTTCGGCCAGGTGGCGGCGGAGGCCCAGGCCTGCGGCCTGCCCGTGGTGGCTTTGGCGGACAGTGGCGTGGGCTCGGTGGTGGACCACCTGGGCGGCGGCTTTTTGATGCGGGCGGCCACCTCGGAGGCGTTGCGGGAGGGGCTGATGTTTTTCCTGGATCAGCCCCAGCGGTTGACGACTGCCCGGCCCGCGGCCGCCGCCGCAGCGCTGCAGCGCTTTGCGCCCGAGCTGGTGGCAGCGCAGCACCTGCACCTGTATGGCCAGGTGCTGGCTGGGGCTGGGTTGTAATGGGTGCCAGCGGCATGGCCCCGATGAGCT
>Ga0194133_10009407_pt1 | contig 11191 bp, 13 predicted proteins | sample TA2KigOf40mmetaG_FD_155448 | JGI IMG/M metagenome (GOLD analysis project Ga0194133, IMG submission 155448) | Freshwater microbial communities from Lake Tanganyika, Tanzania - TA2015055 Kigoma Offshore 40m | ecosystem: Environmental > Aquatic > Freshwater > Lake | place: Tanzania: Lake...
AGGTGTAGGCCACCAGCGCCGGCGCGGCGCCGAAGGCCACCATGTCGGCGATGCTGTCGTACTGGGCGCCGAACTCGCTCTGGGTGTTGGTCCAGCGCGCGACGCGGCCGTCCATGCCATCGAGCACCAGCGCGACGTAGATGGCGATCGCCGCGGCCTCGAAGCGGCCGTTCATTGCCTGCACGATCGCGAAGAAGCCGCAGAACAGCACCCCGGTGGTGAACAGGTTGGGCAGCAAGTAGATGCCCTTGCGGCGCAGTTCCCCGAGTGGGCGCGCCGGGACCGCCTTTGCCTGCACGCCGCCTTCGCTGCCGCCGAATTCCTCCATGTCATCCATGCTACTTCAGCCGGGCGAGGATGGTCTCGGTGGCGCTGACCTTGTCGCCCAGCGCGGCCACCGGCTCGGCGTCCGGCGGCAGGTAGACATCCACCCGCGAACCGAAACGGATGAAGCCGTAGCGCTGGCCGCGCGCGAGTTCCGCGCCCTGGTCCACGTAACACAGTATGCGGCGGGCGACCAGGCCCGCGACCTGCACGCAAGTGACGTCAACGCCCTGCCCGGTGCGCAGCCACAGCGCGTTGCGCTCGTTCTCCAGCGAGGCCTTGTCCAGGGCTGCGTTCAGGAAGGACCCCGCGTGGTACCAGCGCTGCTTCACCGTGCCGTCCAACGGCGAGCGGTTGGAATGGACGTTGAATACATTCATGAACACCGAGATCTTGAGCGCATCGCGATTCAGGTAAGGATCGCGCGCCTTGCCAACGACAACGATGCGGCCGTCTGCGGGCGACAGAACCGCCTGCGGGTCGGTGGGAACCTCCCGCGCCGGATCGCGGAAGAACTGCAGCACGAACAGCGCCCCCAGCCACAACGGCGCCGACCACCACCATCCGGCGAGCCAGCCCGTCACCAGCGCCGCCGCCACCGCGGCGGCCAGAAAGGGCCAGCCCTCGCGCGCGATGATCGGATGCGGGTACGACACTAGTTCTTGCTTTGGTCGACCAGCCGGTTCTTGCGGATCCAGGGCATCATCTCGCGCAGCCGCCCGCCGACCTTCTCGATCGGGTGCTCCGCGGTCTGGCGGCGGCGGGACAGCAGGGTCGGCGCCCCGGCCCGGTTCTCCAGCACGAACTCCTTGGCATACTCGCCGGACTGAATGCGCGCGAGCACTTCGCGCATGCTCTGGCGCACCCTCGCGTCGATGATCTTCGGCCCGCTCACGTACTCGCCGTACTCGGCATTGTTCGAGATCGAGTAGTTCATGGTGCCGATGCCGCCCTCGTACATCAAGTCGACGATCAGCTTCAGTTCGTGCAGGCACTCGAAGTACGCCATCTCGGGCGCGTAGCCCGCCTCCACCAGCGTGTCGAAGCCCGCCTTGACCAGCTCGACGCAGCCGCCGCAGAGCACGGTCTGCTCGCCGAAGAGATCGGTCTCGGTCTCTTCCTTGAAGTTGGTCTCGATGATGCCGGCCTTGCCGCCGCCGATCGCGGAGGCGTAGCTGATGGCCATGTCGCGCGCCTTCTTCGACGGATTCTGGTACACCGCCACCAGGCAAGGCGTGCCGCCGCCGGCGACATAGGTCGAGCGCACGGTGTGGCCCGGCGCCTTGGGCGCGACCATCCAGACGTCGATGTCCTTGCGCGGCGCGACCTGGCCGTAGTGCACGTTGAAGCCGTGCGCGAAGGCGAGCGCGCCGCCCTTCTTCAGGTACGGCGCCACGGACTCGTTGTAGACCGCGGCGATGTGCTCGTCGGGCAGCAACATCATTACGATGTCGGCGCTCTTCACCGCGTCGATCACCTCGGCCACCTTGAGGCCGGCCTTCTTCGCCTTGTCCCAGCTCACCCCGCCCTTGCGCAGACCGACAGTGACCTTCATGCCGGATTCGTGCAGGTTGAGCGCGTGCGCATGGCCCTGCGATCCATAGCCGAGAATGGTGACCTTCTTGCCCTTGATGAGGGAGAGGTCGGCGTCTTTGTCGTAATAGACTTTCATGGAAACCCCTAGTTAAAAGGCGGAGACGGGCTCCGCGTGTCTCTAAACCTTCTAAACCTTAAGAATCCGGTTGCCGCGGCCGATGCCGCTGGCGCCGGTGCGGACGGTCTCCAGGATCGCGCTCTGGTCCAGCGCCTGGATGAAGGCATCGAGCTTCGCGCCGTGTCCGGTGAGTTCGATGGTGTAGGTGTTGTCCGAGACGTCGACGACGCGGCCGCGAAAGATGTCGGCCATGCGCTTCATGTCTTCGCGCTCCTTGGCGCCGGCGCGGACCTTGATCAGCATCAGCTCGCGCTCAATATGCTCGGCCTCGGACAGGTCCACCACCTTGACCACCTCGACCAGCTTGTTCAGCTGCTTGGTGATCTGCTCGATGACTTCGTCCGAACCCGAAGTGACCACGGTCATGCGCGACATCGACGCATCCTCGGTCGGCGCCACGGTCAGCGACTCGATGTTGTAGCCGCGCGCCGAGAACAGGCCCGAGATGCGCGACAGCGCCCCGGCCTCGTTCTCGACCAGGATGGAGACCACGTGCCGCATCAAAGCTCCTCGGAGAGGATCATTTCCGTGATCCCCTTGCCCCCGGGGATCATCGGATAGACGTTCTCGGTCTGGTCGGTGAGGAAGTCGAGGAACACCAGGTCCTTCTTGCGCTTGAAGGTCTCGCGAAGCGCGGGCTCGACGTCTTCCGGCTTGTCGATCTGCAACCCGGAGTGGCCATAGCCTTCGGCCAGCTTGACGAAGTCGGGCAGCGCGTCCATGTAGGACTCGGAGTACCGGTTGCCGTGGAAGAACTGCTGCCACTGGCGCACCATGCCCATGTAGCGATTGTTGAGGTTGATGATTTTCACCGGGATCCGGTACTGCTTGCAGGTGGACAGTTCCTGCAGGCACATCTGGATCGAGGACTCGCCAGTGACGCAGGCCACCGTGGCGCCCGGGTTGGCGAGCTGCGCGCCCATCGCAGCCGGCAGACCGAATCCCATGGTGCCCAGCCCCCCGGAGTTGATCCAGCGCCGCGGCTTGTCGAACTTGTAGAACTGTGCCGCCCACATCTGGTGCTGGCCGACGTCCGAGGTGATGATCGCATCGCCCCCGGTAACCTCGTAGAGCTTCTCCAGCACGAACTGCGGCTTGATGATCTTCGACTTGCGGTCGTACTTCAGGCAGTCCTTGCCGCGCCATTCCTCAATCTGCTTCCACCAGGCCTTCAGCGCGGGCTGGTCCACCTTCTGCGCGTCCACCTGCTTGAGGATCTCCTTCAGCACGTCGGGAATGTTGCCGACGATGGGGATATCCACCTTGACGCGCTTAGAAATCGACGACGGATCGATGTCGATGTGGATGATCTTGCGCTGGTTCTGCGCGAAATGCTTCGGATCGCCGATGACGCGGTCGTCGAAGCGCGCACCGATGGCGATCAGCACGTCGCAGTGCTGCATGGCCATGTTGGCCTCATAGGTGCCATGCATCCCGAGCATGCCCAGGGACCGCGCATCAGTGCCGGGATAACCGCCCAGCCCCATAAGCGTGTTGGTGCAGGGGAAGCCCGTGGTCTTCACCAGTTCCTGCAGCTGCGCCGCGGCGTTGGACAGGATCACGCCGCCGCCGGCGTAGACCATCGGCCGCTTCGTCTCCTGCAGCAGTGCGACCGCCTTCTTGATCTGCCCCGCATGGCCCTTGCCGACCGGATTGTAGGAACGCATGGAGACCGAGTCCGGATAGTGGAACTCGTGGCGCTGCGCGGTGATGTCCTTGGGAATATCCACCAGGACCGGGCCAGGCCGGCCGCTGGTCGCGATGTGGAAGGCTTTCTTCATCGTCACCGCTAGGTCGCGGATGTCCTTGACCAGGAAGTTGTGCTTCACGCAGGGACGGGTGATGCCGACCGCGTCGCATTCCTGGAACGCATCCTCGCCAATTGCGTAGGTCGGCACTTGGCCGCTGATGATCACCATCGGGATGGAGTCCATGTGCGCGGTGGCAATGCCGGTGACCGCGTTGGTCAGGCCGGGCCCCGAGGTGACCAGGCAGACGCCGACTTTCTCCGAAGAGCGGGAATAGGCGTCGGCGGCATGCGCCGCGCCCTGCTCGTGGCGCACCAGGACGTGGCGCACCTTGTCCTGCTTGAACAGCTCGTCATAGATCCAGAGGACGGCGCCCCCGGGATAGCCAAATACGTACTCGACGCCTTCGGCCTGGAGGCAGCGCACGACGATCTCGGCGCCAGACAATTCCTCGGTCTTGATGCGATCCATGAAACTTTCCGCTCGGGTCAGGGAAAAGCGTTGAAGATTAACGGGTTGCTGCGATGCGGTCAAGCAACGGACCGACTTGCGGCAGGCCGTTTTGGTACCATCCCGGCACAAGCCGAATCGATCGGCGCGGGGAGACAAACTGGCATCGCGCAGCGAGCTTGCGGCGTTTCTGGAGGGCGCCGAGCGGCGCGCTTTCAAGCAGGCCGTGTTCGCCGTGCGCGACGAAGAAGTGGCGCTGGACATCGTCCAGGACGCCATGCTGCGCCTCGCCGAACGCTACGGGGGCCGGCCGGGGGCGGAGTTGCCGCCGCTCTTCCAGCGCATTCTGCAGAACGCAATTCGCGACTGGTACCGGCGCCAAAAGGTTCGCTCGCTCTGGGTCACGCTGCTTTCGTCCCTGTCCCAGGGACGCGAGGACAGTGGGGACGACCCGCTCGAGAGCCTTCAGCCGGCCGAAGGGAGTGACACCCCGGACCAACCGGGCGAGCGGCTGGAGAGAAGGCAAGTCATTGAAATCATTAACGAAGAGGTTTCCAAACTGCCGGCCCGTCAACGTGAGGCCTTCCTGATGCGTTACTGGGAGGAACTGGACGTTGTGGAGACCGCCAAAGCAATGGGATGCTCGGAGGGTAGCGTCAAGACGCACTGCTCCCGGGCCGCACATGCTTTGGCGGCCGCGCTGAGGGCGCGGGGCATCACGCTTTAGGGATCATGCGATGAACGAACTGAATTTCGGCACGAAAATCAGGCAGGCGCTCAACGAGGGCGTGCGCGACGGCGCAGGCGTGTCCCCGCAATTCGCGAAACGTCTGCGCGCCGCGCGCGAACGCGCCCTTGAAGCGCGCAAACCGGAACTGGCGGCGCAGCCTGCACTGCTGCTCGCAGACAACGCCTTGGGCGGACTGGGGGGGCTGGGCGGGTTTTCGCTGCGCGTGCTGCTGCCCCTGGCGGTGGTGATGGCGGGCCTGTTCGGTATCCACACCTGGCAGCAGGAGCAGCGCGCCGCGGACGTTGAGGAAATCGACGCCCGGCTGCTCGCCGACGACCTGCCGCTCGACGCCTACCTGGACAAGGGGTTCGAAGCGTGGCTCAAGAAGCGCTCCGAAAGGTAGCCTTCGCGCTCCTGCTCGCGGTGTTCGCCGGCGGCGGCGTGGCCGCGCCTGCCGCCAAGAATCCGGCCTGGGCGTCGCTCACCGCGGACCAGCAGCAGGTCCTCTCGCCGCTCGCGGCGTACTGGGGCGAGTTGCGTCCGGAGCAACGGCGCAAGTGGGTCGGCATTGCGCAGCGCTATCCGACGATGAAGCCCGACGCGCAGATGCGCGTGCAGCGGGGCATGGAGGCGTGGACGAAGCTGACGCCAGCGCAGCGCTCGCAGGCACGGCAGCAATACCGCAACCTGGACAAGATCTCGCCCACCCAGCGAGAGGAGTTGCGCCGCTACTGGGCCGAGTACCAGTCGCTGGCGCCGCACGAGAAGCGCATGTTCGACGTGCCACCCATGGATGCGCCGGCCACCGAGCGCAAGCGCCGGTCCGCGCCGCGCAAGCCGCAAGCGCCCGTTCATCCAGCCTACCCCTGAATGGCCGGGCCAGCGCCTGGACTGGGCCGCCGCCTGGCCAGCATGCTATATGAGGGCATGCTGCTGTTCGCCGTCGCGTTCATGGGCACCTGGCTGTTCCAGTTCGCCGCCGGCACGGTGCAGCTCGACGGCTGGCGCCGGTTCCTGCTGCAGGCCTTCCTGCTGGCGGTATTCGCCGCGTACTTCCTGTGGTGCTGGTTGCGAGGCGGACAGACGCTCGCGATGAAGGCGTGGCGCATCCGCCTTGCGGCGCCCGGACACGACCGCGTGCCCGCTCGGCTCGCGCTGCTGCGCTTCGTTTACGCGGCGCTGCTGGTGGGCGCTTTTCTTGCTGCGATCGCCGCGGCATTCAAGCACCGCGACCCCATGCTTGCTTTCGCCACCTTTGCGGTTTCCGCGGTCGGGTTGGGCTGGGCGCTGGTAGACCGCGACCGGCAGTTCCTGCACGACCGCCTCGCGGGCACGCGCCTGGAACTGGTTGAGCCCCGCAAGCCTAGCCCCTGAAGCGCACCCACATCGGCCACAGGCGCTCGATCCAGAACATCATCAGCAGCGCGGTGGCGAAGAACAGCACACTGGGAACGGCGGCGGCCATCACTGGCGGCCATTGCTGCAGCAGTCCGACATGCGAGAACAGGCTGTTGAGCATGTGGAACACGATTCCCAGCATTACGCCCAAGAACACCTTGACGCCAACCATGCCGGAACGCGACTGCAGGTAGGCGAAAGGCAGCGCCAACGCCATCATGACCAGCGTCGCCAGCGGGTAGAACAGCTTCTTCCACAGCGCGATCTCGTAGCGCTGGGTCTTTTGCTTGTTCTCCGCAAGGTGCCGGGTGTAGTGGTAGAGCTTCCAGGCAGACATCCGATCCGGCGCCACGATCAGGACGCTCAGCAGGTCCGGGGTCACCGCCGAGCGCCATGCCGCCTCACCAAAGCGCGCGGTGGCCGGATCGGCCAGTCCCGTCTTGCTTCCAGGCACCGGCGCGTCAAAGCGCGTCTGCGCAACCTCGCGCAGGCGCCAGAGCCCGTCGCCCTGGTACTCGGCCTCTTCTGCCTGGCTGACGACGCGCAGCCGGTACGCGGAGTCGAACTCATAGATCCGCACGCCCTGCAGCAGGTTCGCCTCACGCGCCTGCGCGACATTGATGAAACTGCGATCGTCCTTGAACCACAGGCCCGACTGCAGATTCTGGCCGATGAGCGAACTCATGGCGCGCATGCGCGTCTGCTGCGCCATCGCTTCGGTGTACGGCGCAATCCATTCGCCGGTGGCGAAGGTCAGGGCGACAAACGTCAAGCCGACCTTGGCCAGCACAGCCCCGGCCCGCGCCGGCGACAAGCCGGAGGCGCGCATCACGACGTACTCGGAGTTGCTCGACAGATGCGCGAGCACGTACAGCGTTCCAATGAGCACTGCCACCGGGAACAACTCGTAGGCATGCGCAGGTATCCACAACGCGACCACCGTGAATATCTGCTGCAGCTGGTAGGCACCCAAGCCGAGGTCCTTCAGCTCGCCGATCAGGTCGAAAAAGGCGAACAGCGCGAGGAACCCGGCCAGGACAAAACCGACCGCGCCGTAGATTTGGCGGGCAAGGTAGCGCTCGAGGGTGCGAATTCGCGTCACAGTCGATCCGCCACGGATCAGCGGCGCCAAGGCAGGCGGAACAACGACTGGCGGTAGGCGAACAGGGCCAACAGGGCCAGCAGCATGAGCGCGTGCACCAGCCACCAACCGACGCCGAAGGCGAGCTTCCCCTGCGCCACGCGCGCCTGGCTGACCGATATCAGGTTGGAGTAAACCATGTAGACCAGCAGCGCGAACAGCAGATTCACCGAGCGTCCGGCGCGCGGGTTGACGAAACTGAGCGGGATCGCCAGCAGGGCCAGCACCAGCGCCGATACCGGGACGCCGATCCGCCACAGCAGTTCGCCCAGGTTCTGCCGCACTGGGGACTCGATCAGCGCCAGCGTCGACAGGCTCTTGCTGGTTGCTTCCGGTTCATCACCCTCCCGGGTCTCGATCCGGGTGGCGTAGCGCTCGAATTCCATGACCCGGAAGTCCGCGGCGCCCGGCGTGCCCTCGTAGCGCCGGCCCTGCGCCAGCACAAGGAAGCGGTCGCCGCTGGGCGCCACTTCCGTGAAGCCGCGCGCGCTCATCATGACCCCGCTGCGGCCGTGCTGCATGGTGTTGATGAACACGTTCTGCACCGAGCTGCGATCCCCGGCGATGGATTCGACGAAATACACGCGCTGGCTGCCGCGGGATTCGCCGAAAGTGCCCGGGTCGACGCGGGCGATGTCGTCGCGGGCGTCGATCCGGCTGCGGTATTGCTCGCTCTTCATCGCCGCCCAGGGCGAGATGAAGAACGACAGGGCAGCGATCACCACGACCAGCGGCACCGCGAAGCTGAGCACCGGCCGGATCCAGGCGCTCGGCGCCAGGCCGCAGTTGAACCAGATCACCATTTCCGAATCGCGGTAGGCGCGGTTCAGCGTCAGCAGCACCGCCGCGAACAGGGTGAGGGACAACAGGATCGGCAGCACGTGCAGCGCGAAAAAGCCAAGGAATGCGACCACCGCGTCGGAAGGAATCTTGCCGCCGGCGGCCTGCCCCAGCAGGCGCACCAGGCGCGCGGTCAGGGCGATCAGGAACACCGTGACGAACACCGCCACCGCGAGACCGGCGAACTCGCGCAGCAGCGCGCGCTGGAAGATCATGCGATCATTCGCCCTGTTGAAAATCGTCTGGAGAAGCGTCGTGGAATTTAGCATAAGGAACCTCGCGCCGGAAAAGGCGAAAACCGGTTGCCTGGTACTCGGCGTGCATGGTTCCGCGCTCGCGCGAGCAGGCCTGCAGGCCGACAAGGCCGCGCAGGGCGCCTTGCGCCGGGTGCTCGCGCAGGGCGACCTCGCCGCCAGGGCTGGCGCCACGCTGCTGCTGCAGCGCCAGCCCGGCCTCGCCGCGGAGCGCGTGCTGCTGGTGGGACTGGGCGAACGCAAGGATTACGGCATCGCCCAGCTGCGCGACGCCGTGCGTGGCGCCGCGCAGGCGCTCAGGGAACTCGGCGCCAAGGACGCCACCCTGTACCTTGGCGACATGGTCCCGGCCGGCCAGGGCCTGCCGGCAACGGTGCGCCACGCGGTGCTCGGCGTGCGCGACGCCTTCTACCGCTTCGACCAGCTCAAGACGCAGAAGCAGGCGCCGTTGCCCGCGCTCGCCGCCCTGACGCTGGCGCTCGCCTCCGGACCGGTGACGCTGCAGGCGCAGGCGGCGCTCAAGGAAGCCGTAGCCACCGCGGACGGCGTCGATCTCGCGCGCACGCTGGGCAACTTGCCACCCAACATCTGCACGCCCGCCTACCTCGCCGACGAAGCACGCAAGCTCGCCCAACAGTTCGGGCTCGGCGTCGAGGTACTGGAGCGCAAGGACATGGAAAAACTCGGCATGGGCTCGCTGCTCGCGGTGGCGCAGGGCTCGCGCCAGCCGCCCAAGCTGGTGGTGCTGCGCTACAAGGGTGGACGGAAGGCGGAAAAACCGCTCGCCCTCGTGGGCAAGGGCATCACCTTCGACACTGGCGGGATTTCGCTCAAGCCCGGCGCCGAGATGGACGAGATGAAGTTCGACATGTCGGGCGCGGGCAGCGTGCTTGGCACCGTACGCGCCCTTGCGGGCATGCGCGCGCCGGTCAATGTCATTGGCATCGTTGCCGCCTGCGAGAACATGCCCGACGGGCAGGCAACGCGTCCGGGCGACATCGTCACCACGATGTCGGGACAGACCGTGGAGATCCTGAACACTGACGCCGAGGGCCGCCTGATCCTGTGCGACGCACTCACCTACAGCGAGCGCTTCGAGCCGGCAGCGGTAGTCGATATCGCCACCCTCACCGGCGCCTGCGTCATCGCACTGGGCCACGTTGCCTCTGGCCTGTTTTCCAACGACGAGCGGCTCTCCGCGCAGGTGCGCGCCGCGGGCGACGAGGCCTGGGACCGGGTCTGGCCGATGCCGGTCTGGGAGGATTACCAGGAGCAGCTGCGCTCGAATTTCGCCGACATGGCAAACATCGGCGGCCGGCCCGGCGGCAGCATCACGGCGGCCTGCTTCCTGGCGCGCTTCGCGCGCAAGCTGCGCTGGGCGCACCTCGACATCGCGGGCACTGCGTGGCGAAGCGGCCGCGAGAAAGGCTCCACCGGACGGCCCGTACCGCTGCTGGTGCGCTTCGCCCTCAAGCAAGCCGGGAAAGCCTAGGCAGGCCGCGCTTGACCAGCATCGACTTCTACTTCAACGCGCCGGACCGCCTGCAGGTCGCCTGCCGGCTCGCCGGCAAGGCGCTCGCACAGGGCAAGCGCACGCTGGTGTTCGCGCCCGAACCGGAGCTGGCGCGGCGCTTCGATCACCTGTTGTGGACCTGGCCGGCCACCGGATTCGTGCCGCATTGCGCGGCAGGCGACCCGCTTGCCGCAGATACGCCGGTGCTCATCGCCACGGAACCCGAAGCAGCGCCGAGTTGCGAAATCCTGCTCAACCTCGGAGCCGAGTGCCCGCCCCTGTTCGAGCGCTATGAGCGCCTGCTCGAGGTGGTCTCGGCCGGAGAACAGGACCGCGCCGCCGGCCGCGCGCGCTACGCCTGGTACCGCGACCGCGGCTACGCAATCCGGCATCACGATCTGGCGAAGCAAGCGTCATGAGCGCCGACGAATCCGCGAGCCGGCCCGCTCGCGAACCCAACGCACTGTTTCGGCGCGTCGATGAACTCGCGCGGCAGAACCAGGCCGTGGCGCAGGAGGAAGTGCCCCTGCTCACCGAGATTGCCGATCCGGCTGATCCGGCGCCCGGCACCGCCCCGACCGTGGACGAAGAGGCGCTCGCGGCGGACCTGGAGCGCGCGCTGGTGGCGCGCCTTGCGCCCGAGCTGGATCGCCGGCTGACGGCGCTGCGCGCGGATCTCGAAAAGGAACTGCGCCGCGCGATTCGCGATGCAGTCGCCCATGCGCTCGCCGCGCGCCACGCCGAACCACCCAAGGACTGACCATGGCGCTGGACAAGAGCTTCGATCCGCGCGCGATCGAGCAGCGCTGGTACGCGAAATGGGAAGGGTCGGGCTACTTCCGCGCCTATGCCGCGGCCCAGGGAGCCGGCTTTTGCATCCAGCTGCCGCCACCCAACGTCACCGGCACGCTGCACATGGGCCACGCGTTCCAGCAGACGCTGATGGACGCGCTCGTGCGCTATCACCGCATGCGTGGCTTCAACGCCAACTGGGTGATGGGCACCGACCATGCCGGCATCGCCACCCAGATCGTGGTCGAGCGCCAGCTGCAGGAGGAAGGCAGGACCCGGCACGACCT
>Ga0194133_10009408_pt1 | contig 11190 bp, 9 predicted proteins | sample TA2KigOf40mmetaG_FD_155448 | JGI IMG/M metagenome (GOLD analysis project Ga0194133, IMG submission 155448) | Freshwater microbial communities from Lake Tanganyika, Tanzania - TA2015055 Kigoma Offshore 40m | ecosystem: Environmental > Aquatic > Freshwater > Lake | place: Tanzania: Lake Tanganyika...
CAAAAGTGGAGCGTGACGCCCGAGGCTCGCCCGCGACAGGCAGGAGCAGTGTCCTCACCCCCGCAGCCCAAGGCGTGGCAAACTCACGCGGGATCCCGCGAAGCAGAAGCACCAACGCGCCACCGAACCGGCTTTGCACCCCTCGAATCCGCGAAGTCGCCTCCGTCTACACCGCACACACCACTGCCACCCCGCCCCGAACCCGAGCAATGAAGACGCTTCATGCGATGGCCAGGATCAGCGCTGTACTCGCTGGCGCAGTTCTTGTGGCGATCACCGGGCTCACCGTGGTCAGCATTGCGGGCCGCACCTTCTTCGAAACGGCGATCGTGGGCGATTTCGAACTCGCAAGCTTCGCTGCAGGCGCTGCGGTCGCGTTATTCATGCCCTACGCGCAAGCCCGGAGGGCACACATCATTGTGGATTTCTTCACCACGAAAACCTCGCCGAAAACGCGCTACCGTCTTGACCGGTTTGGCGAGTTCACGCTCGGCCTCGTGATGCTCATGCTCACCTGGCGTATCACGCTCGGGGGGCTGAATGCCTTCGCGTCGGGGGCGGGCTCGATCATGCTCGGCTTTCCTGAGTGGATTGTGTATGCCCTGATGGCCCCTGCAATGGCGCTCAGTGCCGTGATTGGCCTTGCCCAGGCGGCGCTGGGCTGGCACGAACCCACGCAAGCGGGCACAGACGAGGCCGAAAGCGCAGGCGGGGGGCCGATGGCGTGAGCCCGATCATGCTCACGGTGATGATCTTTTCGATCATGCTTGCGCTGATGGTGATCCGGGTGCCGATCGCGGTCACCATGTTTGTGGCGGGCTCCGTGGGCTATCTCGTCCAGACCGGCTGGATTCCCTACGCCAATTTCCTCAACGGACAGGCCTTTGCCCGCTTTGCAAGCTACGACCTCTCGGTGATTCCGCTCTTCATCCTGATGGGCCATTTCGCCACCCAGGGGGGGATCAGCAAGGCGCTCTTTTCCTTTGCAGCAGGCGTCACCGGCCGGCTGCGTGGCGGGCTTGCCATGGGTGCGGTACTCGCCTGCGCGGTTTTCGGGGCGATCTGCGGCTCTTCGGTTGCCACCGCAGCCACCATCACCAACGTGGCCTATGAGGAGATGCGCCGCCACGGTTACTCCGGACGTCTCGCAACGGGAACGCTTGCCGCCGGGGGCACGCTCGGGATTCTCATTCCGCCTTCGGTTCCGCTTGTAATCTACGCCATCCTCGCCGAGCAGAACATTGCCAAGCTCTTTGCAGCCGCAATGATCCCAGGCCTGATTGCCATGTGCGGCTACATGATCGCGATTGCGGTCTACGTTCGGCTGGTACCCGGTCATGCGCCCGAACATGACGTTGTGGATACTGCCGACCTCGGACTGGCACTGCGGGGCGTGTTACCCATCGTCGCGATTTTCACCGTAGTCTTTGGCGGGATCTACGTTGCAGCCGCAATGATCCCAGGCCTGATTGCCATGTGCGGCTACATAATCGCGATTGCGGTCTATGTTCGGCTGGTGCCCGGTCATGCGCCCGAACATGACGTTGTGGACACTGCCGACCTCGGACTGGCACTGCGGGGCGTGTTACCCATCGTCGCGATTTTCACCGTAGTCTTTGGCGGGATCTACGGCGGTGCGTTCACGCCCACTGAGGGCGCTGCGGTTGGTGCGGCATCCACCTTCGTTGCAGCGCTGCTGAAGGGGGAGCTCACACCGCAAAAGACTGCGCAGAGCTTTCTCGCCACCGCCGAAAGCTCGGCCCTGATTTTCCTCATCTTCCTCGGCGCCGACGTGATGAACGCAGCGCTTGCGCTGACCCAGGTACCCAACCAGCTTGCGCAGGTGATCGGCGGATGGGGGCTGCCTCCGCTTGCCATTGTGGGGGCCATCCTGCTGTTCTATGTGCTGCTGGGCGCGGTCATGGACGAGTTGTCGATGATTCTGCTCACGCTTCCGATCTTCTTTCCGCTCGTCATCAGCCTCGACCTCGGCATGAGTCGGGAACACACCGCCATCTGGTTCGGCATCATGGTGCTGATGACCGTTGGGTTCGGCTTGCTTGCACCGCCCGTCGGTCTGAATGTCTATGTGGTGAACGGAATCGTGCGCCACCGTTTGCAGCCTGTGCCGATCCGCGAGAGCTATCACGGTGTGATGCCGTTTCTCCTGAGCGACGTGGTGCGCACCCTGCTGCTGCTCTTCTTCCCCGGGATTTCACTCTGGCTGGTGGGATTCATCTAGGCGGAGGCGGTGGCCGAAGACCTTCCAGGAGCGGCGCCGGACCGTGAGTCGCTCGAGGCCGTGTTGCGCCAGGCCTTTCGCCTCAGGCTTGACGGCAGGATCGAGGCGTCGTACCAGACCGTCTGCGCCCACCTGGGCGCAGACTTGCGCGTTGGCTCGCTGCCTTGGCAGCACCACCCGCGCTTCTGGAGCGACATCCGTGCCCGAAGCTGTGGTCTCTCCCGCCGAGGGCCCGCCGACCTGCCCTTTCTGCGCAAGCTCTGGAGCGACAGGACTTTCCTTCGCCAATTCCATCGTCAGGCCCCGGAGTTGCCTGACTCCGACCGACGGCTGACCGAGATCCTCCGACAGGAATTCGCTGCGCTGCTGCAAGACAGCCATGCGCTGCACTTCATCGTGCGCGATCGCAAAGGAGGGGCGCGAGGGCTCCTGAGTCTGGTGGACCTGTCGCTTCAGCACCGCAAGGCCGAAGTATTGCTCGGTGTGCTGCCCGACGCTCCCTTCGGACTGGCCACTGCGGCGATGCTCATGCTCTTTCAGTTCTACTTCAAGGCACTCCGCTTCCACAAACTCTACTCGCTCGTGTACCCGGATAATCCGCGCTCACTCGCAGGCACGCTGCATCTGGGCTTTCGCATCGAGGGACGTCTCAAGGAGGAGGTGTATGACGCATCAACTGGCGGTCATCTCGACCTGATCCGGACCGGCCTCCTGGCGGAGGACGCCTTCACGCCCGCCAACCGCAGGCTCATGGAACGTCTGCTGCGCACCTCCACCGGTGCCGGGCCTGCCCGCTGATCGTTTGGCAGCCTCAGCCAACCCCTGCTCTTCCGCCACTGCCCTCGGCCACCCAGGCCAGATAGCGCGGGTCCACCTCGCTCACCTGAAGCGTGTACAGCGCGGGTAGCGCGTAGGGATGGTGCGCCCCGAGCCAAAGCCTGAGCCTCTCACTGCCCTGCTCCGAGGATTTGAAACTCAGGCGATACTCCACGCCCGACTGGACAGCACCCTCCCAGAAATACACGCTCTCGATGGTTTCGAGGTGCACACAAGCCGCAAGCGACTGCTCAACCGCCGCGCGTGCAAGGCGCCTTGCGTCATCAAGGCCTTCAACCGTTGTTACCACAATGCTCAGCATCGCCAAAGCCCCCACAACCGCTCCAACCCCGAGGCGAAGTGTGCCTTCAACGCACTCCGTCACTCACTCTTGCCGAGACGCAGGGGAAGGTTCAAAATCGGGAAAGGGAGCGTCCAGGCGCTCCCCAAACCCCTTGCCCGCACCTCAAGCTTCCCCAACGCTCTTCAGTGGCCAAACCATGATCGATTGCATGATTCTCGGAGATGAGATCGCCGACAGTATCCGGCAGTTCCGGCCGGAATGCGAGTTGAAAACCCAAGCCAACACCACCACCGAGCGCTGGGTCCGCGAAAACGGCGTGAAGTTTGCGGCCAAGACCGTGATCATCAGCCTTGGCTCCTATGACGCGCCAAGTCAATCCCTCAACAACGAGGCGCTCGCCGCCCTCGCAAGGCTTCGGGCGGGCATCAAGGCCGATCAGGTCTTCTGGCTTTTGCCCACGCGCGCTGAACCCGCCGACGCGATGCGGGCGCTCGCACAGCTCTACAAGGATCACCTGATGGTGATCGAGGAAAAGCAGCGCAACCTGATTCACCCCACCGAACGCGGCGCCGAGACGCTCGCGCGCGAGTCCAAGCGCCAGGGTAAGGCCGACTGGACGCGCCAAAGCTGGCCCAAGCAGAGCCCGGCGCTCATTCCCGGGTAGTCCTCGGAGCGGGGTCCGCAGGACCGCCGCCCTCCCACCGTGGTTGCCACTGCGGGTTCACCGCGGTTCTCGAGGCAACGCGAAGCCCTGAATCCCGGGTTCACACGCCCTGCGGGCCGCGGAAATCCGCAATCCCCGCGTCGGTGGAGATGCCGGCTCCGGTGAGGAAGACCGCCTTGCGGGAGCGCCGCAACGCTTCACGTCCCAGTTCAAGGTCCGGTGCTGACCCCCTGACGCACCCCCCAACGCCTGGATCGCTTCAACTGAGCCACTCCACCCTCACGACCACAAAGTCGTTCCAGTGCGGATAGGTCTTCTTCAGGGCCTCGAGGATCGCCTCACTGCTCTGACCGTGCACCTGTGTGACCACCGACGCGCTGATCCTTCGCTCCGGTGTCATCGTCGAAGCATGATGAAAGAAGATGCGGGCACGACGGGGAGGCTCCACACCCGCGATTATGGAAAGCGTCTCCATCCAGTCGCCCCTACCTAAGCCTGAGAGCGACGCCTGACGCAGATGCGTGAAGTTGTCTCACCCACAAGGGTTCACCAGCGCCTGCATGCGCGCAAGAACAACGGGCTTGTGCATTTCGCGGCGTTGGCCCTACGCGGAGGGCCTACATCACCCGCTACAGCGGCGATGCCTTCGTTACTGGCCTGATCCGGTAGGCGAGGACGTAGAGCGCCGGGACAACGAGCAGCGTGAGCAGGGTGGCCACCAGCAACCCGCCCATGATCGAAATCGCCATAGGCCCCCAGAGCACATCCCTTGACAGTGGAATCATCGCAAGAATTGCTGCGGCCGCCGTGAGCACGATCGGCCTGAAGCGCCGCACCGCCGATTCCCGGACGGCTTCCCAGGCCTCGAGTCCCCGCTCGCGGTCGAAGCGGATCTGCTCCACGAGGATAACGGTGTTTCGCATGATCATTCCGCCGAGCGCGATGGTGCCCAGCATTGCCACGAAGCCAAAGGCCCGGTCAAAGGCGAGCAGTGCGGCGGCCACACCCACAATGCCGAGCGGCGCTGTCACGAGCACCAGAAGGCTCAGGCCGAAGGTGCGCAACTGCAGCATCAGAAGGGCGCACACGATCGCAAGCATCATCGGCATGCCGGCGTTGATCGAAGCCTGCGCCGCCAGATTGTCCTCGAACGGGCCTCCCACTTCGATCCGGTAACCGACGGGTAACTGCGCACGCGCCTTGCCGAGCGTGGCGTCGATCGCAAGGGCCACATCGGGAGCCTGCACGCCGTCGACCAGATCGGCGCGAACCGTGAGCGTTGGAACGCGGCTTCGTCGCCAGTAGATCGGCTCCTCCATCACTGTGGATACAGTGGCAAGTTGCTCGAGCGCAACGCTGCGCCCTCCAGGCGTGGCGATCTGAAGCGAGGCGATCCGGTCGAGGCTCACCCGCTCTTCCGGGGGTGCGCGCAAAACAATGTCGATCAGCTGGTCGTTTTCCCGGTACTGGGCGATCGTGCTTCCGCTGAGCGCAGTTGCCACCGAACGACGAACCTGCGCGGTGGAAAGTCCTGCGGCGCGCAGGCGATCCTGATCGAGTTCGACCCGCAACGCCGGACTGAGATCGCCCCAGTCGAGGTGGGTATCCACGGTGTGCGGGTTTGAGCGCACCTGCTGCGCCACGCTGTCGGCGATACGCTTGAGCACCGCCGGGTTGTCGCCCATCACGCGGAACTGCACCGGGTACGAAACCGGTGGTCCCAGCGGAGTCCGGAACACCCGCCCCCTCAGCCCCGGGAAATCCTGCGCCATGGTGGCACGCAAGCGCAGAAGTGCACGCTCACGCGAAGCCACGTCCCGGGTGAGGATCACAAACTGGGCGAAGTTCGGACGAAAGAGCTGCTGGTCCAGCGACAGGTAGTAGCGTGGCGATCCATTACCCACATAACTGACAAAAGTCGCCACATCCTCATCGGCCGCCAGGACGCGCTCGAAGCGCATCGCCTCGTCCTGGGTGGCGTTGAGACTCGAGCCCTCGGGAAGCCACAGCTCCACGAGCAATTCAGCGCGGTCCGAAGAGGGAAAGAACTGCTTCTTCGTGGCCGCCATACCCGCCACGCCGAGCGCAAAGCCCACAAGGGTGAGCAAGACCGTGAGCCTTGCGTGTCGCATGCACCCCTCGATGGTGGCGCGCAGGGCGCGGTAGGGCCGCGAATTGAAGAGCGCATCCTCGCCGCTTGCGCCGGCATGGGGCTTGAGCAGGTAGTAGCCGAGAAAGGGCGTGGCGAGTACCGCAGCAAACCATGAGATGAGGAGCGCGAGCGTTACCACCGCGAAGATGGCAAAGGTGTACTCACCGGTGGAGGACTTCGCAGTGGCGATCGGCACGAATCCGGCCGCCGTGATCAGCGTTCCGGTCAGCATCGGGTAGGCGGTGCTCTCAAAGGCGAAGGTGGCAGCGCGAAGCCGTTCAAGCCCCTCTTCCATCTTGCGTGCCATCATTTCCACCACGATCATCGCGTCGTCGACGAGCAAGCCCAGCGCGATGATCAGGGCCCCCGTGGATACGCGGTGAAGATCGATACCGAAGACCGCCATGCCGAAGAAAGTGGCCGCGAGCACCAGCGGGATCGTGAGCGCCACCACCAGTCCCGCACGCGCGCCAAGACTGAGAAAACTCACCGCAAGCACAATCGCCACCGCCTCGAGGAGCGACTGCATGAATAGGCCCACAGCGCGCTTCACGAGACGCGGTTGGTCGGAAACCTTGAACGCCTCCACACCAACCGGCCAGTCCTTGCGCATCGCGGCAATCGAAGCATCGAGGTTGGCGCCGAGTTTGAGCACATCGCCACGCCTCACCATCGAAACCGCAAGGCCGATCGCCTCCTTACCGCCAAAGCGCATCGTGTAGCCTGGAGGGTCGCGGTAGCCGCGCACAACCCGGGCGATCTCGCCCAGCCGAATACTCCGACCGTTGACCTGGAGCGCCATGGCCGCCACCTCCTCCACCGAGTCGAACGCGCCGCTGATGCGCAACGGAATCGCCTGTGAAGGGCCGTGCACGACTCCGGCTGGCGACACCAGATTCTGCGACTGCAGCTGGTTGATGATGAGCAGAGGGTCGAGGCCGAGTGCTGCAAGCTGTGAGGTACTGATCTCGATATAGATTCTCTCCTCCTGCACCCCGATCAATTCGATCTTCGACACGTCCGGTATACGAAGCAACTCCTGGCGTACTCTCTCCACATGGGCCTTGAGTTCGGCCGAAGTGAAGCCCTCGCCGGTGAAGGCCCAGATCGAGCCAAACACGTCGCCGAACTCGTCATTGAAGAAGGGGCCGAGGAGGTCGCCGGGCAACTGCGGACGGATGTCTTCGACCTTCTTGCGTACCTGGTACCAGATCGCCGGCACTTCCGAAGCCGGGGCGGTGTCGAGAAGTTCGAGCACGATCAAGGACTCGCCAGGGCGCGAATAGCTTCGGGTGTGCTTGAAGTAGGGGATTTCCTGGAGCTTCTTTTCGATGCGGTCGGTGACCAGCCGATCGGTCTGCTCGCCGCTTGCCCCGGGCCAGATGCTGCGGATCACCATGGCCCGGAAGGTGAAGTCAGGATCCTCGCGTTGCCCGATCTTGAAGTACGACAAAACCCCGGCAACCGCGACCACCAGTAGAAAGAACACGGTGGCCTGCGGCCAGCGCAAGGCGAGCAGCGAAAGGTTCCAGCCGCCGGATTGGGCCGGATCCTCCGGGACCTGAGGGGGGCGCAAGTCTCAGCTCTCGGACCAGCGCACCTTCTGGCCTTCACGCAGCAACTGCACGCCGGCGGTCACGATGCGATCGCCGGAGTTGAGTCCCTCGAGGATCGGAGCGCCCCGGTCACCGAGCACTCCAAGGCGGACCGGGACCGGCGTGACCGTGGAGTTGGCCTCGTTGATCCGCCATACATAGGCCTTGCCGTCGCGCGAATGAACCGCAGTGGCGGGCACCACCATCGCGGTGCCGCTGCTCACCCACTCGGCCACAAGGCTCAGACCGAGCGGGGACTGCGCTGGCAGGCCAGGCAGGGACAACCTCACTGCAAAGGTACGCGTGCCTGGCTCGGCAAGTGGCGAAATCTCGCGGACCCGGGCGTCGCGCCACACGCTGCCGGCGGGTTCTGCTGCAGCCCCAAGACGCACACGCCAGGCCTGGCCCGGCCTCAGAGCGCCAGCAAGTGCCTCGTTGACGTAGATCAGCGCCTCTCGCTCGCCATCGCGCGCGATCCGAACCACGCTCTGTCCGGCGGCGACAACCTGCCCCAGATCCGCATCCACCGCAACAACAACGCCCGTTGCCTCCGCCCGGATCACCTGGTATTCGGCGGCGTTGCCCGCCTGGGCAAGCTGCGCCTCGGCCGCCTCGAGGCGCGCTCCCGCTGCATCGACAGCAGCCTGCTGCCGGTCAACTTGCGAGGCGCTCACAAACCCCTTTGCCTGCAGATCGCTCACTCGGCGCAACTCCACCTGCGCCAGTCTGAGATCGGTCTCGGCCGCAAGCTTCTGCGCCCGCGCTCCGGAGAGCTGCGGCGCGGTCTCGCTCGGATCGAGCCTGGCCAGGATCTGCCCGTTCACCACACGGTCGCCGGGTTGCACCTCGCGCGCCACGAGCTTGCCCGCCAGGCGAAAACCGAGGCGGCTCTCGTAGCGTGCGCGGAGCTCCCCGGGGAAAATCCGCGAGCGCCCAGGCTCGACCTCCGCACCAAGCACCATCGAACGTACCGGGCGCACAGGCTCGACCACAGGTTCGGGCACGCTCGCGCCGCAGGCGCTCAGGACCAGCGCAAGAGCAAGGACGGCGCGGAGCGGCGAAATCAGACGGGGCACAGCCTGACGCTGCGAAGCTTGGGCACGGCAACGGTCCATTTGGGGGTGGTGGCGGCTTAAGCCAGAACCCCGGATTTTACGCAAAGACGACCGATCGATCGTGCCTGAGCCACCGTTGGTCGGGGATCGAGCCGCGGAAACGCGTGCGCTGAAGCCAACCACCCCCGCTGCGGGCTCCGGAACTCTGTGCCGGCCCCAGAGGGGAGCCGGAAAAGGAGTCCGCGCCGGGGTGCCTCAGAGGGAGGCCGCAGGTGCGGCCGGCCAGGTCAAGCCGCCGCGAAGCGGCGCCGCTGCCGGCACATCCCGTCGAGCACGCGCAAGGGATTGAGGTTGCGAATCCATTGGCGCTTGCGCGCCTGGATCGCCTTGACGACCGCGTGCTGCAGAGCATGCTCGAGTGCCTGCGTGGTGTTGCGCGCACGCGCCGTGATCAGGATCGGGGCAATGCCCTCGGCCCGAAGCAGCAACTGGCATTGGCGATCCGCTCCGCCGATCGGTGCGTTGGCAGGAGCGATCCGCACCCGCACCAGATGGATGGTTTTCTCGTGGCGGCGCAGGAAATGCCGCACTCTCGACTGAATGGAGGCGCGCGAAAGCGCATAGTGGTCTTCAACGGAAGACTCGATCACGATTTGCATGGCGAAGGTCCTTTCGACAAAACAGGTGATCGAAGGATAGATCCGCCCTTACATCGAAAAAACCATATTCCGTAGGAATTTCGCTTCGTAAAAACCTACCGAAATCCCGCTGAACAGCCCGCATGTTCAGGATCCGCCAGCCTGCGTCGCCTCAAAGGACTGAATACGCAGCACAGCCGGGTGCTGACGTGCCCGCCGCGTCACGATGAGGAAGAGATCCTCGCCCAGACGGGTTTCGCCGAGGAAGCGCAACCCGCGCACCGAACGCAGGTCCTCGGCTCCGAGTGCGCTCACCGGAAACACCCCCATGCCCTGCGCGGCAAAGAGACTCATCAGGGCACTGTCTTCGAACTCCCCGGCGATTGCGGGATGGAGGTGTTCCGACTCGAACCAACGCTCGAGCGCGTGGCGCAGCGGCGTGTGTGCGGTGGGCATCAGCACAGGAAGCTTGTTGAGACTCGCCGGAAAGTCAACGGCGAGCGCTGCCCTGAGCAAGGACTCGGGCCCGTACCAATGGATCGGACTCGATGCGACACGCTGGCTGTAGAGGCGCAGATTTGGGTTGGACGGTGCCGGCTGGCTGGCGATGACCGCATCGAGTTGATGCAGGGCAAGTTCGCCGATCAGCTGGTCGAATTCGCCTTCGTGGCAGAGCAGACGCAGGTCCGGAAGTTGAAGAACCGGCTCGAGCAGGCGGTGCACCGCGAGTTTCGACACGCCGTCGGGCAATCCGAGCGAAAACCTCACAACCCGCCTCGCGGCGGCTTGCGACAATTCCTCGATCAGCGTGGTGCCGAGTTGAAAAATCTCCTCGGCGCGCCGGTAGGCAGTTTGCCCTGCCTCGGTGAGGCGCACACCGCGGCCCGCCGGCTTGAGCAGCTGGTGCCCGAGTGCGCTTTCCAGATCCCGCACCTGGACGCTCACGGTCTGCACTGCCATTCCCAGGCGCTCGGCCGCCCGCGAAAATCCTCCCTCGCGCGCCACGACCCAGAAATAGTACAAGTGCCGGTAGTTCAGCAGCGTCATGGCCGGGAAGCTGCTCCGCTCGCGCAGTACGGAACGCTACTCGGGTGCGGAACCCGCCCCGCGTGGGTGCCGGGGCGGTCGACCCCGAGCGCTCAAGGCCTCGTTCAGGTGCAACGCATCATCGTCATCTGCAGGACCGTGCCGTGCACGAGATTTTCCCGCACGGCACATATATTGTGCGATTTGGTACGAAAAATTCTCTCGCGCGGTTGCCGCCCGGTTTCAATCGAAAACTCGTAGAGCTCAAGCACGCTGCTCTGGTCTGACGCATCATCAACCGCATACGAGCGCAACGCGAGCGAATAGTCCTGCCGAGGCGTCATCGACACTTCGCCGCGTTCCACGAAACTCTCGATGGGGTGCCCGTCGCGGTGATACACCGTACGCGAGCCCAGCGGGTAGGAGCGACCCGCCACCCACGACTCAGCCTGAGGTGCACCCCCATGAAGCCTCACTCTCTGATCGCCAAGATCCCAGCCAAGCAATGCATAGTCGAGCGGGTTGTAGTAGAGGTGACGCACTTCGGAAAACTCCCCTACGCATCCCATCCGCCCCCCGAAACTGTGGGTGAAAACCCGCACCCGAAGCGCTGGACGTCCATCGAAGCTGTCTTCGACCGCACGGTGGAAAGTGACCGTGCAGGGGCCCTTGTCGAGCGTGTGCAATCCCTCAACCCG
>Ga0194133_10009409_pt1 | contig 11189 bp, 9 predicted proteins | sample TA2KigOf40mmetaG_FD_155448 | JGI IMG/M metagenome (GOLD analysis project Ga0194133, IMG submission 155448) | Freshwater microbial communities from Lake Tanganyika, Tanzania - TA2015055 Kigoma Offshore 40m | ecosystem: Environmental > Aquatic > Freshwater > Lake | place: Tanzania: Lake Tanganyika...
GTCACACAAGGTATGGATTTACCTGGACCACGATGAAAAGACCATTTCCGTCGAAGGTAAGATTTTTATCAAAGACATTGCCTTCGATGACCAGATTGAAGAAATCATAGAAAAACAAAACAATCGCGACAGTTTTATAAAAATCCGGCTCGTGCGGGACGCGGGAGCGCAGCACCTTTTTGAGAGGCACGTGCTTCCCTTCCGAAATGGAATACCCATGCGCTTGTTCGTTCGCTATCTGCGCAAGTTCAGCAGCGATCTTGATTTGATTTATTCGACGGATTCAGACGGTATATTGAAATAAGCTGAGGATTTTGGGTCTAACCCGGGACAGAACGTGCACGCGTATGGCCAATCTATCAGACTTTCAAATGGATTATTTCGCTTTACTATTCGATGCAATAGCTCGGGCGAGATCCAGATACTCCTCACAATCCTTGCCGCAAATCTCTTCAAGTCGGGCCAGATGCTGACGCGCCTTGTCGAGATTTCCGGCTTTGACGTAAGCCTCACCCAAATACTCGTGCGTACCGCGATGATTGGGGTCGATACCAAGCGCGACTTTGTAATGGGTAAACGCACTGTCGAGATCGCCGGATTTACGAAAAACGAAGCCTAAATGGCTGTGCAGGTCCGCGTTTTCCAGCCTTTTGTTCGCCGCCTTGAAATGCTCAATGGCGGTTTTCCAGTCCTTGCGCTCGATCGCCTTTTTGCCAGCGACAAAATCAGGATCGGCACGATTGGCCTCAGGGTTGGTCTCCAGCGTGCCAGCGTAGGCGGCAAGCATCGAACCCGACAAAATCAACGAGAAAACCAATAACAATGATCGGAAGGTGGTCATGGAAATCTCCACGTTTAAACGGTAAAAACACCGACAGCAACGTACATTTATGATGCGAAATAGTTAACTTGCATACGCGTTGTTCCGGCGACATGAATTAAGTTATCACGACACGAAATTTTTTGCCTGTAATGGTGGAAAATCGCGGTTCTTCGAACCCGCTTGCCCTTCTGCTCACAGTTCCGGCACTATCCGATGATCCAGGACGTTTCCACGACAGATACGCATCGCCGCCTTTTTTACCAAGTTCTGGCGATTACCACCCTGATCAAACTGTGGCTGGCGCTCGCGATACCGCTGACCGGCGATGAGGCCTATTTTTATCAATGGGGCAAGCATCTGGACTGGGGCGGGTATTACGATCATCCGCCGATGGCGGGCTGGATCCTGTGGCTGCTACAACAGTTTTCTTCACATATGCTGGTGTTGCGTCTGCCGGCGATTCTGCTGTGGATTGTGATCACCCTCGGCATGATGGATCTGCTCGCCCGCCTATCACCTGCGGAAGCGGGCAAGCGCTGGCTGCTTGGCAGTCTCTTTCTGGCGCTGCCATTTACCTGGTCGCTGAGTCTGATCACCACCGATACGCCGCTGATTTTTTTCCTGTTCTTTTCCGGCTATGCACTGATCAGAGCCGAGCTGACTGATGAGCTGACCAATGAGCTGCGATGGTATGCGGCCAGTGGCGTGCTGCTCGGATTGGCCTTGCTGTCCAAGTATTTTGCGGGCTTGCTGGCGATTGCCTACGCCGTTTACTTTTTGCCGCGACGGGGTGGTTGGTGGCGCTTACTGGTCATTGCAATATGCGCTCTGCCTTTCATGCTGCTCAATCTCGCGTGGAATACCACCCACTGCTGGAACAATATTCTCTTCAACTTGATCAACCGAAATCAAGGTGCCCATTTCACGCTCAAGCACCTTGGCATTTATGTGGCGATGATGATCTATCTGGTCACACCATGGACCGCCTGGCAAATCGTAAAAATAAAACATTGGCGTGGCGACTGGCGTCTGACGTCCCTATTTGTCGTGCCATTTGCGCTTTTTCTTTTGCTGTCGTTCTACAAAAGCATAGGCCTGCACTGGGTGCTGGCCTTCTTGCCTTTCGTATTCTTGTTCGCTGCTCTGCATATGTCGGAAGCAAGGCTGATGCAGCACCGGCGCTGGGCGATGATCTTGGGCGTGCCGCATCTTCTTGCGCTGGCACTGATTGCACACCTGCCCTCAGATTATTTCAAGTCGCTCAAGATTCACCAGGACATCGTGATGCACAGAGAGGCGCCCGCGCTGATCGCGATGCTGAAAGACGGCATGCCGGAAAACGGCGAATTAATGACGCAGTCCTACAGCGGCGCTTCATTGCTGGCTTTCCATGCACAGACGTATGTGCCCGTGTTTGGTCCTGGCAGTTTTCATGCGCGCTTCGATGACAACATCACGGACTTCCGCACCTATGAAGGTCGCACCCTGCGCATTGTCAGCACAAAACGCCTGCTGGAGGAGAATTTCACCCCCTATTTCGATGAGGTTCAGATCAAAGAACTCAAACTCGACGGGGCGAGCTTCTGGATGGCAGAAGGCCGCGGCTTTCACTTCGAGCCGTATTACGAGCAAGTACTGAAGAAAATCGCCGAAGCTTATTATCGCGTGCCGCCCTACCTGCCTCTGCGCGGCTGCCGCTTTCTGGAACAGTATGGATTTATTTGAATGACCAGCGCTTGTGACCGAGATAGCTTGTGAATACTGGCACTGCCACGCCCACCGCATGCGCTATCTCGGGAACAAAACGGGTGATACCTAACCAGCCCAACACATAGTAGGCCAGCAGCATGCTGATGCCCCAAGTCTGCAAGACCGCGACCGCATTGACCAGTACAAACAAAGTGGCGCTGCGTTTGACAGACTGGCTACCATCAGTGAATACAAAAGTTCGAGCGAGTAAAAACGCGGTGATCATGCCGGTCAGATACGCAAGAATGACCGCTGACGAAAATGCTACCCACTGATTGTAAAGAATACGCGAGCCGAAATTCACTGCTGCGGCAAGGCCACCCGTAATCAGGAAGGCCAAGAACTGGCGCGAGACGAACTGCTGTAGTGCTTCACTGGCTCTCACTTCACTGCCTCTCGGGCCATGCGCCGACCAAAACCGATGCTCTCCGAAATACCGCGATCCTCAGGATAGTAATACGAGGTATCCGCCACCCACAGTCCCGTCACGGGTAACGCTGCTGGCGGCAAACGATCCAGGTAGCCGGGCTCGCAAATCGGTTGTGCATGACGATAGCGGCTCGCACGCAGCTCGATGAAATCTTCATCCGTGAGCGATGGATTGATTTTTTGAAGATAGCGACGCACCTTGTCCAGAAAGGCCTGATCAGACTCGGCAAATTTCGGATGCTCGCCGGGCATGTAGAAAGGCACATACACCACGGAATGCTCGAGTGGACGCAGATTCGAGTACTCAACCAGTCCGGGTATGTCCATCTCGGGATCGTTCACGTTGAGCCAGAAATTTCCCGAGACCGGCTGTCTGAGTTTGGCGATCACGCACACAACCGCAATATTCTTCACCGACTGGAATTGCTGCAGCAGCGACTCAGGCAAGTCCGGCATCAGGCGCGGCACATAGGGCAGCGGCACGGTGCTGATGACTTTGTCGAATTGCTCAACACCCTGCCTTGTCTCGACACCCACCACACGTTCCTGCTCGATGATCACTCGCTGCACTGGCGACCTCAGCCGAATGCTGCCGCCGTTTTTTTCTATATCGGCATGCAGTGCATTGAGCAGCGTGGTGGAACCACCTTCCAGATAGCCGAGCTGTTCCCGGAACAGGTTGTAGCGCGAGCGACCGATGCGACGTATGCGACTCCAAATCCATGCAGCCGACAGATTCGGTGTGTGGTCGTAGAACTTATAGTCGAACAGGCGACGCCAGAGCACTTCCCAAGCCTCATCACCCACCCAGCGGCGAATCCAGCCGGTGGCTTCGACTTTGTCCAGCGGCTGCCAGTCATTACGCTTGGTCGAGAGGAAGGCATGCAAACCGTAGCGGAACTTGGCGACCAGGCTCAGTCCCCGAAAACGCAGCAGCGCTAGCGGATTTCCCCAAGCTTGCATGCGTTCCTGATACCAGTAACCCATTTTGGTCTCGACCCAGCGCATGTGATGCGCGATCTCGAGCTCATCCAGCACTTCCAGAAAGGCGGTGTCAGATGTGCAGTGAAAATGGTAATAGCGTTCGATCGCCAGACCAGAAAAATCAAAACAGGCCGTCATGCCGCCAACGCGATCATCTGCCTCGAATACCACAGGCTCATGACCATCCCGGGCCAGCTGATAGGCGACAGCCAGTCCCATGGGGCCAGCACCGAGCACGGCTATACGTTCACCCATGATCAAAACTCCAGAACAACCTTGCTGTACACAGGATGACGGAAGGTCTCTTCCATCGCTTCGGCAAACGGCGTGCATCGCACACCAAACTTGCCCGGCCAATCGATGACTTCGAATTCATCTTTGGCGACCAGCGCGGCAAGTTGCTGCGTGGTGAATGGGGGGTTACGATCAAACAAGGCCCATAGCCACAACAGGCCGTGAAACAAACCATAGGGAATTTTCACGATGAACGCACTGGCACTGGTGACGCGCTTGATCTCGTGAATGATATCGATGTAATCCACCTTCTCATGGCCCGAGATGTTGAAGATACCATCGGTGATACGATTCTCAATGCAGCTGATGATGATGTTACAGAAGTCCCCCACATACAAGGGCTGACGCAAGTAACGACCATGACCGGGGATGGGAAACACAGGCATTTTTTGCATGAAGCGCGACAACCAGCCAAGATGCTTGCGGTCAAACCAGCCGAACATGAGCGTGGGCCTGAGCACGGGACAGGCAATGCCGCTATCGAGCACCATGCGCTCCTGTGCTTTTTTTGTTTGGGTGTAAAAATCATCCGCCACTGATTCAACCACAGATGAGCTGATGTGCACCAGTTGATCCACGCGGCCAAGGCGAATCGCATCGAGTATCAGCTGAGTGGAAGAAAGATTATTACGCTCGAATTCCGCATAATCGATACCGCCGATCTGCGCCTGCAGCATCACAACAGCACCCGCTTGCGCAAAGTGCGCCTGCCAAGGTCCGGGTTCGGACAGATCGACGCACTCTGTCAGTACATCAGGGTGCATGCGACGCAGCACCTTGACGTTGTCAGCATGTTTGTCGATAACGACGATATCGGTATAGCCCTTCGCCTTGAGGCGCGCGACAAGATTCTGACCCACAAGCCCGGCGCCGCCCGGCAGGATGATTTTCTGGTTATTCATTCAGATATTCAGACGATTGAAAACAACGCGTGGCAAATGACGAATGATCATCATGATCAGCCACCAACGCGCCGGCGCATAGACCACTGACTGACCTGCGGCCACCGCTGCCACAATACGATGAGCAACCGCCTCGGCTGAGGCCAACCCGCGTGGCGACAAATGCGCGGTCATCGGTGTGGCCGTGGGTCCCGGCTTGATCAGGACGATCTTTACGCGCGTGCCCGCAAAGCGATGCTGCAATCCTTGCGCATAACGATCAATCAGACCCTTGGCAGCGCCATACACATAATTGGTTTTACGGCCACGATCGCCAGCCACCGACCCAATGATCGCCAGTGTGCCACTACCCGCTTTTTCCATCTGGCCGGCGAAAGCTTCAGCGAATAATACCGGCGACAAGCCATTGATCTCCAGCGCCTGCCGAGTCAGCGTTACATCCTGTTGACAATCGGATTGCACCGGTAGATTGCCGTGCGCGATCAGCACGATATCCACACGACCCTCCATCGCTGTCTGCGTAGCCAGTCCGGCAATAGCGATCGGATCGGAAAAATCCATGACGATAGCTTGTGCCGATGACTGCGGGCTGCGTACCTGCAAGTCCGCAGCAACGCTGTCGAGACGATCCTGATCACGCCCTACCAGCACAAAGTCGCTGGGCTGCTGCGCCCACCGGCGAGCACAGTGCTCTACAATTGCAGATGTCGCGCCGATGATGATGATTCTCTGTCTGCTCATGTCAGCTTCCCATTAATCGTCGCGACATCGCCGAGCTGATGCCGGGATCGCGATGCGATAAAAATTCCTGCAAGCGAGGATAACCTGCCTCAAACAGCGCACGCGACATGCGCGCATCCTTGGCCGGATAAAGCCGGCCGTGCGCATCACGCACAATGTCATCCAGGGATGCGAGCAATTTATGTGTCTTGTCACCCTGATTGGTAAAGTCCAGTGCGAGTGTCACGCCCGGCTGAGCAAAGCTGAGCATGCCGACCGAGGGGCGTTCGCCAAAGGTTTTCAGGACCGCGAGAAAAGAGCCCTTGCCCGCACGAGAAATCTGCTCCAGCATCGCCTGCACGCCCTCGCGCCCCTGCGAACGCGGCAAGACGCATTGATACTGAAAAAATCCACGTGGGCCGTACATGCGATTCCAGTCCAGCAGATGATCCAGCGGATGAAAAAAATCTTCGTAATACTGCAAAGCAGTCGATTGCTTTTTTTTCAGCTGGTAATACAGCTGATTGAAAGGCTTGAGTGTGAGCGTATTCACCAGCGATACGGGTGGCACGAAAGGCATGCGCCACTGGCGACTGGACTTGGGCACTGCCCGCTGCGCATCCGAATGATTGGCGCGCATGAAAATGCCCCGGCCCTTGCCTGCGACACAGTCGATCCATGACACTGTGTGCTCCCATTCGGCTTCGGCAGCATCAGCCAGATCAAAAAATGTCGTCAAATTTTGGTAAGGCTGTGTCTCTACATGCAGCCAGGGACTCTTTATACGTTTTAGCTGCAACGTGATCTCGCTAATCACACCCGTCAGACCCAACCCTCCGACGGTCGCTGCGAAGCGCGCATCACCCGGATGAAGAATACTGCGGCTACCATCGGTGCGCATCAACACGATCTCGGTGACATGATCACCGAAGCTGCCAGCCACATGATGATTCTTGCCATGCACATCATTGGCGACAGCGCCACCCAGAGTCGCCAGTTGCGTGCCCGGCACTACCGGCAGCATCCAGCCGCGCGACACAATCAATCGCTGTACATCACGCAGCAAAAGGCCGGCTTCACATTGCAGGAGACCACTTGATTCGTCAAATCGCAAGAACCGGTCGAGCGTCGTGGTGTTCCACAACACGCCGCCGGGATTGAGGCAGACATCCCCATAGCTGCGACCCATGCCAAAAGCGAGGCCAGCGGCATCAGATCGCAATTGCGGCGCAATGCGGTGACGGTCGGACAGCGGGATCATCTGATGATCAAACTCTCCCAGGCGGCCCCAGGAATGCACCTTCACCACTGCCAGCCTCTTGAGCCTATGGCCAGCACCGCAGTAAAGACCACACCGGCGATCAGACTGGCCTTGTCCCTGAGCGCAAAAATCAGCGGATCGTCATGCATCTGCCCACGATGTGCTTTCATCCACACCCAGCTGATCCAGAACAGCATGATGGGTACCGATGCCCACATGAATTCCGGTGAGCGATACAGCTTCACCACGGCATCGCTATTGAGATAGAACGCCAGCACCAGCACTGCGGCATAGCCTGCAGACATACCCAGATTTTGGACCAAAGACACGTCGGTCGTGAGGTAGCCGCGGCCATGGGCTTTCTCACGACCCATCTGCGCCTGCACGATCAGTTCGGCATAGCGTTTGACAAAAGCCAGCGAAAGAAAAAGAAACACCGAAAACGCGAGCAGCCAGAACGACATCGGAATATCGGCTGCTGCAGCGCCAGCGATGATGCGTACCGAGTAGAGCATTGCCAATACAAGACAGTCCGCAATGATCAGGCGCTTGAGTCCCCAGGAATACGCACAGGTCAGCACGAAATAAAACGCCAGCCACGCAGTGAAATCAGGTCCCGCCTGAAACGCCAGCAAGCCGGCGAGCAAGAGCAGTATCGGAATGAGCAATACCCCCAGATGCACACTGACGCGACCGGAAGCAAAGGGGCGAAATTTTTTTCTGGGATGGTGCCGATCACTATCGAGATCGAACAGATCATTGGCTATGTACACCGCCGAGGCACAAAAACAGAATGCCAGAAAAGCCAGTATTAGAGAGCTGGCCATGCCAGCATCGGGGACGATATGTGCCGCCATGGGGGTAATGAAGAGCAGCAGATTTTTGGTCCACTGATGCAGGCGCAATACCCGGTCCATTTCTGCAAGCCCCGCGCGGCTGGGAGCAAACACCTGTCCAACCTCGGCCACAGCACGTGCCCGCTGCTCTACCGAGGCAGCGGCATTGACCACAATTGCTTGCCGCGCGCGCTGCCAGACCGGCAAATCGGCTGAGGAATTGCCCGCATAATCAAAACCACTACAACCAAAGCGCGCTTCCAGAGCAGCGCCTTTGTTTTCGGCGCTCAGATTGTGGTGACCATCGCTGGACATGACTTCGTCAAAGATACCAGTGTGCTCAGCCACGGCCTGGGCAATAGACTGATCGGCAGCCGTGCAGAGGATGAGTTTGCGACCCTGTGCATGCTCGGCGCGAAGCCACTCGAGCAGCGGCTCGTTATAAGGCAGTGCCGCCGCATCGAAATCGGTGAGTGTTGCCAGACGACGTTTCAGCGCAGCCTTGCCGCGGACCAGCCAGAAAGGAATCTGGAGCACCGACAGCGGACGTGCACGCAACGCCCGCACGGCGGATTCGTGCAGAGTATCGGTAAGAATGAGCGTGCCGTCGAGATCGACGGCGAGCGGGGTTTGGGTCAATGGGCGGTCCTTGTCGGGGCAGCGACGCACGCGGCGCTATGACGGATATCGGAAATACTTCCGACAGGTGGAGAACCCGTCACCGGTGCGTATTGTAAATCAGCCGCCTGTCCGCAAAGCAAGGCCTCTAAAAATGGTGTCAGCGCTGAGACGCAGCGTCTACCACCACCAGCGCGGTCATGTTGACGATACGGCGTACCGTGGCCGAGGGTGTGAGCACATGCACCGGTCGTGCACAGCCCAGCAGGATGGGGCCAATCGCCACGCCATTGCCCGCCGCGACCTTGAGCAGGTTGTAAGCGATGTTGGCCGAGTCGATATTCGGCATGACCAGCAAGTTCGCATCACCTTTGAGAGGTGTGTCTGGCATCATCGCGCGCAAGGTATGCGCATCCAGTGCGGTGTCGCCGTGCATTTCACCATCCACCTCGAGATCTGGCGCCCGTTCTCTCAGCAACGCCAGCGCCGCACGCATTTTTTGTGCGGATGCGCTGTCGCTGCTGCCAAAGTTGGAATGCGACAGCAGCGCCGCGCGCGGATGCAGACCGAAGCGGCGCATTTCTTCCGCCGCCATGATGGTGATTTCGGCGAGTTGCTCTGCTGTCGGATTTTCATTCACGTGTGTATCTACCAGCACGATCTGACGATCCGGCAGAATCAGTGCATTCATGGCGGCATAGGTGTTGACACCAGCGCGCTTACCCAGCACCTGATCGATATAGTGCAAATGCAGATCAGTGCTGCCGAAGGTGCCGCAGATCATGCCGTCGGCATCCCCTTTGTGAATCGCCATGGCGCCAATCAGGGTATGACGACGGCGCATCTCCAGCCGGGCCCATTGCTCGGTGACGCCCTTGCGGTTCGTCATCGCCAGATAGGTCTCCCAGTACGAGCGATAGCGGTCGTCTTGTTCAGGATTGATGACGTCGAAGTCGATTTCAGGACGCAGGCGCAGACCATAGCGTTCTATGCGTTGCGCCAGCACTGCAGGGCGACCGATCAGCGTGGGCTTGGCCAGGCCTTCATCGAGCACGACCTGCACGGCACGCAGAACGCGCTCTTCTTCACCTTCGGCAAAGACAATGCGCTTCTTCGATGACGGCGCTTTCTTCGCGATGGCGAAGACGGGTTTCATGAAGCTGCCGCTGTGATATACAAACTGCTGCAGACGATCGGCATACGCTGCCATGTCTTTGATGGGGCGCAGTGCGACACCAGACGCTTCGGCCGCACGAGCGACCGCTGGTGCAATCTTGAGCATGAGCCGGGGATCGAAGGGCTTGGGTATCAGGTAATCCGGACCAAACGCAAGATTGGTCACGCCATAGGTGGTAGCGACCACATCGGATTGCTCAGCCTGCGCCAGTTCCGCGATCGCATGTACCGCAGCGATTTCCATTTCACGCGTGATGGTGGTGGCGCCACAATCCAGCGCGCCTCGGAAAATGTAGGGGAAACACAGCACATTGTTGACCTGATTCGGATAGTCCGAACGGCCGGTGGCGATGACAGCATCATCACGCACTTCACGGACTTCCTCAGGGAGAATTTCCGGCGTGGGGTTGGCCAACGCCAGCACCAAGGGACGCGCGGCCATCGCGCGCACCATGTCTTGCTTTAGCACGCCGCCCGCGGAGAGCCCCAGGAAAATATCGGCACCGGGAATGACCTCGGCCAGGGTACGCGCGGTGGTCTCCTGCGCGAAACGCTCTTTGTCAGGATCCATCAATTCCTTGCGGCCTCGGTAGACCACGCCGGCCAGATCGGTAACAAAGATGTTTTCAATCGGGAAGCCGAGGTCAACGATCAAATCCAAACAGGCCAGCGCTGCCGCGCCCGCGCCCGAGACCACGAGTTTGCATTTTTTCAGGTCTTTTCCAACGACCTTGAGGCCATTCATGATGGCCGCACCGACGATGATGGCAGTGCCGTGCTGATCATCATGAAAGACGGGGATTTTCATTCGATCGCGCAGCTTGCGCTCGATATAGAAACACTCAGGCGCTTTGATATCTTCGAGGTTCACACCACCAAAGGTCGGCTCCAGCGCCGCGATGATGTCGCAGAGCTTGTCGGGATCGGTTTCATTGATTTCAATATCAAACACATCGATACCAGCAAACTTTTTGAACAGAACACCCTTGCCCTCCATCACCGGCTTGGCGGCCAGCGGGCCGATATTACCCAATCCGAGCACAGCGGTGCCGTTGGTAATGACAGCGACCAGATTGCCGCGTGCGGTGTAGCGGAATGCATTGGAAGGCTCGGCGGCAATTTCCTCGCAAGCTGCGGCAACACCCGGAGAATATGCCAATGCAAGATCGCGCTGATTGGTCAGTTGCTTCGTGGGCGTGACACTGATTTTTCCAGGGGTGGGAAATTCGTGGTACTCAAGCGCCGCCTGACGGAATTGCTGGCGAATCTCTTTTTGTGTTTTGTCTGAATCCATGCGAGGTGGCTTTCCTGGGTACTTTGCAGCGTAATTGCAACTTGAAGTTGACATTCGATTTTATCAGACCGATGGTTTATGGCTTGAATGATCGGTAGCAGAA
>Ga0194133_10009410_pt1 | contig 11187 bp, 11 predicted proteins | sample TA2KigOf40mmetaG_FD_155448 | JGI IMG/M metagenome (GOLD analysis project Ga0194133, IMG submission 155448) | Freshwater microbial communities from Lake Tanganyika, Tanzania - TA2015055 Kigoma Offshore 40m | ecosystem: Environmental > Aquatic > Freshwater > Lake | place: Tanzania: Lake...
GAGATTGTGATTGTTGATTTCATATTTCAAACATTTCATACTTCAAATTCATACTTCATATTCTAACATACATTTCATCTCTCTTGGTTACAAATTTATCCCTTTCTTTTTAGTTTGTTGAGAGATTGTTATTCTTGATTTCATATTTCAAATTCATACCTTCATCCTACATGTAGTATATCCCTTCCTACGGACTCCTTTCCTACGGACTCCTTTCCTACGGACTCCTTTCCTACGGACTCCTTTCCTACGGACTCCCTTCCTACGGACTCCCTTCCTACGGACTCCTTTCCTACGGACTCCTTTCCTACGGACTCCTTTCCTACGGACTCCTTTCCTACGGACTCCCTTCCTACGGACTCCCTTCCTACCCGTTGTATCTCCATCCAATCCTAACCAGAAATGAGTAGGATAACCTGATTTCAGTTATATTATTCACTCCTTATACATTACAATATTTACCTTTCTTTTTTACTTCGTTGAGATTCATCTCTCTTGGTTACAAATTTATCCCTTTCTTTTTAGTTTGTTGAGAGATTAATAGATATATTGTTATACATTTTATACTTCAAATTCCTAATTCATATTCCTAATTCATATTCCATATTCAAACATACATTTCTTCTCTCTTGGCTCCAAATTTATCCCTTCTATTTTACTTTGTTGAGAGATTAATAGATATATTGTTATAAATTTCATATTCCATATTCAAACATACATTTCTTCTCTCTTGGCTCCAAAATTACCCCTTCTATTTTACTTTGTTGAGAGATTGTTGAATTCATATTTCAAACATTTCATACTTCAAATTCCATATTCATCTCTCTATCATTCAAAATTTATCCCTTCTATTTTTGTTTGTTGAGAGATTGCGATTGTTGTATTTCATATTTCAAACATATTTCAAATTCATACCTTCAATCCTACATGTAGTATCTACATTCAATCATACATGTTGTATCTCCCTTCCTACTGACTCCTTTCCTTCGGACTCCTTTCCTTCGGACTCCTTTCCTTCGGACTCCCCTACCCGTTGTTTCTCCTTTCAATCCTATCCAGAAATGAGTAGGATAACCCGATTTCAGTTATATTATTTCACGCTACTTTATTTACCCTTTTTTACGTTGAGATATTTTTATTTCATTTTTGCCGGTTCATCCCAACATGGTCACGCTCACGGTTATGGACTCCACTATCTTTTTTATATTGCAATTATATATAACGCTTATAATGGGCTATATATACTTTCGTCTTTATAAGAGACCCTCTCACGTCTAGACATACATTCGGTATTGACACTCATGATATCGCTACTCATATTCGTAGCTTTACTCCTCGCTTTCTTTTGGACACCTTAGATTTATCCGGCCACGATGATGCTATTTCACACATTCGTCTTCTCGTTTGCGATAAACACCTTCTTAATATTACTGAAAAAAAGTTGTTCAAGTCTTTCCTCACACGCGAAACTCGCCATACAAATAAACATCACACTTTCAATTCTATCATCCACGACCCTTGCTTCCGTTTACACGATGAAATTAAAAATCATACTAAAAAAGACGCTATCTTTTTTATTCTTTCCTTCTATATTCACATTAAAAAACTTGACGATGATTCACAAGACTTAATCTACGGCTTGTCTGAAAGTTCTGATTACGACACTGATTCTTATTTCTCCTTTGATAATTTACTTGATTCTCTTCAACCCTGTCAACTATTTAAATTTCATATTGAACCCATAGTACTAGTAACAGTACCAGTAGAAGTAGAAGTAGAGGTGGAACAGCGAGAAGTAGAGGGAGAAATAGAAGTAGAGGTAGAGCGAGAAATATTAAAACTACTCGGTGTGTTTCTCGCAAACGCTTTTGACTTTTATTATACATTTTATTCTTCATACATGTAGTTTCTTCCCTTCCTTACGGACTCCCTTCCTTCGGACTCCCTTCCTTCGGACCCCCTTCCTTACGGACCCCCTTCCTTACGGACTCCCTTCCTTACGGACTCCCTTCCTTCGGACTCCCTTCCTTCGGACCCCCTTCCTTACGGACCCCCTTCCTTACGGACTCCTTATTTCACAACATAAATATCTTATAATAGTCCTCTTCTATCTCTTTCTCCTTTTCGCAACATCCACAATTATCTTCGTTCGCGTTTTTCACCACTCGCCATAACTCCCTTTCTTCGTATTTCAAACTCCATCTTCCTAATTTTATTCGCGTCCCTTCTTCCATTATTCCTAACATTAGTCTCCTTATTAATTCTTTCATTCCTTTACTTCTTTTTCTTTTTCTTTTTCTTTCAATTTTTTCAATTTCTCATAAAATTCTTGCACCTTTTTACTCACGCTTATTTTTCTTATATCATATGACACCAAACTTAAACCTTCTAGGCTCTTCACTCGCGATAATGCTACGTACGTCTGCCCACATTCAAACACTCCTGAACCCACATCCACTATACTTCGCTCTATACTCGCTCCCTGGCTTTTATGGATTGTTATTGCCCACGATTGCATCAACGGCATCTGTTCTATACCCACTCCTTTTATCCTCTCACTCTCCCATCTATGTCGCCTCATTATTCTCTCTACTCCGGTTTCGTACCTCACTACTGGCAGTCTCGGATTTGAACCAACAAACCCTGTCACTATTCCTTGACTTCCGTTACATATTACCAGTCCTTCTTTATCCTCTTCTGCCATATTCACTATACACATCACTTGGCTTCCCACTTTTAATGTCAGTTTTTCCTCGCACATTATTCCGTTTTTTAAGGTTTGATATTCCATGTCTATACACTCTTGTGACACCGTTTCTTGATTTTTCTTTTTTTCCGTCGTCGGCAATATCCGCGAGCATGTCATATGGTATTCCTCACTGTCCGCTTCTCCCAGTGCCCTCATTTCCGCTTCATTTATCGCATCCGCTTTATGCCTCAGTGGAAACAACCTCGTCGGCTTCGTTCCATTCCAACGGTCTTCCGTATACTTCACTCCTATTCGCGATTTCAATATCGCGTCTGTTGATTTCTTGATGCGTCCTTCGCGTATTTGATTCAATATGCTACAATAAACGGGGTCTTTTTGTCGGAATATGGTGATTAACTGGATATGGTCTTGCAGTCTGAATGTGCTTTCCCAATACTCGCTTTCAAAGCAATATCTCTTTGTATCCGGTTGGTCATCACATCCCACGGGAGGCAATTGATAAAAGTCCCCCGAAAATATCACTTGAATGCCACCAAATGGACGATGATTATTCCGAATTGCTTTTGCGACCACATTCAATAAATCAAAGATGTGCTTTGACATCATACTGACTTCATCAATGACTAACACTTGAACCGAGCGCCACATTTTAGAACGAAAGAAATTCTTGGATATGCGTTTTATGATGTCTTCTGGCGGATTGTTTGCCAACCCAATTCCGGACCAAGAATGAATGGTTGATGCCTTACATCCAAGTAATACGGCTGCGCAACCAGTCAAGGCACACACTTGAATTTTGCGTTTGTATTGAAGCGCGTGGTGATAAATATGCTTTATAAGTGCGCTTTTACCTGTTCCGCCTGGACCGGTTATGAACACATTTCGGCCTTCTACATATTTATTGTATGCTGCTTCCTGCTCGGGAGAAAAGTGAAATTGCGATTCTGTTTTTCGTGAAGGTGAGACGGGGGGTGATTGTGATTCGGGGGTGGTTTGTGTTGGGGATTGTGTTGGGGATTGTGTAGAAGAATGTGAGGGGCTTTCTTTATCTTTTGAATCGTCGGATTGTGGTGATTGTCTGGATTGTGGGGATTGTCTGGATTGTGGAGAATGTGAGGGGCCATCAATATATGGTTCCGATTTCATTGAATCTAATTCAGATACTGCTTTAAAGTGACTAAATATGGTTGTTTGAAATGACATTGAATTGGATGATTGGTATAATCTATGTTATACGCCGTCTTCGTTCAATTTTATGAACTTCCACAAGGTCATCCATACACAACGAGAGATTACACATTTCTGATTCAATGATTCGCATATATTTATCGGCATAATCTTGCTTCATAAATCCGGTTGTATATTTGTAAATCATTATCGGTTGAAACCCCGGCTGTAAGGAATACCGATGATATTCATTTACTTTGGCATTGTAGTCCGGGTCGTCGGAGTCATAATCGTCGTCATTACACTTCCGAATTTCATATGATAAGTTCAAGAGTTTGCTGGTTTTAGAACCGGAACTGTCATTCCACGTCAATAATAAATATTTGATTACGCAATATTCAAACACCATTGTTCTGCGTTTGTTATAACGATGAAGATACAATATAGACCTAAAAGTTTTTATATTATGGTAGAATAATAGCCCAGAATAAAAGTTTATGGGATATAAAGAAACATACAATTTAGAACAACGCCTTGCCAAATCACGTATCATACTACAACAATACCCCGACCGTGTCCCCGTTATCGTTGAACCCGATAAAAATTACAAAGGGGACCTTGTAATAAACCAAAACAAGTTTGTCACTCCGATTGATTTAAGCATCGGACAATTGCAGAACTTAATACGAAAGAAAACAAAATTTCCGCCTGAAAAGGCTCTGTTTTTATTTATAAACAATCGCATATATCCATTAAGCACGCTCATTGATACCGTGTATAAAACAAACAAAGATGAAGACGGTTTCTTATATGTGACCTTTTGTGAAGAAAGCACATTTGGCTAAAAAAAAAGGTAATAAATAACTTTGTTATAATTCTATTAGCATTACGTGTTTCATTTGTTGGTTTATACCGTAAATAACGGCATAAATAAACGCATATCATAACAACACAATCATATAATCATTGATACATTACTAGTAGTATGTTTATAAAATTTAAACGATTATTTTCGCGAAACAATGACGACAATAACGATAACAATGAGGATGCTTTATTGTCTAGAAAAAAGAAACGGATTTTAGAAGAAGAAGAACAAGACTTATCAGAACACGCAGTTATAACCGAAGTAAAAAGCATTTATTCCGTATTGAATAAAAAAAACACAGAAACAATTAGCAAAAAAACGTTGGCCAAAAATACAGACGTCTCCTCTGACTCTGACGGAAAACCGCAACAATTCAAAATTAAGAATTTTAAAACTGCGCCACGCCCCCCGTTATTATACGACGACAATGAACTCACGCGATATATGAATCATATAGAAGCCAATCCGTTGTTGAATTCATTAGAATTGGATGACAAATATATTGAACAGTTGCGGTCGTTGGAGCACAACGGCACGATAACTCCCGTGGTTTCATTGAAAATGCGGTATTTATATAAAATTATATTGGGCGGATTAATAATTAAATCGGCGCGGCTTATTAAAAAATACACAACCACACGCATCATCCACGGGTTTCCATATTATGGCGTATATTCAAGCAAATCGTTCATTATAAAATTGGATTCGGGTTATGACGCATTTTATGAATATTGCTTACACCAGTTATTTGGTCCCGGTATTAACCGGGAATACAATGTCGTTCTGCCTTATATTTTCCATATGAATACGCATTTTGTTAAGGAACAAGAAAAACAAGAAAAACAAGAAAAAGAGAAGACAATAAAGAAAACGGACGCGGAAATTGAAGTCCCGGAACATTTGGATAATGTTAAAAACACACTCACTCTTGACAAAATCTATACGACACCGATATATTTCAGCATCCAACCCTATTTGGAAAATTCGTATTGTTTGTATGATTGGCTACGAGACAATCAAATTCGTAAAAATGACGCGCGTAATAATGACACAGAGGAAGACAGCCATTCCGGCCAATCCGGAGATGACGATATGACACCCTGTATATTGTTAATGTTGCGCTTCATGCGCCGAATTGCCAGGGTACTGGCCGTGTTACATAAACATAATTTGGTTCATGGAGACATTAAATCAGACAATATACTGGTAGTAAAGATAGATACTCCCAACGCAGAAAACGGCTACGAAGATTACGACGTGTTTTTGATTGATTTCGGATTAACGGGGATTGTAGGCAAAATGACCGGAACCGGCGGAACCAAGCCATATTGCCATCCAAAAACGGGGAATTCCAAGAAACGAGACAAGAAACCGTATTTGTGGACGCCCGTCCAGCCGTGCAATGATACCTGGTCTTTAGGGCTCTTATTTTTAACCGTCATTATGTATGGAAAGTGTAAAAGCACGTTTGATTCATATGATTATGATTTTTTTCAAGAAGATGGCTATGTGAATATGGCGTATATACGCACATACTTGTCCGATAAATACGCTGATTTTTTTGAAAAGATTGTGAGTCCTGAATCAATTCCGGCGCAAGAAATTTGTGATACACTAGACGAATTTATTGCGAATTACAAAATAGAAGATGTTACAAACGCAAACTACATGTAATTTATGTTTTGTTATTTTATTGTTATTTTATGTTATTTGTATAACATTATAATAACCCTGGCTCCAAGGTCGCAACCGACATTTGATTTATGGGAGTTGCTTCATGAAATAAAGGGTGTGGTGAATATAATTGTTCTTGTAAAGGAACGGGCTCATGTAAAGGAACGGGCTCATGTAAAGGAACGGGCTCATGTAAAGGAACGGGCTGTTGTAAAGGAACGAGCTGTTGTAAAGGAACGGGCTGTTGTAAAGGAACGGGCTGTTGTAAAGGAACGAGCTGTTGTAAAGGAACGGGCTGTTGTAAAGGACCCGACGATTGTAAATCATTACTTGCTTGCTTAGTTAAATCTTCTCCCGACACACGAGGTATTTGCTGGTTCATTTTCAAAGTAATCAATTCCGAATTTGCCTTCTTTTCAATCTCTCGTTTTACATTTTGATGTTGTAATAAATTCATCGCCAATTTTGGCGCAATGGCAATATTGTTCATATACGTGCGATACTTGAACACACATACCGACGTGTGTTCTTGTATCAATTGAATACTATACCACCAAAATGCCGGAATATGCAACATCTTTCCAGGATATACATCCACTTCCAATGTCTTTATTTTATCAAAATCCGGTTTATACACGTGCTGGACATTCCAGGGATTTACCGGCGACCTGAATTCAAAATTTTCGTAATCATTGTATCCATATAAGTATTTGCCGTATTTGGGTGGTATCAATACAACTTTTGCGTGGCCGTATGTTGTAAGAAAATAGTTGCGATAATTCACTTCATACCGAAGCGGGGTTGCTGACATCTTGGTTCCGATGATGAAATCATATAGACAAGACGACACCATATACGGTCTTAAAAATGCGTCATTGTATTGAAAACTTTTCAAGATAACGGTTTCTTCTAAGAAGTCTTTGTTATTTTCACTAATAAATTTACATTCGGAGTCTGTTTTAAATACTTCATTTGCCACTTTGAATGTAACCGGCACATACATATCAGTTTCGTCGTCGTTGTCATATACATCCCGGAGTTTTATGTCAAATGCCGAGTAAATGGAATACAATCCGTCATATGTACAGTTATCAATTAGTCTCTGGTTTATGTAATCAAATAAAACAGGTTGTCTCACATCACATACTTCTTCTAAACGGTCTTTGGATGGCTGTTCTATTTCATACACTTCCAGGTCGTTGCTCGTTTTCAAATGAAAATATATGTGGAGATACAAGAACAATACAATACAAAATATCAGTATGGCAATAGCAGCTTCAAGCATTTTTAATCAATTGAAGGGTGGGGGGTGGCAGAATATGAATTTATAATCAATGGTAATATGTATCAACTAAATTATTTGTATAGAAAACATTTGTGAAGTTGTCCGCACAAATGTTTTTTATGTTGTTTAGATATCCGGTCCCTTAGACCTTAGACATCATGTTCTTCCTTACCTTAGACATCGGTTCCTTGATATTCTTCAGCATCGTTATGCGTTACTTCTAACTTTACAGTTCCTGAATTTTCTTCATCGGGTTCTTGGTATTGGGTTGAGTTTTGCGCTTGCGCTTGCGCTTGCTCTTGCTCTTCATTACCTATATAACTAGAAGGCTCGTAATCGCTTACGCCGTTGGATGACGAGACAATCGGCGCAGAGACAATCGGCGCAGAGACAATCGGCGCCAAAGTTGAAAAGGTTGGACCATCATTATCGGCCGCGGCAGACGCTCGCGGAGGAGGGACATAAGTAATGACCTTGGGCCCATTCGCAACCGTTGCGTTGTCATTCAGCAACTTATACAGCAGCGAACTCATATGATTCAACATTTCTTGCTGCGAATGAATCAAACTACGCAATTCCCGATTTTCTACAACAACTGGTTCAATCTGCTTAATAACCTCCGACAAATTCGTATCATTGACAATCTTATCCACAATCCCTGACATAAAATCACGGTTATCAATCAAATCGGTGCATAATTCGGCATATGCCTGGTCATCCAACATTCCGCCGCCAGCATTGGACTGGCCTTCAAGTGCCGCCGCGTCCTCTCCATTGCCTTCCTCTCCATTGCCGTCAAAAAACTGATTAAAATCCTCTTCCAACTTATCCAGGCGCGAATTCAAGTGATTCAGCCGGTTGGAAACATCGTTAATGGCGCCTTCATGGTCCTTCAACTTGTCGTCGTGGCCTTTCAACACCATAATGGGGGGTGGACCGCCTGCCATAGACGGGACCGACAACGGCACTGGCTGCCCCACATTCACTGGACCACGAATACCGGGCGGCAACGGCAAATTCGGATTATATGCGATTGAGCCGCCGCCCATTTGTCCCGTGAGTCCCTGACTCAATCCATTACTTGCCATAGGAAACTGGTTTTGGGCGTGGACCGGCAGTTGGGACGACGACTGTGCCAGTAATTGTGTCTGGGATTGTGGCTGGGTTTGAGGCCTGGTCCCGGCGATTGCGGTAGGGGGTGGAGCGGCTCTTCGCCTTCTTGCTCCTGCTAATGCGGCACTTCCACTCATTCTTATTTAAGATAAAAAACGAAATTACAATGTTAACCTAAACGCACAACAAACAAAAAACTTTGAAGATATAAATAATTTCTAGCACTTGTTTCTATATTGGTTTTACGCAACCATTTTCATTTTGATGACCGGATATGATTTGTAGTCCTTTACCACAAAATCCGATTCCACATAGTCTTCAATCTTTTCGCGTTTTTCGGTTATTTCAAGTGTAGGAAAATCGTATGGCCGACGCGATAATTGCGCCTTAATTTCCTCCAAATGTTCTTCGTATATGTGCGCATTGCCCACAAAGTACACAAATTCGTGCGCAACTAAATCACAGTGCTTTGCCAGCAAGTGGGTAAGGAAACTGTATGACGCAATGTTGAACGGTGAGCCCAGTGGCGCATCTTGTGACCGCTGATACATGGAACACGACAACTTATTGCCGTCATGGACATTAAATTGCATGAGTATGTGGCAAGGCGGCAAGGCCATTTCCGCTAATTGACACGGATTCCACGCCGATATGATGAGCCGTCTAGACGTCCGTTGTTCGGGGTCGTTTAGACATCGTATAACATCCGCCAGTTGGTCATATCCCCGCCCTTCATATTGAGCCATATTTTCAGCGTCGGCATATTCCGCATTGAAATGCCGCCATTGAAACCCGTAAATTGGGCCGAGGTCATTTACGGGGCGGTCAAACAAACCGCGGCTGTCTAAAAATTCACGCGAACCATTCGCATCCCAGATATGGACGTTTTCTGCTTGAAGGCGGGCATTGCTGGTGTCGCCACGAATAAACCACAGTAATTCACGGAGGCAGGTCTTCCACGCAACCCGCTTTGTGGTTAATATCGGGATTTTACCGCCTTCAAGCGAAAAATGCATACACGCCCCGAATATAGATTTAGTGATTCCGTTGCGACCATTTTCCATTGTTCCGTGCTTCAAAATGTCATAAATTAAATTCAAATACTGGTTTTCATCGTGCGGGTCTTTATCGTGCTGTTTTTCATCGTCCTTATTTTCATAGACATAGACTGGATTATCGCCATCCGACGCCGGATAATCGTGTTCTAATTCGGGCAAAAGCCGTTTTCCGCCAGGAGCATTTACTAAACGACGCAACATATTGTTTTATTTTATTGTTTTAGTAAGTAAGTAGCAGAAGTCGGTCGGTTATATATACTAAATCTAACCAGTTCCATTTAATTTCTATTCTTTCTATATATAAATAATTCATTGAATGGAGGCATTTGAAGAAACCGCAAAAGAAGGCACACGCCGTGCTGGAAGTTTCATAGACCACGTATTTAGGTTGGACGAACAACAAAAAGGTGTGGTTATTAACATTGTTCAATACACCCTTCTGGCTTTTATTCCCATTGTCATAGTTTTGTATTTAATCCGCACGTATGTTCCCGACCCCGATGAACACAAAGGCTCCGCCCTTATTTTAGGCGAGGTTGTTGGCCAGGTGATGTTTATGTTTCTCGCCATTTACTTCATCCACCGCATCATTACCTACATCCCCACTTATTCCGGATACAGATACGGCGAATTCAACTTTATCACCGTCATCCTCGGTCTGCTTATGATTGTTCTCAGCACCCGCAGTAAGTTGGGCGAAAAGGTCCAAATTATTGTGGAGCGAGTGCAGGATTTGTGGAACGGTGAAGGTCCCGCTGCCCCCGCTGCTGGAAACGGTGGCGGCGGCGCAGTTCGCGTTACCCAGCCTCTCCCCCAGCAGTACGCCGGCGGTGTTAGCACTGGCCCCATTGGTGGAGGCATGATGCCAGCTCCCCCCGCATTGACCGCAGTTAGAAATGGAAACGCCGGAACGGCGGATTACGGCTTGGCACAAGCACAGCAGCAAAACGCCCCGAACTTTAACAATAATTACGCCCACGCCGTGAATCAGGGCGGCGCCAGCATGGGCGGACTTTTGGGCGGGTTTGAACCGATGGCTGCCAATGAATTTGGCGGTTTCACCAAGTTTTAAACATAGTAATAAAAATTTAAATCAAAAATGTGCTTGATATTATATATTATATACTACTTGTTCTTGCTTATATAATATAAATTAAAATGTCACTAATGACCCAGGCGTCTAGTGCTTCTCCTAGGATTGTCTACATCAAACGGATTTCCGGTGACCCAATTCCGAAATTCTGAATCAGTATTTGAATGACGAGCGAGAATCAAATCCGCTAAACATAGTATCTTTTCCAACGTCGCCTCT
>Ga0194133_10009411_pt1 | contig 11187 bp, 9 predicted proteins | sample TA2KigOf40mmetaG_FD_155448 | JGI IMG/M metagenome (GOLD analysis project Ga0194133, IMG submission 155448) | Freshwater microbial communities from Lake Tanganyika, Tanzania - TA2015055 Kigoma Offshore 40m | ecosystem: Environmental > Aquatic > Freshwater > Lake | place: Tanzania: Lake Tanganyika...
TTGTATTTGTAAAATCAGTAATATTAATTCCATCTGGAATAAATTGAGCAATAGCATCTGCATTATTTCCTTGGATAGCATTCCTTAATCCTGTAGCATTTATATCATCAACTGTACCAGCATCAAATGTTTTTACGTTTGGATAGTCCATACGTTTGAATCTATTAGCTTCACCTTTGCCAAAGGCTACTATAAAATTAGTATCAGGATTATTTTTAACTAAATCGTAAGTTTCTCTAATAGGATTTTCTAATGCAACACGTATTTCAACATTATTATCTAATAACACTTCTTTATACAAATTCCACACAGCAACACTTTCATCAGCTGTTACACCTTCACGTGTTTTAGGTGATACTAATATAACTACTTGGTCAGCATTTTGTAATAATTTTTTAACTACCTCAACATGTCCTTTATGTGGTGGTTTAAAAGCACCTGGGAAGATAGCAATTATTTGTTTATCTTGTTCAAGTAATGTGCTTGCTATATATTGTCCTAAATTCATTTTAAAAAGCTATTTACTTTGTTTTTAGCATCATCTATAGATGTAAATTCGGGTGTTGATTGTAATAATTGTTGGATACTAGTATTTAAATCTGCTATTTCTTTATCACGTTTTGCTTTTTCATCTGGTGTGTATACTTTGCCACTACCTTTTACTGTTTTAAAAAATCTTTCTTTAGCAACAGCAGGATCATACTCTAATTCACCTTCAGGATCATTATTAATTAATATAAATTTATCATCAAAGGCTTGTTTATAAGTATCAATATTACTATTTACACCAGCCCATGTTTTTAAAACAATAGCAGGTGGTAATGAACGACCTCCAGCTTTAATACGATTAGCGTTACGTTCTAATGATGTGTAAGGTGAAACCCAAATCATTACCATCATCGTGTCATATCCTAATGCTTCTAATTCAGCTTTTTTCTTTAATAATGGCTTACTGGCAGCACCAGTACCATCTATTATAATATTTTGTTTTACAGCAGATAACTGTGCATATTTTTCTTTAGTTGCTTTTTGAGCTTGACCCATTAATTTACCTGCTTGCGATAATTGATCCTGCGTAAAATCTGCTACTTTTAAACCTAAACCTGCTGCCTTAAGTAATTCCTCATAAGTATCATCAACATTAATTACAGTTAAAGTTTTCGGTATTATTTGAGCAGAAGTATATGTTTTACCAGAACCAGCAGGACCAGCCAGGAATATAGCTTTTAATTTGCCTTGTGCCTCTTTTAATAAATCTAATAATTTAATCATATCTAAATGTAAATAGATGACCTGGACATATCAAGCCACCTATAAATATTTATGATTTTTAATTATTGACCTTTAAGTGGGAAACGTGTCCATCCATTTACCCATATTGGTTTAGATAAGACTTCCATTTCAGCTTTTGTATAATTTTTTTCAATATTACCTTCAGCTAATGCTTTTATTTTTATTTGAGCTGCAGTGAATAGTGTTGATGTTGATTTAAAATTTAATAATGGGTCAAATGCCTGAATTTCATTGTTCTGGAATTTGCTTATACCATCTTTATAAGCAGTTGCTGTTTCATTTGATTCAATTGAAAATGCACCTTTCTGATATCCTAATATTTTAGAATTAGTCATTGTAAATTGTGTTGCACGTCTCCATCTCAAACCTAAATTATGGTTTGCTAATGAAGCAGCATCAAATGGTCCAATTAATATTATTCCATTTAATTTAGGATGTGTAAAAGGTTGTGCGGTTGAACCTGTTCCATCATTGTCACATTCTACACCATTTCCAGCATCACCATTATCTACGAATTGAGGATCTCTTTTTGATACACTATTTGTTATAGTTCCTACATAACCAAAATCGAAGTCGAAATCATCATCTGCCGTTGCGTATGCATATAAATTTTTAGCATTTACAGTTCCACCAAAGAATTCAAATGCATCATCGTTAGCGTAGATAGTTTGAACATTCTCAATGATTGTTCCACTACCAACACCACCTAATGTTAAAGCATTAATTTCAGAGTTTGGCATTGCTGCAATTCCAGCATACTCAATACGAACATATTTTAATATTCCGCTATTATCATTAGGTAATTCACCACCATATACTCTACCAATACCCCCCTCAATAGTTGGATAAGTTGATCTATTAGTTGGTGCTAACCCTAAAATTACAATACCACCCCAATCACCAGGTGCTTTTTCACCATCTGGTTTTCCAGAAGTGAATACGATTGGTTTTGATGGGGTACCTTCAGCTATAATTTGAGCTCCTCTTTCAATACATAATGCTCCTTTCTCAGCAATATCAGATATAATCTTAGTTCCTGGTTGGATAATTAGTCTAGAGCCATTTGTAATGTATACATAACCTTTAAGGGTCCATACTTTATCAGATGTTAATGTGATAGTTTCATTATAGGTGCCGCTTAACACTGTTGAAAGAGGTACATTGATTGGTTTGTCATCACCACCTAAGTCTTTACTACATCCAAAAAATCCTAATAATAAAATAATTGCTAATAGCTTTCTCATAGATTTAAATTTAATGTTAATGAGATTGTTTGTTCGTTGTTTGTTTTAATTAAATTACCTTTTGTTTTTTGATAGTAAATTGATGGTTGCGCAATCACATCACCTACTGCCAATTTAATTTCACCTTTATTTAATTTATGTAAATATACTATATCTATAACATTTCTAGAATTTTCAAATATATCAGCATATCCTTGAAAACCTACTGCTGATATTCTGTCTCCAACTCTATTATATGTAATATTTAATGTATTATTTTTCTTATGTAAATTCATTCCACCGTTAAGAACGTAATCAGATTGACCTTGCATTCTTCTATTTAATCCTTTAACATTTGAATTTATTAAAGAAGTGTTAGTATAAAAATCAAGCCAATTATTTATTTTTTTACGAATTTCTATTTCAACACCATATAATGTAGCTGATTTTGGGTTTGTGAATGTTAATAGTAGATTTGAAGGTACAGAGCCATCTGCTACTATTTGTTCAATTGGTCTAACAAAGTTTTTACCAAATGCTGATATTGAAATATTTTCACCACTCTTTGGATACCATTCATATTTAAGATCTAAATTATATATGTCAGATTTTTCTAACTTTGAGTTACCTAATATTTGTGCGTTTCTTACAAAATCATAATAAGCAAAATTAGCTACTTCTCTAAATTCAGGTCTTGCTAATGTTTTACTTAGTGAAAATCTATACTTTGTTTTATCTAGATTATATGATAAATTTAATGATGGTAAAGGATCTAAATATTCTCTATTAACATTTACTTTAGCACCACTAAAATCAGCTGTGTTTACTTTAAATAAATTATATTCTGCTCTTAAACCAGTATTTAATTTTAATTTACCAAAATCTTTATCATACATTACAAAACCATTAGCTAAATCAAAATTAGCTGAGTATTTGTCTGTATTATTTGTAATTTCATCTAGTAAATCTGTTGATTGATATCTAAATACTCTAGCTTGGAAGTTTCTTAAACGTTTAATATATCCACTACCTACTTTAATATCACCAAAATCTTTACTAATACTACTATTAAATGAATTTTCATCCATTACACTCCAAAAACGATATGTATCTCTCCATGCCGTTTGATATGATTCATTTATACCTAGTGATTTTGTAATTGGATTTACTCTATAGTCAGGTTGGTCGCGCAACATTAAATTATGTCCTAAATTAATATTCCATGTTTTAATCTTAGCATCAAACTGAGTATTGATGTTTGTTTTAATAGTAGTATTAGAAGAATTACTTCTTATATTTTGTAAATTATCAAAATTATCTCCGTTACGAGTTAAATATGATTCTTCAAATTGATTATTAAATAATGTTTTTAAACTATATCTATTTTTCCCAATATAAGTTACATTCAATAATCCATTTAATGATTTAACATTAGTAAATAATGTATCTTTATATTTGTAAGCTAATTCAGTAGAAGATTGATAATCTTGTCTATCAATATAATTCAATAAAAATGAATTACGAGCAGTAGAACTAAATAATATATTCCAATTGTTTTTCTTAACACCAAAAGATAAAGCTCCATTTAAATTAGGTAATGAAGTAAATTGTTTAACAATAGGAGATGGCATTAATTTTGTATATGCTCTTTTATCTCCATTACTACCAATACGAAATTTATATGTTGATGGAAAATTAGAAGGAAAACTAATGTAATCAACTAATTGAAAATTTTTATTTGTAGATATTAATCCATATCCACTGCCTAAACTTAAACTGAAAAAGTTATTAGATACCTCTTTAGTAGATACTTGAATTAATCCACCAGCAAAATCACCAGGTAAATTAGCTGTAGATGATTTATTTACTACTATATTATTAATTAAACTAGAAGGTATAATATCAAATGAAAATGCTCTACGGTCAGGTTCAGTAGAAGGAAGCAATGTTTTATTTAACATTGCTAAGTTATAGCGGTCAGCTAATCCTCTAACTAATACAAATTTATCATTCTGTATCGTAATACCACTAACACGTTTTAAAGCATCACCAACAGTTCTATCAGGTGTTTTTTTAATAAAATCAATTGATATACCGTCAGACACAGCTAAATTATTACGAATAATATTTATAACAGCGGCTTCGGTTGATTTTTTACCTGTAAAACGAATAGTAATTTCAGATAATCTTTTATCAAAAAGTGTATCTTGTGAAAATAATGATACAGGAATTAATAAAATTAGTAATAATAAATATTTCAACTAAGTGAATTTTAATTCACTCATACGTATTACTCACTTATTTTGACAGTTGTCGGTAATAACTCCGTCATTGGCTTAAAATCTGGGTTTTCAAGTCTATATATTTCGTATATATTCATAAACATTTTGAAGTTTTTATCTATATTTCCAATCTGTTTAAATTCCCATCCTTTACCTTGTATTTTACCTCCTTTACCCTCACCACGTGTATTTGCTTTTAGCCACAAAATAGAGGTATCATCTACTTTTTGATCATGTGTTTCATTCCATGCTGTAGCATAAGCGGCTGTTTGTAAATCATATGATGTATGAAGTGAATTAGATGTTTTGATATCAACTAACCAAATCTTATCTAGAAATTTTAATACTAAATCGGCAGTACCAGCAAATTTATGTTCATCTGAAAATAGATGATATTCTGCTGTTACTAATTCTGGTTTATGTGTATTCCAAAAATCAGCAAATTTAAGAATCATTTTCCAAACATCTAGATTATACTTAGCATTTCCATATTCATCAATCCATTGTATTTCATTTCCTTGAAGAAATTCTTCAATTGCAACATGTACTTGAATACCTTCATTTGCTGCTTTAGAAGCAATAATATCTGAATTATGACCTACATCTTTTAACCAGGAATGAAAAAATTGATTTTTGGGAAAATAATTTAATATTGAAGTAACTGATGGATAATATTCACCGTTGCGTCTATAAAATCGTGAATCTAAAACATTAACTTGTTTATCACCTTCAGAATATTCAACGATACGTTTGATTTTAGGATCTTTTATAATGTTTGTACTTTTGTCAATCATATTAATTGTAATTTTTTCTCAAGCAAGCTCTGTAAATTCAGAGGTTTTGTTTGCTCAAGATTAGTTAGGAATTTGTCAAAACCTATTTCATTAGCATCTTTACCTTCCATTTCAACTAAATATACTTCTTTACCATATGACATTAACATTTCAGCTTGTTTTAAAGCATCTTTTCTAGCATCATTGTCTAAAGCAATATAAATTCTATCAACAGAAGATTTCATTAATTTTTCCATTAATTTGCCATGTATTACCTTTCCAAATAAAGGTATAACATTTCGTTTAATAGTGAGAGCATCAAATATTCCCTCAACAAAAATAATAGGAGCATCCCAATTTATAAATAATTCCCACCCAATAATATCTTTAGCAGATGTAGGAGGATTTTTATATTTACGATCTGAGTCTTTATAGGAACGGGCTATAAAATAATTTAATTTTCCATTTTCATCGTATGATGGAATAATAATACGTTCACTATAAGTTCCATCTTTACAAAAACCAATATTATATTTTAAAATATCGTTTTGTGTTAAGTTGCGTTTTTTTAAGAATTTTAAAGCATGTTTTGCTTCAATTTGGGTAATTTTATCTTTAGCTATATTAGATAATGAAATAAATTCTTTAGGTAGTTCAAGTATATTTGAGAATGTAGTTTCTTCTTTTTTAGTTGGTATTACTAATAAATTTAATTCATTAATTTTATTTTTAGATGCTTTAATCTTTTTAAATAAAGTAAGTAGTGTTTTACCCTTAGCACCACACACCCAACAATGCCAGAAATTCTCACGTTTAGTTGTTGTATGTAAGTTAATTTCCATTTTATTTTTGTGATGATTACAGAACGGACATTTAAAAGCATAATTGCCTTTACTAGTTGGTTGTCCTTTACCTAGTATAGATTCTACTAGGAATAGCAGAGCTGTATTATCCATAACCTCAAATATACGAAATATTTTTGACTATAACAAATCTTTAGTAAAAAATTTGCCTAATATGTTATCGTTATAAGATCTATTATTACCAATTAAAACTTCTTCTTTACATTGATAATGCATTTCCCAATATGTTAGTTCTTTTTTTGTTTTACATTGTTTAAATATCCAACACTCAAAATTCTTTTCACCGTATTCTTTAATGTCAGCAAGTAATTGCTTATTAGAGCCCCAATACGTTTTCCAATCGCTTTCAGTACGAATTATTTCATAAGTTGGTTTACGACCAGGTCCTATTTGTTCGGCTAATTGTTTTTTAGTGAGTTTACGTTTCTTATTATTCCAAAACACTTTTTTACCAATATAAAACTTTCCAGTTTTTAAATTAGTAATCTTATAAACAAAACCAAAATGTTTTTCGGGATTAATTATATCCCAACTTATCCATTTAAATATCATATTTTACAACAAATGTCATATCTGTATTAGGAGATATTAATAAAGGTTTAGCAAATTTAGCTACCGCTAGCAAATCATTATCATCATTATATAATCCTATTTGTGTAGCATAAGGGGTAAAATCGGAACCAGTGGCAAAGTTTCTAACTGTACTATCAATTGAGCCAGTTAAAGTATATCCATCGCTTGAAGATACTATGTACTGGCTACCTGATATATGTAAAGTAGGGTTATAAGATAAATTAAAATCACTTTCATTAATTAAACATCTTACCTCATTTTCTTGAATAATATATTCATTATCAAAGTTTACTGTAAAAGTATTTATAAATAGTTGCTGGTATGATTGGTTAGTAATAACTACTAATCCTTGAGCATAAAATATATTACCTATATGAGTAGTAGAATCATATACATTACCATACCCATCATCATATACATTAAGAGTAAGTGAAGCAGATGCTACTGTAAAAGTATTAGGCATTATTTTATTACCATATACATCTCTGTTAATACCTAAAATACTAATGGTTTGATTTGCTCCTGTAGGGAAATTTTTTATAAGATTTTTATTATCATTATATACAAAATAAGATGAAGTAGGGCGCTGTTGAGAAGCAGATTCATAATAAATTGAACTTGCTAATGAAGAAGTATTTAAAGAAGAGGTATATGTTTGATAAAATAACTGGTTTATTCCATTGTAAATTAATCGTTGGTATTGGTTATTAGATACAGGATCATTTACAGGGGAAAAACTACCTGTAACATTTTTTCCAGTATATATAGTTGAAAAAGTCGGAGAAGTTGATCTAGTAAAATTCCAATGTTTATTAGCAGCGTAAGGTACTACTGTAACATCCGATTTGTTTAGTTTTTTGAAAGCCGACATGCATTAATAGTCTAATTTAATTCTAATTAAAGCTTCTTTTGTAAAATCTTTTGTTAATGGTCTACTTAATTTAGCTACAGCTAATAATTCATTATTATCATTATACATACCTACTGTTGTAATATATGTTTGAGGACTATTAATTAATGTAGTAAATAATAAATTGCCATTATCATCTATAATAGATGGATTTGTTGTATAATTAAATTCACTATTTTTTACTCTTGTAAAGAAATATCTTGAAGATACTGTTTCTTCTGATTTTAAAGTAAAGCTACCAGTTACAGTACCAGCACCTCCTAATGAAGTTGATCCAGAATTAATTGCTCTGAATAATACAAGATGATTAAAATTAGTTGATGTAAATGAAGAAGTATTATAATTTAAACCCCCAGTTGAACCGGTAATAAAAGGAAGAACTGAAGTAGATGATCCTGAAGTTGCATTCAGTATAACAATATTAAGATTTGGAAATAACATTCCATAGTATGAAGATGTAAGAGAAGCATTAGGTACACTATTACTTCCACTAACTATGTAATAAACTTCATTTTCACCTATAAAACGAGTTAAATTAGTAGTAGTGCTATCATCTACTAAAGAAATAGACCTAGTAACACTAGCAGAAGGAGCAGCTAGAGTTAAATTAAAAGAACCAGGTAGTAAAGATTCTTTATAACGAGAACGAGCAAAATTAATTACAAATATTTCACTTCCCGTAGTAGCACCGTTGTCAAAACTAAAATTTTCATTTTCGGTACCATAAACTAAATTTCTATATTCACCATAAACAATACGTGAAGGTGATTTTCCAGGAGCTGCACTATTAATTACATTTGATCCGGAACCATTTTTATTTCCATATTGAAGTGCAAATTGAATAGAGCCGGAATTTGCTACTGTTGCATTATAAACATCTAGGTAATATTCAGTATATCCACTTTGAGTAATAAATGTGCTTAAAGTATTAGAATCTCCTCCTGTATTTGATGTAAATAAACCACGCACTACGGTTTCTGAGCTAATTACTGAATCTTCTGGGTTGTATCTTATAAATGACATAATATTAGATTATAATGTTGATACTTTTTGGATATTAAGAGGAATTGTAATTCTAGCTCCACTGTCTCTACCAATTACTGTAATTGTAGTAACTAAAGAAGTTAATGTAGAACCAAATAATGTATTAATTGTAGTACCTACAAGTGTAAATGAAGTACCTACTTGAGTTAATGATAATACAGCACCTGTTGTTGTATTTAAATTACTTACAGGAGAAGTTGTTGTAACCCCGGTTCCAGTAAATGTAGATAATAAACGTGAATCAGCAATTGTAGCTGTATAACCATTTGCTTCAAATGTACTTACAGCACCTAAATAATTAAGTGTTTGTGGAGTAATTGTTAATGAAGCACCTTGGCGTAATGTAATACTATTGTAACCTAAGTTAATTACTGGAAGTTTAGAAGTACCACGAGGTAATGTTACTAATTTATAGCGCATAATCTGTGACTCATTAGGAAATGCTTCTAATACAGGTGTATTTTCAATTGCTTCACCATAAAATGCAGATCCGGATGGGTGGTTTGGATTATATAAAGTATAATCAACTTCATCATCTGCTAAAGCAAATTGAGTAATTTGAAAAGAACCATCATTACGGGCTAATAGTTCACGGCCCTTCGTAGTTAATATTGCATCTACTGTTATAAAAGTAGGATTTAAAATTGCCATAATTCTTTATATTGTATATACTATAAATATGTTAAATTTAAAAGTCTCCACCACTAATATTATCTATTGCTGATTGTTCATTAACTAATTTTTGTTTTACTTCACGAGTAATTGTATCTATATTAGCTAATACATCCGGTGCTAAATTATCAGGAATAATAAAACCATATGATGTTTTTCCATCGCGTTTTTGAAAGGTTAAATGAGCATTTGTTTCATCTTCTTTTCTAGTTAATACTAAGAAACGTTGATATGATCCAGATATTAAATTAGTTGAATGTAAACCAGACATGTTACCACTTAGTTGAACCTGTAATAAACTTCCTGAAATTGCAACATTTTTAACTCTTAATTCAGTAAAAGTATTATCTGAAAGACGTGTTAATATAATATCTTGGGGTTTAATTACAAAATTATAATCAACATCTCCATAAATATTATATAAACTATTTTGAGATCCAGTAAGTGGATTTGGCACAAATATGTAATTATTATTATGAAAATTACTTATGCTTGAATTAAAAGTTATAGTATCAAAACTTCCAGTAGCTATAGAAGCAGATATAGAAGATGTATGAAAATAAGGACAAGTTGTTGATGCATATCCAGTAGCAGCTGCTAATGAGCTTATGATTAAACTACCTGGTGATAAAGAAGCTGTAAAATTGTTAGTTGAAGAATTTACCAAAGAAAATTTTGGAATTATTTTATCTCCAACATTTAATGAAGAAATAGGATTTACAATTTTATTAAAAGATATTTTTGTTTTACCACTCGTATCAGTAGTAAAGTTAGGAATATCATAAAGAGTACCATTATATTGGTAAACATAAGCTCCTTGAACAAAAGGATCTACTGAAGCTGTACAGTAACATGCTGCTGTATCAGAAGCTGTAAGAGAATCACTTGTACTGTAAAAAGTTCCTCCCCCAGAAAAAAAACAATTCCCATTTCCATCACTAGTAATTCCAGTAAAAACAGTATATGCATATAAAGGAGTTCCAGCATTTATTTGCCCTCCACCAAATATAGGAATATCTGAAGGAGCATTTCCAACTAAGCTACCATTTATTGTTTTAAAAGTATCAGTACCACAACTATACTGAGCATAATTACCAATAGATTGGGTGGCTCCTAACGATACAGTTAAATTAATTGGTTCAGTTTGTAAGGTTCCTATTATATTATTATTTTTATCAAAAAATCCAAAACTCCAAGTAATATTTCCACCAGCAGACATAGTTACATTTAAATCAAAAGTAGCTGATGCTCTATAATCACCTGATTCTTGAACTGAATATGTTGGAAAGTTAGTAGAAGTTCCTACTTGATAAAAAGAAGAACCTTCAGTTATAGTATTAAAAATATTATATACATTACCTCCTATTAGAGGATAATTTATAGGAGCAGATCCACTAATATTAGCAGGTGAAGTTCCATTTTTAGCATCCAGTTTGTAACTATTACTTCCTCCTATACTTTCAAAATATATTTTAGGATCACCACCACTACCACTACATGTTCCAAAATATAAAATTGGGTAATAAGAATACCCACTATCAAAAATAGGTTTAG
>Ga0194133_10009412_pt1 | contig 11187 bp, 8 predicted proteins | sample TA2KigOf40mmetaG_FD_155448 | JGI IMG/M metagenome (GOLD analysis project Ga0194133, IMG submission 155448) | Freshwater microbial communities from Lake Tanganyika, Tanzania - TA2015055 Kigoma Offshore 40m | ecosystem: Environmental > Aquatic > Freshwater > Lake | place: Tanzania: Lake Tanganyika...
GCCGCAGCAGGTTAGGGCTTTACGCGACCGTTTGAGTAGTACGCAGTCAAGACGCGTGCTTGTACTTTCAGGCTGCGGCCATTGGACACCATTAGAGCGTCCAGCAGAATGTATGCGCGAGTGGAAGCAGTTCATATTGGAAACAGCAAGACTTAATGCAGTTTCCCCATATCAAGTTCCATCAATCAGGGTGGCTTAGTAGCTATGGCAGACATACTTTTTACCAATGTTCGCGTCTTTGATGGTGGAGGTGAAACTCCGTTCACTGGAGAAGTTCTTGTTCAGGGAAACCGAATTGCCCGAGTAACCCAGAGTTCCCCCGGGGCTAGAAGTCAATTAGTCTTCGGAGCGAAAGTTGTTGATGGAGCTGGCGCTTTTTTGATGCCCGGAATGATCGAGGCACATACTCACTTTTCATGGAATGATCAGCCCAATTTAGAATCTATTCAGCGAATGCCACCTGAGGAACACATTTTGTGGTGCGCTCAAGTTGCAGAGAAGTACCTCGACATGGGGTGGACGTCTTGCGTCGGTGCTGCAACAGCAAAGCCTCGGCTAGATGTGGTGATCCGCAATGCAATTAATGACGGTACGATAAAAGGCCCTCGTTATCTAGCGGCTAGCCAAGAGATCACCGTACCCGGTGGACTTGGTGATACAACCGCACCGCATTTACCCCAGCCTGAATTTGCTTTTGGTGCCATCGTAAGTGGTTCAGAAGAGATGAGGCGATGCGTTCGAATGTTTTGCAAGTACGGTGTCGATTCCCTGAAAATTAATTTGTCTGGAGAGTCAATTACAGGTATGTCCTCGGAAATGAGTCAATTCACCGAAGAGGAAATCGCCGTCTGCGTTCAAGAGGCCAAGTCTTGGGGAAAGCGAGTAGCGGCGCATGCACGCTCCACGTGGGCAATAAAGCAGTGTGTCAAACACGGCATTGAAGTGATCTATCACGCGAGCTTTGCAGACGAGGAAGCCCTAGACCTACTCGAAGCCAATAAATTTGACCACTTCATTGCCCCCGGTCTCGCTTGGCTCATAAACACATGCCACCACGCAAGCGCCTGGGGACTTACTCCTGAGGTTGTGAATCGGATGGGTTATCCCAGGGAGTTGGAAGCAGCCATTGAAAGCATGAGGGCAATGCGCAGAAGAGGTATTCGAATTTTGCCAGGGGGTGACTATGGGTTTGCCTGGACGCCTCACGGTACTAACGCGCGCGATCTTGAGTACTTTGTATCTCAGGTTGGCATGAGCCCAATGGAAGCACTCCTATCGGCTACCGCTTGGGGCGGCCCGATGATGAAAATGGGTAAGCAGCTTGGATACATTCGCGAGGGATGCCTAGCAGACATTTTGCTTATTGACGGCGATCCGCTAGTTGATATCACCGTACTTCAAAAAAAAGAACGGATACTTGCCGTTATGAAAGACGGCGAGTTCCATCGCGCCCCGCCTATTCGCGACTTGCGAACAACAAGGTGGGCAGCTTAAACATGACGATCGCCTTTGTGGAGATCTAGATGCACAAAACGCCGCAGGAAGTACTTTTTACAAATGCTCGTATTTTAGACGGATCAGGGCAAATGCCCTATAGCGGAAGTGTTCGGGTAAGAGGCAATCGTATCGTTCAAATCAATCGAAGTATCGGTAGCGTAAGTGCAGGTGATGCCGTGGTCATCGATGCGGCGGGATCAACGCTAATGCCGGGTATGACAGAAGCACATACCCATTTTTCCTGGAATGACTCGTCCTCACTGGCTGGCATTCAAACGATGCCTCTCGAAGAACATGTACTCTGGTCGGCAAAAGTCGCGCACAGATATTTGAAGGCTGGGTTTACTTCCTGCTTGGGAGCAGCGTGTGCAAAGCCAAGACTGGACGTGGTTATACGTAACGCGATTGAATCGGGTCAAATTCCTGGGCCAAGATATCTGGCCGCAAGCCAGGAGATTACGGTACCAGGAGGCCTTGGCGACGAAATGCTTCCGCACTTGCCATTTCCAGATTTTAGTTTTGGCGTCGTAGTGAATGGTTCAGAAGATCTTCGCCGCGTTACTAGAAACTTCCTCAAATACGGTGTAGACCATATCAAGTTAAATCTTTCCGGTGATAACTTTGTTCCGGGTGCTGACGCAAAGACAACCTGGATGACCGATGCAGAGGTCGCCGCCTGCGCTGAAGAGGTTCGGATGCGTGGTAAACGCATCATCGTCCATGCACGCTCTTGCGCAAGCGTAAAACAAGCTTTACGCCATGGCGTCAGACTAATCTATCACGCTAGCTTCACAGACACTGAAGCGCTCGATATGCTTGACGCTGTGAAGCATGAAGTCTTTATCGCGCCAGGTATCGGCATACTATACGCACTGCTTAATGAGTCAGAACCCTGGGGAATTGACCGCGCCAAAGCCATAGCCATGGGTTACGAGGAAGAATGGGAAGCCGCTTGCCAATCTCTCAAGGCTATGCATCGCAGGGGAATCAGAGTACTGCCCGGAGGTGATTATGGTTTTGCCTTTAATCCTCACCTTCAAAATGCACGAGACCTGGAGTTCTTTGTGAAGTATCTTGGTTTTACGCCTATGGAGGCAATTAAGTCATGCACGCTTCATGGTGGGGCGATCATGATGCGACAAAACGAACTTGGTTTAATAAAGGAGAGCTTTCTCGCAGACCTACTCCTAATTGACGGTGACCCACTAGCAGCCCTCTCGATACTACGCGACCCAGAACGCATACTAGCTGTTATGAAAGATGGAGTGTTCGCGAAAATGCCTCCAATCGATCAGGCAAGAACCTGGGGCCGCGCTGCATGAAACTCACTGATCGACAATGGGGGTTACTCATTGTTGGTACACCCATCGTTTTTTTCTCATCTTGGGCAATCTTTGATAACCCGCGACTCTACTTTGTGACACTGCTAAACGGCTTGACGCTTGCATCGTTATATTTCATCGTAGCTTCGGGTTTCACGCTTGTTTTCGGATTGATGCGCAACGTCAATCTCGCACATGGTTCTCTCTACTTGCTAGGCGGGTACGTTGGCTTCATGATTGCTGAAAAGTCTGGCTGGTGGTTGCTCGCCGTTGCGGGAGGTTTCCTTTCAGCTGCTTTAGCTGGATTACTTCTCCAAGTTTTTGTCTTAAGGCATATGCAAGGACAAGAACTACGGCAAACAATGGTAACAATTGGTATTTCCATAGTAATCGCCGACCTATTGCTATGGAGTTTTACTGCACAAGTGCATCAAATGGATCCACCAATATGGCTACAAGGTCCTATCCGCGACATTCCATTGATAAAGGCCTACTCGGCATACCGGCTAAGCCTTTTGGTCTTCGGCATTGCAATAGGGATTCTGCTCTGGTGGATGCTAACAAAAACAAAAGTTGGAGCGATGATTCGAGCTGGGGTTGACGACCGACACATGCTAGAAGCATCTGGTGTCAATGTAAACTTTGTGTTTGCAATAACATTTATGCTCGGCGCTGGACTTGCTGGTTTTGGTGGAGTAATAGGTGCTGTCGAGCTATCGATGGTACCCGGTGAAGATACTCGACTGTTACTTGCTTCTTTGATCGTTGTAATTGTTGGAGGTATGGGTAGCGTCATCGGAGCAGCAGTAGGTTCAGTAATCCTTGGCCTAGCAGAAACATATGGATTAGCGTACGCTCCAACTTACAGCGTCGTGTTTACGTTTGTGATTCTCGTGCTTGTTCTGGCCTTCCGCCCTCGAGGCATCTTAGGCCGGCCAGCATGATGAGGAAAATTTCATTATGAGTGCACGCCGTTGGCGTAATTCAATGAATGGTCACATGGATCGAAATATTGGCCTGCGTAGCCAAAGATCTGAAAGCCCCAAGATCCATGACGCTTCGAGGCCAACCTCACTTTATGATCCCTATGCGGATAGTAATGCCCCAAGATGGCTTAAATTTCTATGGCGTAACTTGTCACCTCGCCATGTTTTCATTTTTATTTTTCTGATCGCCTACCCTTTTATTGTGAGCCCTTTTTTTACTTTTCAAGTTGGTGCGCAATCGTTAGTTTTGGGACTGATCGCGCTGTCGCTTACTTTCTTGGGTGGCTACGGCGGCATAGTTTCACTAGCTCAAATGTCGATTGCAGGAATCGCTGGCTATTCACTTGCAATCTTTGGTTCCAGCAGCACAGACATAAGCTTGGGTTGGCCCTGGTGGGTAGCACTTTTCTTCTCAATTTTGATAGCGACTGGTTGTGCACTTATCTTTGGCTGGCTATCTGTCAGAACCGAAGGCATTTATACAATTATGATTACGTTAGCTTTTGGTGTTGCGTTCTATTATTTAGTTCTTCAAAACTATTCGCTGTTTAATGGATTTCAAGGATTTCAAAAAGTATATCCACCACAAGTCTTTGGAGTTAACTGGCGAGACCCAATACCTTTTTACTTTATAGCTCTTTTTACCGCGTTCTTTGGGTATCTGTCTATTAAATGGGTTATCAGAAGCCCTTTTGGAATCGCGCTACAAGGCGTACGCGATAACCCCAGACGTATGGAGGCGCTAGGTTTTAATGTCATTGCGCACAGAGTCGCTGCCTACGGCTTTGGTGGTTTAATTGCTGCTTTTGGTGGCGTCCTTTTAGTTTGGTATAACGGATTGATCACTCCAGGCTCAGTGAATACTGGCTGGCAGATAAACATCTTGGTCATTGCTGTCCTTGGCGGCATGGGGCACCCAATAGGGGCCTTTGTCGGTGCTGTCGTATTCGTACTGTTACAAACCTTTGCCATCGATATCATCGATAGAGAACGATTCAATTTGGTTATCGGTACTGTATTTCTACTGATCGTTCTTTTCTCGGATGATGGGTTGCTTGGCGTTTGGACAAAGTTAAGTAAGCGTTTTGGTAACAAAATTGATTTTCCTCAGTCTGCTGCACAAACCCAGCGCAAATAGGCGCAAATTCTAAAGGAGATAAAAGTGATATCGGCTAAGCGAATCTGGATTCACTCATTAGTGGGTGCTGCGATTGCGGCACTCAGCTCAAGCGTTACCTATGCTCAAGGCTCACCGGTAAAGATAGGTGTTTTAGCGACATTAGAGGGGCCGTTTGCCGCTGGAGGGGCGGACGGAATGCGAGGTGCTGAGCTTGCCATCCGCGAACGCGGTGGCGTCGTTGCTGGAAGAAAAATTGAGATGATCAGAGCATCTTCAAACGCTAACCCTGACGTCGCTGTGAACGCCGTCCGAAAGCTTGTCGAGCAAGACAAGGTAGATATCGTGGTTGGCCCTCTTTCCGGAGGTGAGGGTATCGCTGTAAAAGATTATTCAAAAAGTCAACCATCGATGACTTTTATAAACGGTGGTTCAGGCGCTCAAGCGACGACCCTTGTTAACCCTAGTACGAATTTTTTTCGCTTCAATACTGAAGGCGCGCAATGGATGGTGGGTCTCGGAAAAGCTGCGATTGACAAGGGTTACAAACGCGTGATGGTGATTGCTGAGGACTACGCCTTTCCTTACTCGCAAGTTCAAGGTTTCATGACTGAATTTTGTAAACTTGGTGGAAAAGTTCCTGTTAAGGCTTGGGTTCCCTTAGGTGGTAAGGATTACTCCTCAGTAATTGCGCGAATCCCAAAAGATGTTGACGCTCTCCTGGTCGTTTTGGGTGGTGCCGATGCAGTGAACTTTCTAAATCAATACGAGGCGGCGGGCGGCGATAAACCCATGATGGGCGGGTCAATAACCGTAAGCCAGGATGTATTGAACTACCGTGGCAAGCGGCGCGATTCGCTTGTCGGCACGATTTCTGCCGGTCCATACGCCGACAGTTTTGATGGTGCTGACTGGAAGACTTTCGTTGCTGCATACCAGAAGAACTATCCTGTATCTGCCGGAGGTTACCCAAGCCCTAGCCTTTTTGCACTGGTCTATTACACAAACATGAAGGCAGCTTTGGACGCCCTTGACGCAGTGAAAGGCGACCTTTCGGCTGGACAAGCGAAGTACCGTGATGCGCTTGCAAAGCTTGAACTTAGGATGCCTACTGGTACCGTTAAGCTCGATTCAAATCGGCAAGCTATCGGAACAACTTTTGTTACTGAAGTCGTGAAAGATTCTCAAGGAAACTTAACAACAAAGGTTTTGAGGAAAGTCGACAATGTTGACCAATTGCTAGGTCTAAAGAAAGAAGAATTTCAGATTGGCTCAAGAGATGTACCAAATTGCCCATAAGCGGTTTACTTGAGAACTTTTTTTCTTACTGATATGGCATCCGTTGTGCGAAGTAGTCAGTGGTCTCAAAAACGCAGTGCCAGTATAAAAACTGGCACTGCGAGCTCGGCTGCTCCTATCGCAGCATCTGACGCATTAACGCTCCATCATGTGACTCGGGCATTTGGCGCTTTGCGAGCCGTTGATGACGTTTCGTTTCGAGTTACGGCTGGAGAGAAATATGCAGTGCTGGGGTCAAATGGCGCTGGAAAGACTACGCTCTTTAATGCAATCACTGGTGACTTTCCCCCTACTTCGGGAAGGATTGACTTTTTCGGTGAGGATATTACGCATCTTTCTCCACACGAAAGAATACGGAAGGGTCTCCGGCGGACTTATCAGTCTTCACTGTTGTTTCGTAATTTAAGCGTTAAAGATAACCTCTATTTGGCGGTTCGTGGTGTATCTAGTGGGCGCTTTAGTTTTCTGAGACCATCGGTAAATCACCCCAGTACGCTCGCAATTGAGGACCTTATCAATAGGGTCCGCCTCAGCCATATCGCAGACGAATTCGTCGCTAATCTTGCGCATGGTCAGCAACGCCAGCTTGAAATAGGGATGGCGCTAGCAGGTGCACCAAGATTAATTTTATTTGACGAACCGGCGGCGGGACTGTCACCAGCTGAGAGACGGGAATTGGTGCTCTTGCTTAGGTCTTTACCCTCGCACATGAGCTTCGTCATTATTGAACATGACCTCGACATCGCCTTACGCGTTTCTGAGCGTGTGACAGTGATGCACAACGGTTCGGTATTGCGAACTGGCACTCCCCAAGAAATCGAATCAGATCGCGAAGTTCAAGCAATCTACATGGGCGGCAAACACTGATGTGGTTTTCCAAAAGTATTGCGAGTAAGCGAGGTGTGGATAGCGATCAACCTCAACCGTCAGTATTGGAAGTGGATTCACTCAACGTGTTTTATGGCCATGCGCACGCACTACAAAACGTTAGTTTTAGCATTGAACGTGGCGTGCTTGGCATCGTCGGGCGCAACGGCATGGGAAAGTCGACGCTATGCAATTCAATCACAGGGCTAGTCAAAGCTAAAGGAAGCATAAAGTTTAGTGGGCACGAGATCCTCGGACTTCCTCCGCACCGTATCACGCGTCATGGTATTTCCTATGTTCCGCAAGGAAGAAGGGTTTGGCCATCGCTTAGTGTTGATGAGACCTTACGTATGGTTGCGAAGGACCGGCGGGACGTTGATAGAGTCTACGGATTGTTTCCGCGACTTGCCGAACGCAAATCGAATGGGGGTTCTCAACTCTCGGGCGGAGAGCAACAAATGCTTGCGATCGGCCGAGCGCTGCTGCTTGAACCGCGACTTCTTGTTATGGATGAGCCCACTGAAGGATTGGCACCAGTTATTGTGGAGCAGGTAGCTCAGAGTCTTCGAGAGCTTGCCCGTAATGGCTCTATCTCGATTCTTTTGATTGAGCAAAATTTAGGTGTTGCGCTTGACGTTGCCGATCGAATTGGTGTGATGGTTAACGGTAGGCTCACGCAGATTCTTTCAACCCAAGCCCTATCCGCAGATAAGGACCTCCAAGAACGTCTACTTGGACTAAGAGCAACTACCGAACACGATTCGGAGTTAGAAGGAGATAAAGTTCACCAAAGCAATGAACACGCTGAAGTCCAAGTACTTAAAGTCCGTCGAGCCCACACCGATGGATATCCAGTGCTTGAAAGTTTAGCCCCTCGGGAGGGACAAACTGTCAATAGGTGGGGAATCCAAGCACGATCGGTAGACTCGGATGGGACTTCAACGAGACTACATACAGTTAATGTCAACGATACACCACCTGCGGGTTTGTTTGATTTCTCGTTGATGGCGAAAAATTTACAAGTCGTATACGTAGTCGGCACTTTCGATACAAAATCTAAAGAGCTATTTTTTCTAAAACAATGCTTCGATAAACAAGATATTCGAGTTACCACAGTTGATCTTTCAACTAGTGGTCGTAATTCTTCCGCAAACGTACCAGCAAGAGAGGTGGCTCGACATCATCCAGATGGCGAGTCCGTCGTTTTTAATGGTGACCGAGGCAGCGCTGTATCGGCTATGGCTATCGCATTTGAGCGTTTTATATCTACCCGCCGCGATCTAGGGGGAATAATCTCCGCAGGGGGTTCAGGGGGAACAACGCTAGCAACGGCCGGAATGCGGAGACTTCCTATTGGTATGCCAAAGATAATGGTTTCGACGATGGCAAGCGGCGATACGCGACCATATGTTGGACCAAGCGACATTTCCATGATTTATTCAGTCACAGACATTCAGGGACTCAACCGAATCAGTGAACGTGTTCTGGCTAATGCCGCAAATGCGCTTATTGGAATGCTGACGCACGCAACTGAGACGTCCAGATCGAGACTTCCGGCACTGGGTCTAACAATGTTTGGCGTCACAACACCATGCGTCCAATCGGTCACGAAGTTGCTCACAGGCCAATACGACTGCCTCGTCTTTCACGCGACAGGCGTTGGAGGACAGTCAATGGAAAAGTTAGCAAGTTCAAACCTGCTTGCAGGCGTCATCGATGTATCAACAACGGAAATAGCGGATGAAATTGCAGGTGGCATCCTAACGGCCGGACCTGAGCGCTTAGATGTTTTTTCTCGCACTGATTTGCCATGGGTAGGCTCTTGTGGAGCACTTGATATGGCTAATTTTGGACCACGTGACACCGTGCCAGAGCGCTTAAAATCTCGTAAGTTCTACCAACACAACGCCAATGTTACCCTCATGAGAACTACAAAGGAAGAGTGCAAACAGATTGGTGAGTTTCTAGTTTCCAAGATGAATGCAATGAGGGGCCCAATTCGCTTTCTGATTCCAAGCAATGGACTTTCCTCGATTGATGCTCCTGGGAAACCCTTTCATGACCCAGAGGCCAACGAAGCATTGTTTCAAATTATCGAAAGTGGATTCAGGGCAAGCCCGAATCGCAAACTTTATCGCCTTCCCCACCATATAAACGATGAGGCTTTTGCAGTCGCGATTGCGAATGCCTGGAAGGAAGTAAGCAACCCTGCTCGAGCCCGAATAGCCTAACAGTTTTGTTCAAGGAACCAGAGCTTATGTCAAGGATTCCCAGAAAGACCATCTTAAATAGGTTACGGAAAAAGTTGGCTCAAGGTGAGCCCATCATCGGCGGTGGCGCTGGTACTGGTCTATCTGCAAAGTGCGAGGAAGCTGGCGGTATCGATCTAATAGTTATATATAATTCAGGCCGTTATCGAATGGCTGGAAGAGGCTCACTTGCCGGATTGCTTGCCTACGGCAATGCAAATGAAATCGTCTGCGATATGGCACGGGAAGTTTTACCGGTAGTGAAACATACTCCGGTACTCGCTGGTGTAAACGGTACGGACCCGTTTATTGATACCAAACAGTTTCTGATGCATTTATCGGAGCTCGGGTTTTCAGGAATCCAGAACTTTCCAACTGTTGGACTAATTGACGGCACGTTCCGAGCGAACCTTGAAGAGACTGGTATGGGTTACGGACAGGAAATCGAGCTTATGAAAAAGGCAGTCGAACTTGACTTGTTAACGACACCCTACGTCTTCAACGAAGCAGATGCTGTTGCCATGGCTAGCGTAGGGGTCGATATGATCGTTTGTCACTTGGGACTTACAACAGGGGGCGCAATCGGGGCTAAGACCGCACTAACATTGCAAGAATGCGTTGAACCTATTAATCGCTGGTCTGAAGCGGCTCGTAAGGTTCGCAAAGACATTTTCGTGCTATGTCACGGCGGTCCAATCGCGACGGTTCAAGATGCACAATTCATTCTCGATCAGTGCCCGACATGTGATGGGTTTTATGGCGCAAGTTCAATGGAAAGATTGCCAACTGAACTAGCGATTACGCGAACAACTCATGAATTCACGCTCATTCGCAGACATGGGTCAGAACACACCATTAAGTCTGCTAGATCAAAAGGCCCGTTACGGCGGTCTAAACCTAACAAAACTGCGTGAGGAGATAGAACAATGACTGGCGCTGAATTCGGCGGTTTTATCCTTGGATTAATCGTTCTCGCTGTTGTTATTGGAATCATTGTTTGGCTATTTAACTGGTTATATTTGCGGAGTTCAAAAGAGCGATCCTTTGTTCGTACTGGTCTTGGTGGGGAAAAAATCGTCCTAGGCGGTGGCGCTTTTGTTTTGCCGATTGTTCATGACGTGATTCCAGTCAATATGAATACATTGCGCTTGGAAGTAAGCCGAGGCAACGAAAAGGCGCTCATAACTAAAGACCGAATGCGTGTAGACGTCATCGCGGAGTTTTATGTCCGCGTTGCCGCGGACCCCAGTGCAGTAGCTGCAGCTGCGCAGACACTTGGACTGAGGACAATGGAACCGAACGAGCTTAAAGAACTCGTGGAAGGTAAGTTTATCGATGCCTTGAGGACAGCCGCTGCAGAAATGACCATGGAAGAGCTGCATGAAAAACGTGGTACCTACGTGCGCAGAGTTCGTGAGTCAGTAGCAGAGGACCTCACCCAAAACGGACTGGAGCTTGAGGCAGCATCGTTGACACAGCTAGATCAAACATCGATGGAATTCTTTAATCCTAGCAATGCATTCGATGCAGAAGGTCTAACGCGTCTAACCGAACGCATTGAAGAACGAAAGAAGCAGCGAAACGATATTGAGCAGGATACATTGATTGCAATTAGAAATAAAAATTTGGAAGCAGAAAAGCTCTCATTAACGATTGATCTAGAAAGCGAGCATGCACGCCTATCGCAACAACGTGAAGTCGAAATGGCTAGAGCACGACAGCGTGCAGAGGTTTCAGCCGAACGTGCTCAAAGGGAGCAAGATGCGGAATCAGCTCAAATTGCAGCACGCCAAGCTATCGAAGCTGCAAGGATTAGAAGTGAACAAATTCTAGAAAATGAAAGGATTAAG
>Ga0194133_10009413_pt1 | contig 11187 bp, 7 predicted proteins | sample TA2KigOf40mmetaG_FD_155448 | JGI IMG/M metagenome (GOLD analysis project Ga0194133, IMG submission 155448) | Freshwater microbial communities from Lake Tanganyika, Tanzania - TA2015055 Kigoma Offshore 40m | ecosystem: Environmental > Aquatic > Freshwater > Lake | place: Tanzania: Lake Tanganyika...
TGTTTTTATTAAAAGAATTTGATAATGATTTAATATTTTGGATATGTGTATCATTCCTGCCAGATATATTTTTTAATTGTCTAGCTTGTTGATTTTTAGGATTGTCGTAACCAGTGCCACTCATCTGTATGTGAGCTGGAGCGCTTCTCATGTAACCCTCGTAGGACGCCCTAACTGGATCTGAAGGAGCAGCTACAGGTTCTTGTGTTTGTGTAAGTTGTTTTTTTTCTTCTTGAACTACATTAGGTTTTCCACTTGAGGGCGTATGACTTACTTGAGCCGATAGCTCCACCGACCTACCGACTCTGGGCCTTGTATCTGGCCTAGCGTTGGCAGCGTCTTTTAATTTTTTATTGTGATCAGCGTTTAATAAGCTCATATATTTTAAAATGATCCAGCTATATCGTCATAAGAATTACCGCCAAGATTAGGCAGTGTATCATGCATAGTACCCTGTATCTGTCCGTTTGACAAGGATCCAGCTCTTGTCATAAATTCGTCTATTTCTTCTTGACTAGCATTAAATGACACATTATATGATGTACCCTGACCCCCTGCGGCAATCCTTGGATCAGGTAGACCCACCGCAGCACTGGGTAATTTTTCGTATGGACTTCCACCCGGAAGAAGCGGAGGTCCAGCTACGCCCTGTTCTGTAACATCATTTTTTCTCTTCATTGCAAAAACAGCTAATCCAGTTGCAGTTGCTGCTCCAGCCAATATCTTACCCTTATTTTGCATTGCCCCTTTAAACAGGTTGTTTATTTGAGGATTTTCATTTAAAAATGATTTAAAAACCTGCCCAACTCTTCTATATCTGCTGGATTGACGAACGATATCTTCTTGCGCACTTGTTAAACGTGACTGTTGTTCTGATAATTCTTCTATTTGTCGTTGCATGTTCTCTAGCAATTCGTCGGTTTTAGATTGCGCTGCTCTCTGTTCGTCTACACGCGAAGCGACGACGTCGTTTATTGTTTCTAGATCGCTTTTTGGCGCGGTAGGGGACTGCGCGGTGAGTTGTTCTGTTGGCCCAAGCGTTTCATCAGTGACAATATCCATTCCGGGCCTTATAAGGGCTTGCATGTCTTGTTGCGCTATTCTTAGCATCTTCATTCTTCGGAGCATTTTTATATATTCTGTAGCGGCAGCTTTTAGATTATCGTCTGTCAATTGTACATTAGAACGTTTAAGCCTTTTCATATAAGATTCAACTATAATCTTTTCTGATTCTTCTGCACCTTCGCTGCCTGTCCCCATAATTATAAAATCGTTCAAAAAATCTGCATCAATGGCAACCTGGAGTTTAATATTGGCGCTGTCTGGAAATTGGAGTATTGGCACCTGCCTTGATGGCAGCGGTCTAGATTCATTAAACGCCCTTTGAAACTCATCGCTCCTTGCCATAAATATTTCAAACTTTTCAGCAGATTCGTTAAATACTTCCGGTACATCTATCAATCCTCCTGTTTCTGATTTTACATGCTGTATAGCTGAACCATAACCAATTTCTTTCAATGTTTTTTCGTTAAAAACGTCTAAGTTTCTAAAATCTAATCCAGTAATCTCAGACATATATTTCATGGTGGCATCTAAATTATCTGTTAGTGCTTTGTCTCTTGACCCTGAAGTTACAAGATTCAGCTCAGCTCTTGCATAAGCATAAAGATCCTGTAGGGAAAAAGAATGTGAATCAAATGTATATCTTATATCTTTAAATTTTATTTTAGATCCCCCAATATCATACTCAGTTTCTCCGACTTTGTGCAGTAAATAGATTTTCTATTACAGAGGCCAAAACGCGTTTAGCCCTTGATGATTCCTCAAGACCTGCTGTTATTGGACCTATTTTTGTTTCTCCGTAAAGCACTTTTAGTCTTTCAATCATGTCTAGGACTGTGAAGTCAGATTTTTTAGACGCAGTATCAAGATGTCCTAGAATTTCTGTTTTAAATTTATTTAATCTATCACTAATGGCGTAGTTTGCCTCTTCTAGATACTTTGCTATCTCACTCTTTCCCAATTGCGTCGGTGGTTTATGTTGAACCTCAAGGTCAAACAGATTTTGTAATTTAGCAAAATCCTCTTCGTCGATTTTGCTTGCCGCTGAAAGTTGCTCTTTTTTTGAGAGACTACTAACAAGACTTCTTAGACTATCCATCTCGTCTAAATCTTTTACTTTTTCGCTATCCGCAATAATATTTTCTAGGAATTTACCCGTTTCGTCACCTGCTGTTGATTTTAAAATACCCTGGTCAATTTCTGACTGAACTACTGCTCGACTTTCGGCTAGTTTTCTTTTACTATTCTGTAGCCCTCTTATGTTATCTGAAATTTCTTTTAGGTCCTCACTAAGAGAAAACACGCTGGTTTCTTCAATCTTGCCAAAGCCCTGTATCAACGTCTTTTTAAGTTCTTTCAAAGCTATGTAAGGTTTGCCTTTCTCTTCGACAATCGCTTCATCAACTTCATCTACCTGTTCTCTAATTTTATTAATTGTCTCAAAGAAACGTTTTTTAGCATCCGTAGCGAGATCTTCAAAATCCTCAACCCCACTTACGTTCCAGGCGTTGTCAAATCCTGCTAAAAGCTCTTTTGCAGTTGTGTAGACGTCAGAAGTGTCGCCCCTGCCTATAGCCATTTTCAAATTAGTTGCAAAAGTATCAAAGCCAACCAAGTTTTTTTGATCTACTCCAAGTATATGTTGATAGTATAATATTTCACCCATAGCTCTAGCTGATCTGCGAACTGCAGCTGAACCCACATTCTCTGCGGCAACGTCTGTAAATTGAAGAGCTTTATTTCTTAGATTAATATCGTCACTTGCCAGAAGCTTTTCTATAAGTTCTTCTATTGGATTACTTCCCCCTTTAGCAAATACTTGCTTAATCCTTTTTTCGCTATAGCCCAATTGCCTGAATGTGTCTTCCACACTGGCTATTAATGCACTATCTGAATCCTCGCTAAGCTCTTTTGCGATTCTTAAATCTTTTATTCCTTCATGAATCGCTCTTTCTATAATAACATCATTGACACCATCTCTAGCGGTATTAAAATAAACTCTGGATGCACTATATAATTCTTCAATCTTTCCCATAGGCTTAAGGTATGTTCCACCTCCGAGATAGGGCCGCATCGATTGCAGATTCGGGACTGTACACTAAAATACTTTTTGCTCTTAAGTCCCCTAGCGACTCTTTAATAGCATCAATGTCAACATCGTCCGGAAGTGCACCTGCTTTTTTAAGTTCTTCTATTTTATTAAATATTGAATTGATTCCCTCATCTCTCTGCGAATCAATGGATGTAGCTAACCCTAATTTGTTTACGTAAACTCCCAGATTATCCTCAGCCTTAAGCGCTGCATATTGTTGATGATTAAGAGCTTGGTTTATAATCTGTTCAACCTTCATCTTTAAACCTGAACCATATTTTCCAGTGTCATCACTTAAAATTTCACTAGCAAATCTATACACCGTCTCTGTGTCTTCAAGTTTTCTTAGTGGTGCTCCAGTTGGACCTTTTTTCATTTTTCCAATTGTAGTACTTCTTACATTATCTAGAACTTGTTTTGAATTTTGGCCACCAAAAAGAGTTCGATTTTCGTCAATTAAATCAGATATTGATCTAATCATAAAATTGTCTTCTACAAGAGATGCTTTTGTTTCAAACATTTTTATAAAACCACTACTTCTATATTGAGCTCCATATCTAACCTGACTAGCTTCTTCGGCTGTCATAGATAAGCCAGTTCCAAACCTACCTTTTTGAACTTTTTCTAAAATTTTCTGCGGTATGCTTTGCATTGTTATAAATCTATTATCGAATTCTTGGACTTCAGAATGTCCATGTAAATGTCTTAGAATATCTTTAATTTCAATACTTGTCCCCTCTGCTTCGCTTCCATATTCAAGACCCATTACAACACCTTTTGAGGTTTTATTTCCAACATCAGTAATTCTAAAAATAGCTTTTTCTACTTTTTCAAAAAATTGAGGAGCATTTTGATCCATTCCTTCTATGTATCTTTTGGCCTCTTGTTTATTGTTATTAGCCATTAATGAAACATATTTGAGAATCTTTTCTTCTTGAGTCAGTTTATTGAGCTCTTCTGCGGTTATTTTGCTTGAAGCAGTTGGTATTCTACCAAACTTTTTTTCACTGACTGAGTCACTAACCGCAGCAGATAATTCTTGAAATCTTTCTGCAAACAATGTGTGAGACCCCAATAATCTTTGAAGAGTGCCTTCATCTAAATGCGGAAACATTAATGCATATTCTTGTGGGCCCGTTGGCTGACGCCAAACAAAAGAGGTAAGCCTTCTTGCTCCTGAAGTATCTGTAATAAATGATAGGTCTGATATTACTTTATCGTCTAAGTCAAAACCACCAAATGCTTCAAACAGTCTATTGCTTGCGGAACCACTAACCAAAAATTTATGTTCATTTAATCTAAACTTAAATAGGTCTAAATCAACTTCGCCAATTCCGTCAATATTAGTTCTTATTTTTTTCCTGTCATCAACCAAGTCCCCCAAAACCATCCTACCGGCGGAATTTGAAACTCTGTCTTCTGTGTCTATAGCATTTCTTTGAGAGAATGGCAGCGTGGGCAGGTTGAGATAGGCATTCGGCATGACGTTGTCTCGCGTAATTATATCCATCTGTTTGAAGATTCTGAAATGATCTTGTTTTAGCATGTTTGATGCGTTCTTTAATAGTTCTGGAATATGTTGTATTTTTGTCTGGCCTCTAAGCAGTGCGCTTTGAAGTGCGAGGGCATCCTGCCTATATTGTGTTGCGGTAGCTTGACTGCTAAAGCGAAGATTTTGCCAATCACTTGGATCAATATTAACTGCTCTTTCAATTCTATCTCTTAGTCTGCTAGAAATTTTTCCTCTTTGAAGATCATTTAATTCTTCTTGTATACTGGCTGTTCGTTTTTTGATCTCTTCTCTCATTGTTGGATTATTTACTGGATCATACATTTCTCTGTGAAAAATTAATCCTTGCACGTCCGCACCTACCAACTCATTACCGTGGCCAGTAGAAAGCTGCATGGTTATTCCAGTGATTCCTTGGTCTAGCCTTTGACCTGCGGCAAGACTGACTTCTTTTTTTAGCAATTCTTCAGAACCTACCCCTATAATTCCCAGTTTTTGTAGTCTTGCCACAATTGAATTAGGATCATCTGCCGATATCAGATCCGTCACCATTTTAACTTGACCGAGATTGTAAAAATATTCTTCCTGTTTGATCGTCTAATTGTGTAACAGCAAATTTATTTGCTTTTCTAACTCCGTTTTTATCAAAACCAACTGGAGCTGCGTTGTTTGTCAACCTTCTGAACTCATCCTCCCAACCTTTAATATTGGTTTCAAGATTTGATACTCTTGTTCTTTGATCTACACTTAAAGTAGATAGCTTTTTTAATTCATCTAAAATTTCACTAGATTTAAGTATGTTTTGTTGCAACTGCTCTGCTCTTTGCTTAAGAACAATTGAATTCATAAACATTGAGCCGTCTTGGGTTTTCTTGAGCGATTCATTGAAAACACTGCTAATTCTTGCCATTTCTTCGTCGCCTATGCCGAAAACGTGCTCTCAATTCGGTACTTTCTTCTAAAAATTTTCGAATACTACCAACACTTATTTTTCCAACTCCCTCACCGCCACTCGCCGAATCAAAGGCTCTTAGTAATCCACCTTTTCCGTCACTGCCAGCCAATGCTTCTTGCATAAAATTCATTGCAGCTTGCGTTTGCTTTTCGTCTAATCCAAAAGCCGATAACTCAGTTGTAAAAAAATTACGTCCAGCTTTTTCGGTATATCCCTCCGTAACTATTCCAATGGCCTCTCGTCTTCTTTTCATTGCTAATCTTTTAGGATCTGCCACCTTATCTCTTACCCCGCCAGAAGCGGCTATCATTTCGTTGGTATATTGGCTCTGTAGTCCGAATGTTTTAAGCACTGATTCTAGACTAGTATCATATATTAAAAACGCGTCGTCTAGTGACGATAAACTAATCTTAGTTCCTTTTTTGCCAGCTATTATTTCTCTATTTACTGTTTCAGTTATATACTGTAAAAGTTCTCCTGTTTCTTCTTGTGTGGCGACTAGGTTTCTAGCTGAAGTATGAGCTTTTGTTCTCTTTGATCCTTTAGCAAAAGTTGAACCAATAGACGCAAGAAGGTCATCATCCGGACCTTTACCTAAAGTCTTTTTTAAGGTTCCGACTGTCTAATACCTGAGAACCCATTCTTACTAAAATTGACTGCAGCTGCGATTCTGTTAGGTACTTGTCTCCTACTTTTGCTCTTAACAATATAGCTGCATCTTTTTGAATATTTACAATTCCAGGTATAACCTTAGCATCATCGATGTCAACACCAGCAAGCCTAGCGGCTTGTTCTCTTAGTTCTTCTGACGATTGCATAAATTGATTTCTGTCTAACATATTTTTTGCAATTGTATCAACGGCGCCCTGTATACCGCTTTCAGCTTCTGAGCCTGTTAAAAAACCAAATCTTTCAATTATTATTTTTTGTCCCTTAAAATCATCAGAAAGACCAGCTGCAGCTCTTGCTTCTGTTGCAAAAACATCGTCTCCAGATAATATATTATCATTAATTGATTTTACTAAGTCTGCCAGTCTTCCAAACTCTGCCTGACTGACTGCGTCTCCAGCTACTAAAGAAGCTCTATTCGGCTCAACTATTTGAGTAAATTCTGAGATTTTTAAATCAAGTACTGACGCAAGAATCTGTTCTACACTTGAATCACTACTGAAAAATTTTTGACCCGTTACAATGTTTTCTACTCCTAATCCTGAACCCTCTTGTATAAATCTAAGAGCGCCAGTCGAATATGCCTCAGTTGCCTCAAGCCCTGCTTGACTAAATGGATTGCCAATAGTACGAACTGCTTTTGTTAACCTATTAGATACTTGAAAAGACTCCTCAATAATCTCATCAGGATTCATTATCTAACTCCTGCCATAACGTTAACTGATCCTGGATTAGAATTATTAGTCGCAGGAGTAATTGTTCCGGAAATACCCATATCAAACATCAATCTCTGCATTTGTTCTCTCACGTCTTTTCCTGACATGTTTGATGCTCCAAAACCTGGATAACTTGGGTTAACTAAATTTGCTTCTTTAATTTGCTGCGGGAAAAATCCCATTTGCGACATTTCAATGCCCATAGCCTGACCCATTTTGATTTTTACATGTTCCATATTTGTATTTGGATGCCAACCCTCCCAAGCCGCTCCTGGCAGTTCGTGCCTTTGAAAATACTCAATTAAATCTGGCTTTCTTTCTACGGGCGCTCCCCAAGCGGCTTCGTATATTCTTCTTTCTAATCTTGGAGCAGTTGATAATATTCTTCCTCTTTCTGATTCGGGAGCTTGTATCATTGCCCTAAAGTGATCACGTTTTCTTTTAGGAATTGCAAGTGCAAGTTGATCTATTGATTTTGAATCTAGGTCTGCGCCATACATGGTGCGCTTTGATAAATTCATGTACTGTTTTGCGGATTCAAAGTCTCCTACTTTTTCAGCTCTTGAGGCTGCAGTTCTATTCTTAACATATGTTAAAATATCTGTATACTCTTCTAATGCTAATTGCTTTTTTCTTTCCTGTGGAATAAATCGTTCTTCTTTTGATTTTTGCAACAACGAATACGCGCCAACGGTTACTGCTCCCATTGCGCCTAGTCCATAGGTAGCCCTCTTAGTGGCACCAAATAGCCCTAAAGCAACTGCGCCCACACTTGCTGCGAGAACCGGATTTCTTTGAGATCCTTTATAATAAATTGGCTTTATAAAACTTTCTACCGGCCTTTGCCACTCGGGAAAGGTTGAACCATAAACTTGACGTCTCTCGTAGTCTTCTGTTGCTGTTTTTTTGCCGGTAAATTTAGAGTTAATAATATTATCAGTATGACGAAGTTTATTGCTAATCGAATCAATAGGATTGAAAACCGCGCTTATAAACCCACGTTCTTCGTACGGGCTAAAATTAGCCCTACTACGTTCTATCGAATTTATTTGTGCCCTAATTTGACCAACTTTATTTCTTTGCTCCTCAGAAAGACCCATCGCATCTATTCTGGATTCAAGGTTTCTATATTCCTTTGAATATGGAGCTACGTCGGCCAAAATGTCTAATTGATTAACAGCACCATATCTTCCGTTTTTATCTGGATAAAGTTTATTAAATCTCTCATAGCCAACACCAGGAAGTCTAAGTTCTCCTTCTTTTACTTTTACAAATGGATCACCAGTTGTAAAATCAATAAAGTTATTTTTTCCTGGCATGAATTGGTATTCCATGCCCATTCTATTCTTGATGGGATTAATATAATCTAGATTTGTTCTTTCTTTGGGTATAAATCTTCTTACGATTTCTGATGCTTCAATGTTTCCAAGAGCGCCCTCTGCCTGAAGCGGAACGTCGCCAAGACCACCAAGATTTAAATCCCAAAATGCTCTAGTAGTACCGTATGCTTTAGATGCAGACTGTAAAACGGCCTTATCCGGCTCATAATCAAATTCTCCAAAACCTAATGATTTTCTGAATTGACCACCAGCGAAGCCATAAATACCAAATGCCTCCTGAAGCCTATAGCCGATTTCTCCACCAATGACTTCTCTACTTGTGGTTCTTAGCGGAACACCTGCGGGCACTATATCTGCAGCAGTTATATTTTTTCCGGTTGGAACACCGGCGTAAATCGGAGGAGCCATTCTTGAAATTGAAGAATCTGCTGGTATTCCTACTTGAATATTAGAAAAGCTAGATCCACGATTTCGTTGTGCAGCAGATATTAGATTTGAATTTAAGAAAGAAGACTGTGCTCTAGCCGCTATCGTACCAGTTTGTTGTGGCCCAGCAGCCGATGCCGCTGCAAGGTTTTGTGCAGATATTCCGGTTGTAGATCCGAACTCTTAGAGTAGATTTTTGATTAATTATTGCCGCACGATCCGTTGGTATATGCCTTAACGGCACAGGATCTCTTCCGTAAACTGAAGCAGCTGATGTTGTAAAGTCTGGATATACGGATCTAATTCTTGGAATTTGTCCTTCTGGTATTGGTCTACCAACGCTAATTGGTTCAGTTGTGGGTAGGTAGGCACCTCTTTGTCCGACTGCCTCATAACTTGCAAGTCCGCGTTCCAGCTCTACTGGGTGCATTATTTTTTGCGGCTTAAGTACTCTTCCTATAGTTGCATTTAATATCGGCACTGCGGCTCCATATGGGCCAGAAAAGTATTCTCCAGTTATCGGATAGGGTCTATCTTGATAATGTTTTCTTTCAAACCTATATGGATCTAGTGGTCTTAATGGAGAAAAATCATTATGATACAGGAACTTTTCCATTGGGCTTCCGAAAGTGTCGGAAGTAAACATTGCCCCACCTTGAAGTCTTCTATACCAAGATGGTCTGTAATATTCAATCTTTCCACCCTTAAACGGCGTATTGCCCAAAGGCCAGTATCTGCCTTTTCGAATTGGCACTTCGCCTTCTAATAGCTGTTCTCGTTTATCAAAGTAGCCCATTCCCCCCGGGGCCAAACCAGAAACTAATGCCTGAGCCTCAACGCCAACCCTAGCCGCAGCTCCAATAAACAATGGAGAATATACTCTTTCTCCTCTGTCATCTTTTCCTTGGGTATATCCGCCCAAAGTTCTATCCACAGTAAATGCAGTTGTTCCTATAACCGCTGCCGGAAGTACTCTTTCTGCGTTCATCCCCCTAAAGTACAGGTCTAGTGGTCCACGGAAATTGCTTTCTTTAAGACCTGCACCAACTGTTCCAAAGTATCTATTGAGTCTTTGAAATCCATAAGAAAATGGAACAGACGCTAATGAAAATCCTTCTTCATTACCATAAGTATGTATTCCCGCTGTACTGAGTATTGTTGCTTTTGGATTTCTTTTAAGCGCTGTTGCAAATGTTGGAATAAAAGTAAATGGATCCTGTTCGGTTCTTCCACTCAAAGAAGACGGAATTGGCCTTGAGACATATTCTCCCATTCCCAAATTTTTCTTAAAAAATGGTGCGATTCTGCCGAGTGGATTAATTGAACTTCTACCCGCTGCGGCTATTGTTCCGGTTGTGAATGGTTCAATTAGCGAGGGATTCGATGATTGTGCGACTTCAAATATTTCTCTTGCCGCGTCAAATCTGTTTAATGTATTGATTACATTGCCAGCGCTGTTGCTTCCCTTAGAGTACTTAAAGGTTTTAAATGCAGAAATGTTTAGAGCCGTAGAAAACGCAGCTGCCTGAGCTTCTGCTTTTTGCGCAGTGGTGATCTGGCCCTTTTTAAACAAATCATCAATTACTTTAGTAATTTCGTTTATTACTTTTGTTGGATCTGATGTTGGAAGTAGTGCACGCCTTTGAATGAGATATCTCATTATCTCGAATCCCATTTCATCGCTTCTAGTTACGATAGAAGAGGAAGATTCAAACATCCTTGATTGAGCTGAAAAGTCCGTTACATCTGCAAAATTTTTAATTCTACTAAAAGCTTTTGATATAGCTTGATATTGTTCAAGATTTGTTTTGGCATACTTGTTTTTTATAGAATTTAAATCTCCAGATAAAGCGCTTATTATTTCTTTTGCTTTTGTAGGAGTTTGAGGTGACAATAGTTCGTCTACTGTAAATTTTAGAGGATTAAATCTCCCAGAACTGCCGGGCCTTGCGATCTCAACAAGACCATTTTTAATATTTATTTCGCCTAAGCCTTTTAGTTCCTCAATGTAGGCTCTAGATACTTTTCTGTCAAATCCATAACTTAAAGTTCTGTCGGCAAAGCGCGTAAAGGATTCCATTAACTGAGAATGTGAAGCTATTAGAGAATCGTCTGCGGCATTTCTTACTTCGTATCCAATAGTTTCATCAGATGAATCAGTTAGCCTTCTTAATACGGCAGACGTTTTTTTACCAAAACCTCCAATTGTAAATGGTTCATCTATGTTAGATGAAATAATTTTGCCTATAACTGCTTCGTTATTTATATCCGCTTTTCTGTTATACAACCTACCAAAAAATCTAAATAAAGAGTTGGGTTGATCAACATCATAGTCTAATCGTTCTCTTATTTTGCCTAATAAACCAGTTGCGGTCCTTGCTTGAGGTGTTGTTTCTGCACCAGCTAATTCTGCGGTT
>Ga0194133_10009414_pt1 | contig 11186 bp, 8 predicted proteins | sample TA2KigOf40mmetaG_FD_155448 | JGI IMG/M metagenome (GOLD analysis project Ga0194133, IMG submission 155448) | Freshwater microbial communities from Lake Tanganyika, Tanzania - TA2015055 Kigoma Offshore 40m | ecosystem: Environmental > Aquatic > Freshwater > Lake | place: Tanzania: Lake Tanganyika...
GATGGTTTATGTACGTTTTGGAACAGTAGATAAAGAAGAGCGCGCTAAGGATGAAAACCAGACTATCCAGCTATGGCTTAACAATCTCATTGGAGAGAAAGAAGCACGCAAGCGTTTAGGAGAGCAGCCAGTAGAAGAATCTGATAGAGACTTAACTTACTTCAGGCTCTATCAAGAACCTTTAGCGTTACTCAAAACTATGGGAGCCTTCACTGCTAGCTCTCAAGCTTTAGCTGAGTCTCCTACTTCTAGCATTACTAAGAAAGGCGTAGCTAAAGAAGAGAAGGCAGCATCTCAAGTATCTAGAGAAACTAGAGGAGCAAAACCAGGAGAACCTCAAGGAGCCAAGAATCTATCGAATAATAGATCTAGACCAGAGAATCAATCTGGGGTAAGAGGAGCTCCTAAGTATAATCAAGATATTGAAAGAATGTTTAAAGAAATTGAATCAGGAAAAAATATTCTTGATATTTTAAAGTATCTTGATTTAAATAAATAAATATTTTATTTTAAATATAAAAGGGGCTAATTCATGTCAAAGATCATTAAATATAATGATTATATTCAAATTAATCCAGACGAACGAATTCTAACTCTAGATAAGAGCGAGAAGATAATCCTTACAGACTCTCTATTAACGAGAGCCTATACTCAAGGAAAAGGCTTACTTGTTACTTATGACCTTTCTCATTCTGGGAAAAGGATCAATAATAGAGTTTATTCTACTCGTGGACAACAGAGAGGGATCGAATCTTTGACCTCTCCGTACCCAAAGCCAATCTTAAAAAATCATGATCAACATAGCGAGCCAGTAGGTCGTTTTGTATCTGGCGAATGGCAAGAAACTGTTGATGGTCTTGATAGCTTCTTCAGTAGTCAAGATTCTTATGCAGATTTTAGAAATGCTTTTATCGAAGATAACCCTAAGAGGATTTATCAATCATTAAAGAAGAATGATCTACTAAATAATAAAAAGTGGCCTGGTTTAGGTCGCATGAGAGTGCAAGCAAATATTACTGATGAAGACGCTATTAAAAAGTTTCTTGATGGCCGCTATCTTACTTTTAGTGCTGGTAGTACTACTAATCGTCACGTTTGCTCTATCTGCGAAAGCGACTGGGCTACAGACGGTATTTGTGAGCATAGACATGGCGAGCAATATGACGGGGAGACATGTGTATTTATCACAGGAGATTTCATTGTTCTTGAGGGTAGCATTGTCAATACACCTGCTGACGATCTCTCTAAAGTACTGGCAATGGAGATTACTGATTCTTTGGATGGATCTCAAAACTTTAAGCATGACAATTTACAAGAAATTATTTTAACCGATTCACTTTACAACTTAGGAGATGAAAATGGCTTACAAGCAAACCAAGAATGCACCGATGGTCCCACCCAAGAAAAAGAAAAAGGCGCCAAAAAAGAAGTAAAGAAGTATGACCATGATATGTCCCTCTCTTCTGAACAAATGATGGAGCTCCATGAAAGTGGAGAAACCTATGTTCTTCAGAGAGATGGCTCAGAGACAATGACCATAAAGGTAATGTTCCCTGACCATGAGTCTATGAAGCGTGGCAAAGAATCAGAAGAAGAAGATTCAATTACAGCTCTTGAAGAATTCTTTACTGATGAAAAGACTTTTAAGGTTCCTTCTGGAGCCAAGGGTAATGCTCAGAAAGTTCTTGATTGGAAAGAGAAGTATGGTTCAGATGTCAGAGGAATGACTCCTGTAGGCTGGGCAAGAGCAAGGCAGTTAGCTTCTAAGTCTGAGATTGGACTTTCTACTGTAAGAAGGATGGCTGCCTTCAATCGTCATAGAAGCAATGCTGCAGTGGCTCCCGAGTACAAGAGTGAGCCTTGGAAAGATCGCGGATATGTAGCTTGGCTTGGTTGGGGTGGTACTAGCGGTATTGATTGGGCTGTTAGAATTAGCGCTGCAAATAGAGACTCAGCTATTGGGGATTTTGATCTAGATGCAGAACGCTCTTCTCCTGCTGGTAAGGGAGCTAAAACTCCTGCTAAACCTTCAGAGAGAATCAAAGGTTCAAAGGTAAACGCGGAGGGTTCTGCTTCAAAGGCTTCTGGCAAGATTGAAGTTGGATCAGTTTTGAATTCACTAAAAGAAAAAGTTTCTTCTCATAATGAAAAATATGGTAAAGATAAAGGAAAGAGAGTAACTCTAGGTATGCTAAAGGCTGTATATCGTAGAGGCGCAGGAGCTTTCTCTGCTACTCATAGACCGGGTATGTCTAGATCTGGTTGGGGAGTTGCTAGAGTTAACGCTTTCCTAAAGCTTGTAAGAAGCGGCGCACCTTCTAATCCAAAGTACACTACTGACAATGATCTATTACCAGCTGGACACCCCAGAAAAAGCTCTACTAAAAAGGAAGCTCCAATGAAGAAAGATAACGAGAATTTAGAAGAGGAGATCATTACTAGTGATGATAATGATCTTCTAGAAGCTACTGAAGAGATTAGCGAAGACGAGCAAACTAAGTTTGAAAACGAATTTGCTGATGAAAGCGACATCGTGGATGATGAAGATGTTGATTGGGAAATTCTTGATTTAGCTTTACAAGCTGCTGCAATTCAGCTAGATGCTGAGCTATCTACCGAAAAGAGAAACTCATTACCTGAGTCTTCTTTCTGCGGACCTGATAGATCTTTCCCAATCCCTGACTGTGCACACGTAACTGCTGCTAAGCGTTTAATTGGTAGATCTAAGTACTCAGAGTCTACTAAGTCTAAGATTATGGCTTGTGTTAATAAGAAGGCAACTCGCATGAGTTGCGAATCTTCTGATGAGGTTGAAGCTAGTATCGAAACTCGTTTTAATGAGCTACAAGCTAAATATGATAGCCTTGCTGATCAGTTTAAAGAATTACTATCAAAGTTTATTGAAAATAATAATGTATATCCAAAAGTTGAAAATAGTAATAAATATTTAAAAACAGTTGATATTAGTGATAAAGCTATTGTAAATCATATTGAAATAACAAAAGAAAAAGTATTCAATAATATTATTGACAAAAAGGTATCAAATCCTTCTAATCATGCAGAAGAAGAAAAGGTAGTCTCTGAAGATACAAATGTAATTGTAATGAAGCCTCTTGATGATAAACTTGGGGCTTATGAGAGAAAAGTAATCGAATCTTATAGAAGCATCTCAATTAAAGATGGTGAAGATGTAGCTGACTCATGGTTTGCTACTCAAGCCAAATACCTACCACGCGGATTCAATCCTAAGAATTTTTAATAAAAAGATTTAATCTTTTAGGAGAATAAATATGGCTATTAGTCGTTTCCAGAGTCGTTTCAAGACCCGCACTGATCTAATGGATCACTTAACACCTAACAACGTCGTCCAGATGAACGCTTCTGTTCCTCATGGCGAATGGAAGCCTGCCGCTTGGCTTCCCGTTGTATGGCAGAACGAGCGTAGCAAGGACTACTTCGTTATGTCCGCTGGTAAGGTTGTAAGCCTTGACGGCGCTGGTAGAGTTGTTCCTTCAGGTCTACTCCGTCGCGCTCTTAATGCAAATCTTCTTACTGATACAATTCTTGAGTATACTGCAAATGACGTTGCTGCCCGCGTAATCGATATTCGCACTGGCGCTTTCGTAACTGATGCAGATGCAGTAACTCTTCAAGAATTTGCTACTGCTATTGTTGCTTCAGGCTGGGCTCCTTCGGCTGCAGCGCCTGCTAATGCAGATCAGGCCAAGGACATTGTAAAGGCCTTTATCTCTGCTCCTGTTGGTATCCTTGCTTATGACGTTTACGTCTGGGCTGGTGACGATCCTGCAAATCTTCACTTCACCAACTATCAGAAGCAGCATCTAATTCAGTTCTTTACTGATATTCAGATGAAGGCTGCTCACGTTTGCAAGTCTCAGGTAACTACAAAGGCGGTTGGAGACCTAACTTTACTAAAGGCTTCTGATCTTGCACTCATGCCTCGTTATGCTGGGCTGATTACTGCTAGCAGTAATGTCGTTGGCTATAATCTTGGTCTCGGCAAGGTTGCCTCGCACACTAGCCGCACTCCAGTTGCTGCAACTAATCTTGTTGGTGCTCGTTATCGTAGCGACGTAAGCCTACTTGGCAAGGCTGGTGATTTTACTCTTGATGCTGACGCTGGTATTGTTCTGCTCTTTGAAGCAGGTGGTGATAATGCCCCTGCTGGCCTTACTGAGTTCTCAGTTCATGATTACACTGGCGGAGCTTCTTCACAGGAGCGTATGGTTATGTTCGTTGGCGATGGCCGCCCTGGCGATTTCGTGAGCTTTGATGAGATGAGCAACTTTGTTGTTGCCATCCCTAGTGATCATACCGCTCACCTGGTAGTTGGTCGTCTGCTCTCGATGTTCAAGGAGCCTCGTGGCCAGCTTGAGCGCGTTCGCACCGGTTGGGATGGAGAAGAGTTTGATGCCACCAGCAAGATGCCTGGTAGCGCAACTGGCGGCTTCTCTGATCTCATCACCTTCCCCAGCAGCTTTGGCGAGACCGTTGCTGACGAGATCGCTGTCATCAACGTTAAGCTCCAATAATTATTAAATTAAAAATATAAGACAAGGATTAATATAATATGGCTACACTCAAGCTAAATGACGGCATGGAGCTCCAGCTTCCTAGTTCACGCAAGGCTGCTGCTCGATATCTTGCTGATATGATTCGTAATCGTGGTGAGCTTCCCGACTCTGAGGAGAAGGTAAGCTGGGAGGCTTTTGCCAATACAATCTCCCCAAAGAACCGCGACGCAATCTCTTCTTCGGAGATTACACCTTTCCTTCAGGAGTCTATGGAGATTCTCATTCGTGAGCCCGTAGAGCCCCTCATGACTATCACCCCTCTCTTCACCCGCGTAGCTGCTAAGGGTCTAAATACTCAGATCCTTGCTGGCGCCATGGGCGCTGTTTACGCTGGCGACGTTCAGGAGTCTGGTACTTATCCTGAGGTAAGCTTCCAGATGGGTGGTGCCGTAAGCACCGCTTATATCGGCAAGAGCGGTATCGCTGCTAGCTTTACTGACGAGGCTCTTCGTTACAGCACCTTCGATATCATGGCCAAGAACCTTGAGCTCATGGGTGCTGCTCTCGTTCGTCACAAGGAGCAGAAGGCTGTTGCTTTCCTCAAGCAGCTCGGCACCACTCTATTTGACAACCTCAACCCTGCTCAGTCCATCTATGGCGTTTGCAGTGGTCGCGGTCTTTCAGGTGGTGCTCTAGTCGCTAATGGTTCTCTCACAATGGAGAACCTCATGCGCGCTATGGCTCACATGAGCGAAGAGGGTTTCACTCCTGATACCCTTCTCATGCACCCCCTGTTCTACTACACCTTCGTACAGGATCCCGTCCTCCGCACCATGATGCTTGCTCATGGCGGTGGCTCGATCTTCAATCCCTATAGTGGCGATCCTGGTCCCCTTGCTCCTTACAGCAATGGTAGCATGGGCTCACGCGGTCCTTCGATGGGCACTCGTGTAGTGAATCCTCGCGGCATTGGCACCTCTGGTGTTGGAAGCTCTGGTGAGAGCGTAACTGGAAACCTTGAGCGTAGTCAGATGATGACCTCTGCTCCTCGTCTCCCCAGCTACTTCCCCTTCAACTTCCGCATTATTGTATCACCCCTCTGCCCTTACGATCCTGAGTCTGAGACCGGTGATATCTTCCTGCTTTCTTCTGGCAACGTGGGTTTCCACCTTGTTGACGAAGAGGCTACCACTGTTGAGTGGCGTGATGAGAACACCGAGACTGTCAAGGTCAAGATCCGTGAGCGTTACGGCTTTGCTGTAGCCCATGAGGGTCAGGGCGTTGGCGTCTTCAAGAACGTCAAGCGTGCTGAGAACCGTTGGGATGGTTCTATTGAGGCTCATCCTAGCGATATTGATGATCTAACCGAGACCGCTGTCCGCGCTAACCTCTAATAGTTAAAAGCCTCTTGATGAGGCAGTAATTCCCTTGTATAAAGGCAGGTAGAAATACCTGCCTTTTTTATTTAGGAGATAGCATGGGCTTTTTTAAGAATGAACCTACTGAGCTAGAGATTTTTATTAAAGAAAACTATAATTATAATAACGAAGAAAACTATAATAATTTTATTATAGAAGAAGAAGGCGAATTCATAAAAATAAATTCAAACAAAGAGGATAGTGATGGCGATACAACTACTTCCGAACCTGAGCTTCCCCCAGAACAATGAAGATCAGTTTCCGGTTGGGCAACAGGTCTTTTTAGCTTTTAACAATGCGGTAGATCTTAAATCTGTAAAAGAGTCAGTAATATTATTTGGCCCTGATTTTGATAGAACTTCTGGACCGAATAATTCTTTATGGATAAATGGTTCTAGTGGAGAAAACCCATTCTTTTTAAGATCTCCTGGATTTAAAGGTTTTGTTGATTGTGACTTTGAAGAGTTAACAATTACGAATTTAGATCCAATAACTTTTGAAAATTCAGTAAATGCAATAGACAGAGGGACTATCAATACTCTTGTAAAGATAACTCCAAAAGAACCTTTAAAAGAAGAAACTGCTTATAGTCTTTTTATAGTTGGTAGCACTATAGAAGATTTAGAAGCATTACCTTCTAGCCTTGTAGCAATATCAAAAAATAAATGTATTAGTGAGAGGACGATTTATTCCCCTGCTAAAACTGGAGTATTAGAAAGCAGAGTAACTTCTTATGGAAGTTATGAGCCTAAGAATAACGAGACAAGCTCTACTCTTAATATTAAGATTATAGCTGGAGGAGTTGGCTCTGAAGCTAAATATATATGGTGGTTTAGCGATGAAGTAGAGCCTACGCCAGCTCAGGCCAATTACTCTCAAAAGCTTAGTAGATGCGTTCAAAGATGGAGGAGTTGCGATAGAGGAGTAATGCTCAAGTTCGAGCAGAGCAACTTTGTTTTGAATGAAGTCTTTACTGTTAAATGTTATTCTCAAGTAAAACTGGCGGCATCTTTTTTAATTAACTTTAATACAGGAACAGACTCAATATATGTCTATCCTGAGTATACTTCTACAAGTCCAATTGGATTAGATAATGAATTTATACCTGATCCAAATACGAATGTAGCCCCAGCTAATGAAGCATTAAGAATAGTGTCTATAAGCCCTTATGATGGGGCAATAAATGTAGATCTTGCACTTAAACAAATAGTTATAGAGTTCAATAAGAATCTAGATCCTGCAACAGTTACCCAATCAAGTATTGAATTATTATCTTACCCGGTAAGCGGTTCCTTTGATGGCCCTAATGGGACTAGATCAGATAGAGAGCGTAAAGTATTCAAAATAATTTCAGTTGAAGATAACAAAATAATACTAGAGCTATAAGGAGAATATTATGTCTAATTGCTCAAATGGAAATAGCTCTTGTGTAAAACCAATACAAGTTCCTAAGAAAACTACAAAAGTAAAATGTGATTGTTTTGTTTTAAACAAAACATATAAATCTAAGATGTTATTTAGAGACTCTTGTGGAGATCTCATAGATCCATCTGAGATAAATATTATACTTACAAAGCCAGACGGCACCCTAATTGGAGACATACCAGAAGTTAAAGTAGATACTGGTTTCTATTATTACGAGAGTGCTTTTAACGAGGTAGGTAGATGGACTGAAACTTGGACAGCTACTATTAATGGAGAGCCATTAGCTTTTGAGAAAGATATAGATGTTATTAATCAACCAGTAATTACTGCGGCTGATTGTGGATTAGACTTCAATTCATTAATAGTGATTAAGCTTTCTAAGGACATTGCTAGCGAAGATGATATCGTATTAGGGAGCGATCTCTTTTACTCTTTCTCTACTGAGTACAATCCATTCTATTGTTCTACTGAAATGCTTAGAATGGAAATGGGAACTTGGGTAGACCTAGTTCCTGATGATACTCTTGCTTTAGCTATCCACTGGTCTTCATTAGAGGCTGACAATATTACTGGTGTGCGCCCCACATCTGAAAGGTATCTATTTGCTAGAACAAGATTCGTAATGTATGACGCTGCAATCAAGTTATTTAGCATGCCGGTTGGAGCTTCTTCACCTAGCTCAGGTAAGCAAAAACAACTTGGAGATCTATTAATTCAAAATGGTGGAGGAATAGATTTTAATTTAAAGCAGCTTGTAGATGAGTTAAAAACTGAAAGAGATGAATGGTGGCGAGTAGTTAATGCTGGAGGCTGCATAGTACAAGGGCAAGGTCTTGGGCCTACTTATGCTTCTAAAGGAGAGAGAAGGGCTGATAAGAATCAAAGATCAAGAGAATGGCATGACCCATGGAACGAGCCATTTCTTCAGCCTACTCAAAACTCTATGTATAGAAAACATGGAGAAAAGAAATATAAGCATGGTTATTCTGGATGGAACGAGTATTACTATTCCTCAGTAACCAGAGTCCAAAGAGGAGGTAGATAATGATTCCTCCAGTTAGAAGACAGACTCCAGGAACCCATGAGCTTGATCTCAGAAAAGAGTTTGATGAACTTGTCTATGGTATAAATGGTAACATGCCTCATAATCATTTAGCTTTGATAAGAGAAATGCGTCTTGATAATTCTAATAAGAAAATTAAGTGCGCTTGTAACTCTCAGCTAACAAATGAACCAGATCAAGAAAACCAATGCAGGTATTGTCTTGGAGAGGGTTACATCTGGGATGAACGCTTTACAAGATGCTATTCGACATTAAGTGGATCAGTAGGCGGCAAAGCAGATAAACTTGAAGATTATAAGCCAGGCAAGCTGTTAACTGATTATAAGATCTTTTATTTAAGATATGATGAAAAAATATCTTATTATGATAAAATAATAGAATTAAGCCTTGATTTAGAAGGAAATCTTATAATACCTTATAAGAGAGAAAAGATTTATAGACCAGAAACAATTCAAAAATATCGTGCAGATAATGGACGAGTTGAGTATATAGCTGTATATTGTAAAGAGTTTAACTCTATTAGAGAAAGAAATTAAAATATGGCTAGAAATCTTGAAGAAGCTGTTATTATAAATGTAGTTGATACAAATGGTGAAATATTAAACAATTTAGTATTAAATGAATTTACTATTAATAATCCCTACAATATAAACCTTGACCGAACTTTTCTACCTAACAACGAACCTATGTCTTTAGATTTATTCTTTTCTATTTCCCAAAAGCTAATAGAAGATGCTCAACGTAGAGAAGGCATCAATGAAGATGCTATAATCAAAGTAGTTGAAGAATATCCTCCAGAAGATATATCGCAATATGGTAATGAAGTAATATCTTTTAAAGTAGTAGAAAGAAAACCAGGTATGATGGATACCAAAGGTGTATCAAGGCCCCATAGAAAAGCAACCTACTCCCATCAAGAAGCAAGACCTGGAATGCCAAATAAAGTAATTACAGTTGAAAGTAGACCAGTAGATCATGTAATAGAATTTAATTGCTGGGCTTTATCAAATAAACTTGCTAATAAAAGAGCAATATGGTTAGAAAAGTTATTAATAAATTCTGCTTTTGCTTATGAAGTACGTGGTGCTGAGCGTTTCTTCTTTAAAGAAAGAATGGAAGATAAATTTGAAACAACTGCTGGTCAAAGATTGTTTAGCAGACCTCTTAGATTCTTTTTAAGATTCAGAGAATTTGATGCAAAAGCAGATTCAATGATTAGAAAAATCCTAGTCGAAATCGGAATATTACCTAATTCTTAATCCTTAATAGGAGACATAAATGGCTTATCAGAACCTTACATTAAGTAACATTGCTGGTGAGATCACTGCCACCTTCAATGATAACAATATGCGCAGAAATCTTCCTGCTGAGCCAGCGGTAGGATTGCGTGTACACGCTCAGGCAACTGCTAGAGCTGGACTCAAGAACGAGGTATTCCGAGTTCTTAACAGCGTAGAGGCTATGCAGGAGTTCGACTCTAGCTCTGAGATCGCTCAGGTTGTGCTTGCTGCAAAGCAGGCGAATCCTTTTGCTAATCTTTCTGTAACTCGTATTGGTGCAAAACCTTATCACGTTCAGGTAAAGCAGAAAATTGAAGGCTCGTATGAGCTCGATACACTTGTTAGCATTCAGCCCCTCCCCGTACAGGAGGCTGATACTGCTCGTGGAGTGAAGAATACTCTTGAGATTCTTAAGGTAGTATTGTTACCTTTTGAAGAAGGTAACGTGATTCGTCAGCGTTGCGTAATCTATGGAGTAAATAGCAATAATACAACTACTATCCTTTATGATTCTGAGCGTTTACTTCGCACAAATGGCGATGCAGTATTTAACGTAGAGCTGAATCTACCTATCGGTCAGTTCCTCTACACCAAGACAGCTTTCGATGCATCACTTAGACTTGATGATAGTTTTACAAATGCTCAGCTAACATCATTAGCTTCTCAGACAAAGTTTAGTTTAAGCAACGTTGGTCTGCTTTCAGACCTGACTGCTTTTGAAAACTCTTTAGTTTTAGTAGACACTTTTAGTCGTGAGGTGACTGATGTTTCTACTTTAGACAGCGTACTAATTAGCAAGATTGATGGTTCTGCAAAAGAGTATCTGGACAATTGCGAGCGTTACGCTGCTAACGAGGCTGCATACGAGAAGCTTGAGTTCGAAAGCATTGACTTCCTCTTCTGCGAGAAGTGTTACGCTGATACTGCTCCTGTTGAGTTAACAAGCTCACTTTCCTTACAGGAAGCAGTTGACTGGGCTAAGTCGAAGCTTGGATACTTCTGGAAGTTCCAGTTTAATGGGCTTCCTTATATGTATATGTTTGGTCGTAAGCAGCCTTTTGCTGCTGCAAATGTAGCTAATTATACACACAGCTTAATTAACTATTCTTTCTCTGCAGAGCAGAAGGCAGTTGGTGATCTACTTAACTTAGTAGAACTCCACTTCCATCCTGCTGCCGGTGCTGATACAGCGGTCGAGTCATTCCCAAATGATAAGGGGCATGTTGAGTGTCACATCACTCTGAACGCTCCTAGCGCTGGCGAAGCGGCATTAGCAGTCAGTACACCTTTCTGCACTCTTAGTATTGCCAGCGGCGCTCTTACAAACGGTACGGATGTCTCACGTCGTTTACGCCCTTCGGTAATTGGAACTTCACGCACGGTATCTAATTATCTACTAAACTTTCCTGAGCGTGTAAACAACGATCCTTTTGTTTACGATCACTTTGCTCTTACTGGAGAGTTA
>Ga0194133_10009417_pt1 | contig 11184 bp, 9 predicted proteins | sample TA2KigOf40mmetaG_FD_155448 | JGI IMG/M metagenome (GOLD analysis project Ga0194133, IMG submission 155448) | Freshwater microbial communities from Lake Tanganyika, Tanzania - TA2015055 Kigoma Offshore 40m | ecosystem: Environmental > Aquatic > Freshwater > Lake | place: Tanzania: Lake Tanganyika...
CTTGCGCTTCTCGAACTGGATACTCCCGACCAGGCCTCTACCCCGCAGGCCTATCGTCCGCCCTCGGCCAGGCTGTTGGCCCAGGCGCTGCATTCCCAGGTAGATCTGCATCGTCTGTACGGTGGCGTGGTGCCTGAACTGGCCTCCCGCGATCACCTATTGCGTCTCATGCCGCTTCTCGAGGGGGTGCTGCGTGAAGCCGACCGCGACCTGCAGGACATCAAGCTCATAGGAGTGACCCAAGGCCCGGGGCTTGCGGGGGCCCTTCTTGTCGGCTGCAGCTTTGCCTATGGCCTTGCCGCCGCCATCGACTGCCCTGTAACACCAGTGCACCATTTAGAGGGTCACCTCCTGTCCCCTCTGTTCGGGGTTGATAGCCTCGCATTCCCCTTTCTTGCCCTTCTGGTGTCCGGGGGCCATTCCCAGTTGCTGCAAGTAAGTGGGGTTGGCGAGTATGAACTTCTAGGGGAGACCATCGACGACGCTGCTGGCGAGGCTTTTGATAAGTCCGCGCAGCTGTTGGGTCTTGGCTATCCCGGCGGCCCAGAGATTGCCCGACTGGCCCAGACCGGGCGGGCAGGGCGGTTCGCGCTGCCCCGGCCGCTGCTAGGGCGTCCTACGCTTGACCTTAGCTTTGCCGGGCTCAAAACCGCAGTCCTCACCCAGGTAAAAAGGGCAGGGGGCACGGCTGGGCTCTCTGACGTTGATAAGGCAGATATCGCCGCAGAGGCGCAGCAGGCTATTGTCGACGTCTTGGTGGCGAAGTCGATGGCAGCCGTCAAACAAACCGGGGCGCAGAGGCTTGTGGTGGCCGGTGGGGTGAGCGCTAACCAGCTATTGCGTCACCAACTCGATGCCGCCTGCAGCAAATTAAAAGTGAGTGTCCACTACCCGCCTATCAGTCTGTGTACCGACAACGGCGTGATGATTGCCTGGGCCGCTGGCTTAAGGGCAGCCCTCGGGGATCGGGGTAGCGCTGCGGGAGCCTTTGCCGTGCGGCCGCGTTGGCCCTTGTCTGAAAGACGGCTGTCCAGCGCGCTTGCCTAACCGGTAAGGCTTAGTCCATAATGGCAGATTGACTTCGAATCCACTGCAACTTCTTTCATCATAAAGTCTCCATTTTTCTATGCCTTTAGTCCGAGTAAAAGAAAACGAACCCTTTGAAGCCGCGATGCGGCGGTTTAAGCGTACGATCGAAAAAATTGGCCTCCTTACCGAACTGCGTGCCCGCGAGTTCTACGAGAAGCCCACCGCAGAGCGCAAGCGTAAAAAAGCGGCCGCAGTCAAGCGCCACTACAAGCGCGTTCGTAGTCAGATGCTTCCCGTGCGTAAGTACTAGCGGGCTTTCCAGCACTTCGGTGCATGCGTAAGGGGCTCGCAATCTTGCGGGCCTTCGTTTTTTTAAGGGGGCGTTCATGTCGCTAAAAGACCGTCTTAACGAGGACATCAAGTCGGCCATGCGGGCCAAAGCCACGGCCCAGCTCACCACCTTGCGGCTCATTACCGCGGCCATCAAGCAAAAAGAGGTCGATGACCGGGTTACGCTCGACGATGCCCAGGTGCTTGCGGTGATCGAAAAAATGGTGAAGCAGAGAAAAGACTCAATCGCCCAGTTCCAGGCCGGTGGCCGACAAGATCTGGTAGACAAAGAATCCGCCGAGCTCTCTCTTTTGCAGTCCTACCTTCCCGAGCAACTGTCCGAGCAGGCCATTCGCGCAGAGGTCGCCACCTGCCTTGCCGCATTACAGGCTTCCGGCGCGCCGCCTTCTGCGGCCTGGATGGGCAAGATGATGGGGCAGCTCAAGCCCAGGCTCGCTGGTAAGGCCGATATGGCGTTTGTCTCTCGGGTAATAAAAGAGGCACTGGGCGGCTAAGACTGCGCTGTGATTCCGCAGTCATTCATCGATGACCTGCTTCGGCGTGTCGATATCGTCGACCTCGTAGGGCAGCATGTCAGCCTGAAAAAAGCGGGCAGCAACTTCAGTGGCCTGTGCCCGTTTCACAACGAAAAGTCTCCTTCTTTTTCGGTCAGCCCCGCAAAGCAGTTCTATCACTGCTTTGGATGCGGGGCACATGGCACCGCGATTGGCTTTCTTATCGAGCATCTGGGTCTGAGCTTTCCGCAGGCGGTTGAGGAACTTGCCCGGCGGCAGGGGCTTGAGGTTCCCCAGCAACAAGAGGCTTCCGAATCGTCAAAGGCGGACCGCAAAACGCAGGCTGACCTTCGGTCACGCCTTGAGGCGCGTATGCGCGAGGCGGCGCGTTTTTATCAGCGTCGCCTTAAAGACTCGCCCCAGGCCATCGACTACCTGAGAAATCGCGGCATCACCGGGGAGAGTGCTGCCCGCTATCACCTCGGTTACGCCCCCCCAGGATGGCAGTCTCTTCAGGCCGTATTTGCCGATTACCAGGATAACGAACTTGTGCAGGCCGGGCTTGTGATCGCCACGGAGGCTCAGACCGATGCCGATTCGTCTCAGGTAATGCAGCCTGCGCCCCCCGTGGCGCACCCGCAAGAGACCACCGCCCGCAGATACGATCGGTTTCGCAGCCGCATCATGTTTCCCATTCTTGGAATGCGCGGCGAGGTGATTGGGTTTGGGGCGCGCACCCTGGGCGATGACACACCCAAATACCTCAACTCGCCGGAGACCCCAATCTTTACCAAAGGCGGCGGATTGTATGGTCTCTTTGAGGCCCGAAAGGCCATCCGCGAGGCCGGCGAGATCTGGGTGGTAGAGGGCTATATGGATGTCGTTGTGCTTGCCCAATATGGAATCGGCCATGTCGTAGCCACACTGGGCACCGCCACCACCGCAGACCATCTGCGCATTCTGTCGCGCCAGACAAGCCGCATTGTCGTAATGTTTGACGGGGATACGGCAGGACAGAAGGCTGCAGCACGGGCGCTGGAGGTGATGCTGCCTTTTGCAAGCCCCAGGCTACAGGTGCGGTTTGCCTTCCTGCCCTCAGACCACGATCCTGACAGCTTTGTCCGGCAGTTCGGCCGCGAGTCCCTCTTGCAGCTTGTCGAAAATGCGCCACCCCTCTCACGATTCGTGCTCGACCGCGCGGTTGCAGGCCAGTCACTGGACTTTGCTGAGGGCCGGGCCGCGGCAACGGCAGAGGCCAAGCGGCTGCTGGCGTTAATGGCGGATTCGCCGCTGAAGGCACAGGTCGCCCAGGATGCCGCGCGGCAGTTTCAGACCGATCTGCAGGCACTTGGGGTCGTCTCGGCGCGCCAGTCGGGTTTCCAGCCGAGACGCCCACAGCCCTCGGTAGCCGCTGGGGCGCGTTCATCTGCCTTAGCCCAAGGCAGTCTCAGGCGGCAGGCAGAACGCATGCTGCAGATACTCATACAGGTTCCCAAGGCCTATCAGTCTGTCGTGGAACACGACCATTTCCCCCTTGCCCGGGAGCAGTTCGCGCAGGACCACCTCCAGCTTCTCGATTGGATCGGCAGCCATCGCCATTCCCCCAGTCAGGCCGGTCTTTATGAGGCTGCCCAGCGGGAAGACCCCCAGTCTGGGCTGGTGCTTCTTTTTCAAAGACTGTCGTTGCCAGACCCTGCTCTAGAAGCGATTTTTCAGGCCGATAACCAAGAGGCAGGTAAGGGCAATGTCGGATATGAGCTGGACCGAGCAATCCGCGTGCTGGCCGTGCGTAGCATGCAAAAAAGGGCAACCGACCTGGCTGCGAAGCCAGAGCTTCGGCCCGAAGACCTTGCCGCGCTGCGGCAGCTTCAGTCGGAAATCCAGGAGCTTAAGGCGATCTTGAGAGGTTCAGACGAAAGTTCTATAATGTAAGGTTCTCTAGCGCGAAGGAGCGTACAGAATGGCGGCAGGAAAGCAACTGGCAAATAAGGGTAAAACTGCGGGCAAAAATGACGCCAAGTCCAGCACCGCTGCGGCTAAGGTAGCCGCAACGGCTAAGGTCGCGAGTGCGGCTACGGGCAAAAAACCGGCCGCAGCGGTGGCCGCAAAGCTAGCCAAGGTATCCCCCAAGCAGTCGCCAGCGCCGTCTGCCAAGGCGCCAAGTAAACCCCCCGTAAAGGTGGCGGCCAAGCCTTCTGCCAAGGTAGATACCAAGCCAGCGGCCAAGCCGGCAGCCAAGGCACACGCTAAGCCTGTTTCTAAACCGACCGCTAAGCCATCACCGCAGGCCAAGCCCGCGCCCTCAAAAGCGGCCACTAAGCCTTCGGAGCCAAAGTCTGCAGGAGATAAGGCCCTGCAGTCGGTCATTGCCAAGCTTCGGGCCTCTGCGGGGCAGGGGCCTGTGGCGGAACCCAAAAATGCGCCCAAGCCTGCCGCAAAAAAATCAGACCCAAAGCCAACTGCTGCCGCAGCCAAGCCCCAAAGTGGTCAGACAGACAAAAAGCAGACCAGTGCTAAGTCAGTTCAGCCGTCAGGTAAGCAGCCAGTTAAGCAGCCAGTTAAGCAGGCAACTAAGCAGGCAACTAAGCAGGCAACTAAGCAGGCAACTAAGCAGGCAACTAAGCAGGCAACTAAGCAGGCAACTAAGCAGCCCACTAAGCAGCCCACTAAGCAGCTCGCGCAACAGCCTTCCAAGCAACCGGCCAAGGCTGACAAGGCCCCGAAGGACAGCGCTGAGAAGGTAGAAAAAACAGCAAAGGCCGCGAAGCCAGCGAGTCCGTCCAAATCAGGCAAGGCGCCCCCAGCCAAGGTAGCAAAAAAACCCGGCCGCCCGGCCAAGGCCAAAGACGCCGACGATGAGCTGGTGCCCGAGGCAGATGATGAGGCCGATGAGTCCGTACCCGAAGTAGAGGTAGAGGCTGCCGCGCCGCGCCGTGGTGGGCGCAAGCCTAAGGACAAAAAGATCTGGGAGTTCATGCCCTCCGGGCCCCTTACTGCCGAGGAGCTAGAGGCGCGTAAGGCGCGGCTCAAAGCGCTTATCGTTCTTGGTAAGGAACGTGGCTATCTCACGCATGCAGAGATTACCGACCATCTGCCGGACATTCAGATCGACTCCGACCAAATGGAATCGATTGTCGCGACGTTCCAAGAATGGAATATCTCTGTCTATGAGATCACCCCCGACACCGAAACACTCCTGCTGGTCAGCAACACGCCTGCTTCCGACACCGACGATGCCGAAGAAGAGGCTGAGGCCGCATTGTCCACGGTTGTCGATTCCGAATTCGGTCGCACCACCGATCCGGTGCGCATGTATATGCGCGAAATGGGCACCGTTGAGCTGCTCACGCGAGAAGGCGAAATCGCTATCGCAAAACGCATCGAGGCAGGTCTGCGCGAGATGGTCCTGGCTATTGCGTCTTGCCCCACCACGATTAACGAGATCCTCGACAGTGCCAACAAGATTCAGGTAGGAACCATTTCGGTTGCCGAGGTGGTCGATGGAATCGTCGACCCCAATGCACCCGAAGAGGATCTCTTGTCGCCAGCCGATGCCGAAATCGCGATCGAAGAAGATGACGATACGGCAGAAGACCAGGCAAGTGCTGCCCGCCTTGAAGAACGAAAGCAGGCGTCGCTTGAAAAGTTTACGGCGATCACCAAGCATTTCGAGAAGATGCGCAAGGCCTTCGAAACCGATGGCTATAAGTCGGGCCCTTACCAAAAGGCGCAGTCGAGCATCATTAACGAGCTCATGGGTATTCGGTTTACAGCAAAAATGGTTGAAAAGCTGGCCGACACCCTTCGCGCTCAGGTAGAAGAGGTACGGGTTACCGAGCGCGCAGTGCGTAATATTGCGGTTGAGCGGGTCGGTCTCAATGTGGAGTGGTTTATCAAAAACTTCCGCGGCAACGAGACCAACCTCGACTTCTTCTCTAAAAAAGCCATGGCTGTGGCAGGGGGGCAGTCCGCCTTACTCGAGCGCAATCTTCCTGCCCTGCACGAATTGCAGCAAAAGCTCATCGCCATTCAAACTAAGGTGGTGCTCCCCCTTGCCGACCTTCGTGAGATTAATCGTCGGATGATCGAAGGGGAGAAGCGCGCCCGTGAGGCCAAGCGCGAAATGACCGAGGCCAACCTGCGTCTGGTGATTTCGATCGCCAAGAAGTACACCAACCGCGGGCTGCAATTTCTCGACCTCATTCAAGAGGGCAATATCGGCCTCATGAAGGCGGTCGATAAGTTCGAATACCGCCGAGGCTATAAATTTTCTACCTATGCCACCTGGTGGATTCGACAGGCCATCACCCGGTCGATTGCCGATCAGGCCCGCACGATTCGTATCCCGGTGCACATGATCGAAACCATCAACAAAATGAACCGCATCTCCCGGCAGTTGCTCCAAGAGACCGGCAAAGAGCCAGACCCTGCTGAGCTTGCGGTCAAAATGGAGATGCCCGAAGACAAGATTCGTAAAATTTTAAAGATCGCCAAAGAGCCCATCTCTATGGAAACCCCTATTGGCGACGATGACGATTCACACCTTGGGGATTTCATCGAGGATCAAAACACCCTGCAGCCCCACGAGGCCGCACTGCAAGACTCCATGCGAGATGTGGTCAAAGAAGTGCTCGACTCGCTCACCCCCCGCGAGGCAAAGGTACTACGCATGCGGTTTGGTGTCGAAATGGCCACCGACCACACCCTTGAAGAAGTGGGCAAGCAGTTCGACGTCACCCGCGAGCGCATTCGCCAGATTGAGGCCAAGGCACTGCGAAAACTGCGACACCCTAGCCGAAGCGATAAACTAAAGAGCTTTCTCGATACACTGTAAGAGTTTCAAGGGCCTCTAGCTCATGCCTGGTTAGAGCAGCGGACTCATAATCCGTTGGTGCCGAGTTCGACTCTCGGGGGGCCCACCAGTTTCGATATGATCGACCTTGCAGACCAACTGTGCGGCCGCTCTGCCATACCCCAATAGAAATACCGCATGCTTTATAAAAATATTCCCAGAGTATTGGCAGCCTGCCTGGTGGTCTGGATTGCGGGGTGTGCCACTAGCCCGCCGCCCGATACTGGGTCAGGCCCGCAACCGGCCGCCTCCCCCCCAAAGCTTGCCCTCGCGCTTGGCGGTGGCGCTGCCCGTGGATTTGCGCATATTGGTGTCATTAAGGCGTTAGAGAGTCAAGGCGTCTCGGTAGACATCGTCACTGGTACTAGTGCAGGAGCGGTCATTGGGGCGCTGTATGCGGGGGGGCTCTCTGGTTTTCAGTTGCAGCGCCTGGCCATGGAGAGCAAAGAGTCTCAGGTAATCGATTTTGATGTGCTTGGCAGGGGCGGCTGGGTTAAGGGCGAACTCCTGGAACGCTTTGTAAACACAAGGCTTCAAGGCCGCACCTTTGACAAGCTCGCCAAGCCCTTAGGAGTCGTAGCGACCGATCTTAGTAATGGACAAACAGTGGTAATGCGATCGGGCAACGTGGGCCAGGCGGTGCGCGCCTCTGCCTCGGTACCAGGTGTTTTCATTCCCCCTGAAATTGAAGGACGCTTCTTTGTCGATGGTGGCGTCACCATGCCTCTGCCCGTTCAAGCGGCGCGCGAAATGCAGGCCGACTTTGTGATTGCGGTAGATATCGGCGAGCAGCCAGAAGGAAGAAGACCAGGGGGGTCTATCGATGTTGTTCTGCAGGCCTTCACTATCATGGGCCAGGTGATTAGTCGCTCGCAGGCAGGCCAGGCCGACATCCTCATTCGCCCCGATACCCGCGGTCTGAGCCTTACCAGCTTTGACACACGAGAGCTCGCGATCTTACGAGGCGAGGAGGCGGTGGCCCGGGTGCTTCCCGAGCTGCGTCAGAAACTTATCGAACGCGGGGTGACTCTTGTACCCCGTTAGACCCATGACCAAAAAAACCGCTTCGATGAGGAAGCGCTCGAGATACCTGATCTTTTCCGCACAACGAGAGACCCCCGGCGCAACCTGTCAGGTAGCAAACACCTCTCAAGTTTATTCGGGCGTTTCTGGGGAATAATAGTCAGCGAGCAGATGCCTCGTGGGGGCTGTTATGAAGATTCTTGCCTTTGATGTATTTGGCACGGTGGTGGACTGGTATGGCTCGATCGTGCATGAGGTTAAGCGGCTTCGCCTTGATCTAGATCCCGGCCAGTTTGCCCTTGACTGGCGCGCAGGCTACCAGCCTGCAATGGCCCGGGTACGGTCTGGCGAACTTGGCTGGACACGCATCGATGACCTTCATCGAATGATTCTGGACGACCTCCTGGCGCGATATCGCATTTCGCTCGAAGAGACGGCGCGGCACGACCTGAACCTTATCTGGCACCGGCTAAGCCCCTGGCCCGATGCGGTGCAGGGCCTCACTCGCCTGAAAGCCCAGTACACCATAGTGACCTTGTCTAATGGCAATATGTCTCTGCTTACCGAGATGGCCAAGCGGGCAGGCCTTCCCTGGGACTGCATCCTTTCTGCAGAGGTATTTCGCCACTACAAGCCGGACCCTCAGACCTATCTTGGGGTCTGTGACCTTTTCGGAGTAAGGCCCTCAGAAATGATGCTGGTTGCTGCCCATAAAGATGACCTGGATGCGGCCCTCGCCTTGGGCTGCAAAACCGCATTTGTTGAGAGACCCTTAGAATTTGGGCCAGACAAAACGGTGGACCTTGCAAGGGAACCCCGGTTTGACATTCATGCCTGTGACTTTATTGACCTTGCCAACCAACTTTGTCACTAGCCCACAAACCCAAAATAGGAATGTTGCATGATCTTTGAACTGAACCAGTCGGACGATGTTTCTGAGTTCCTGGACTTCGAATCCATCCAACAGCAGTCTGCCGATCAGGTAGCGGTCGAGGAACTACAAGACTTTGCGGAACCGAAGACCACCTCTAAGGGCTTGAGCTACCGGTCTGTTCGTGTCTATGCTGTCTTTGACCTGCGCGCGATGCGCCGCAAGGTGGTTCGTAAGATTGCCTGCAGCGACCCAATGGGGGGCGGAGAGGTGGTTCTGCGCGATGAAAAAGAGTCTGACTGGGAGCCTGTAGATCCAGGTAGCCCTCATTACGAAAAGGTCAAGGCACTCCGTCAGGCGGAGAAACTGGGGTTCTGGTGAGGAACCCCGTTGCACATATCTTTAATGGGCAAGCTTTCTACCCTTTGCTTGTCATGAGGGTGCCACTGGCCAGCCTTAAGCTTCTGGCCGCCACCCTACTGGTCTGGCTCGCGGGATGTGCAGGCCGATATATTGATTCCATCGAAAGGGGGGCGTCACTTGCACCGCGTTAGACAAAGACGAGATTTTCTAGCCCTTGGCTTATGCAGTATTGGCGGGGTTTATGCCGGCGCCTGGCTGATGCCTCGTAAGGCCGGAGCCTCTGCGCCAACCCCAAACGCTCCGGCCATGTCGGCCGTAGAGCGATCTCTACCCCGGGCTGCGCTGGTTCCCGGCGGTGTGGCTGTTCTGCCTCTACCCATGGTTGGCCCACAGGCTCCAATGCCTGAGGTGCGTTTCCAGGGTAACCCTGTGCTCACGGTGCAGCATGCCGGCGGCTGGGTTGCGCTGGTGGGCATTCCCTTGAGTCAGCCCCTTGGCCAGACCCAGGCCGAGCTTCGTTCAACTACTGGCGCACCATTGGCGCTTCCTTTTCAGGTTACCGGCAAAGACTATGTCACCCAGTACCTTACCGTCGCGCCTAAGCATGTTGACCTTTCCGAGCGAGACCTCAGTCGAGTCAGGGCGGAACAGGTCAGAATTCGGGAGGCGTTTTCTGTCTTTAGCCCTGAACTACCGAATACCTTCCTTTTTGTCTCGCCTGTCCCAGGCGTACGCACAAGCTCCTTTGGTTCGCGGCGTTTTTTCAACAACCAGCCGCGCAATCCCCATTCGGGTATGGATATTGCCGCGCCCGTGGGTACCCCGGTTCGTGCTCCGGCCCCAGGCCTTGTCGTGAATACGGGCGATTATTTTTTCAATGGCAAGTCGGTCTTTCTCGACCATGGCCGGGGATTGATATCGATGTTCTGTCACCTCGACACCATCGACGTAGCCGAGGGCGATCAGCTCCAAACAGGACAGCTTCTCGGGCGGGTGGGTGCCACCGGTCGGGTTACCGGGCCCCATCTTCACTGGAGCGTTGCATTAAACACCGCGCTGGTTGACCCTGCCCTCTTTCTGCAAGAGCCTTAATAATCAATTGACCACTACGCCCGGCTGATCCCTTGGCTGCCCTGCGGCCATGTGAGGAGGGGCTAATCGACTGAACTGTTATAGTCAGCGCGTGTCCCTCTCCGAATACCCTGTAGGTTTCTTCATCGGCGCAAGCTTTGCCGTGCTTATCACGGGCATTATTAAAGGAGGGTTTGGCGGCGCCGCTGGGGGGCTTGCAGTGCCAATCATGTCCCTTTGGATCAGCCCAGCGGTGGCCGCTGGGGTCATGCTGCCCATCTTGTGTGCCATGGATGTTCTTGGCGTTCGTGCCTACTGGGGCAAATGGTCTTGGGCGATTCTTCGGCCAGTCCTACTGGGGGCTTTGGTGGGAATAGGCGTTGGCAGCCTCATGTTCCATAGCCTGTCCCCCCAGCAGCTGAAGCTGATCGTTGGCACCATTGCGGTGGTGTTTGTGCTCAATAAGTGGCTCTCTCTTGTCGATAGACTCGTCACCTTGCTCAACAGAAGCAAGCAGGCCATGGGATCTCTGGGCGGGGCCTTCTGGGGTTCTCTCTCAGGATTTACCAGTACCATCGCCCATGCGGGCGGCCCACCGTTTTCGGTCTACATACTAAGCCGCCAGATAGATCGAACCTCGGTGGTTGCCTGCTCTGCCCTGTATTTCCTGTTCGTTAATTACACCAAGCTGGTTCCGTATTACTTCCTTGGCCAACTCAATCAGACCAATCTCGAGCTTTCCCTAGTCTTTGCGCCGCTGGTTCCCGTTGGCATCTGGCTGGGCGTCTGGCTGCATAAGCGGGTATCGGAAAAGGTCTTCTACCAGACGAGCTATCTGCTTCTTTTTTCTACCGGACTTAAGCTGATCTGGGATGCGACCATGAAGGCCAGCTAGCTGGGGAATATTGCCGCTTGCTGCTCTTTCGCCCTTAGTCTGCCGATTTGCATTTCGATAGATTTCGGCTAGCATAAGTAGCGCGTTATTTCCCATTGTGGGTAAACACTTTTTTTGAGGTCGCATATGCTCGTAACCTTAGTAGGTTTTGCCTTTGGATTTGGGCTGATATTAAAGCGTATTGGTCTTCCCCCGATGGTGGGATTCTTAGTGGCCGGCTTTGCATTCAACATTG
>Ga0194133_10009418_pt1 | contig 11184 bp, 5 predicted proteins | sample TA2KigOf40mmetaG_FD_155448 | JGI IMG/M metagenome (GOLD analysis project Ga0194133, IMG submission 155448) | Freshwater microbial communities from Lake Tanganyika, Tanzania - TA2015055 Kigoma Offshore 40m | ecosystem: Environmental > Aquatic > Freshwater > Lake | place: Tanzania: Lake Tanganyika...
GGAACAATGGACATCTAAAGTAACATAATGAAAATTAATCTTTTGCTATGATCAAAAACTCCCATTGAGCTGAATCTGTGCCAGTGTTGTAGTACTACCAAGAGTCTTGCTACTTACACACTCTATAATTATCATCTCTATGTGTTTTTAGCTTATATATTAATCTTTTTGCACAATTCAAATTATTCTAGAACAACAAAAACCAATGTAGTAACATACAGTATAAGCACAACATTATTGTTACAAATTAGTTTTTGACTTTGAAAATTTCAACCTATAAGGAAATAAATTAGGTAAATATCCATTATTAAGTATTGATATCAGATGAAAACATGCAAGGTAATTAGAGGAAAACTGATGATGGTTGGCAGCAAATAATGAGTTTTTTCAAGAATTGATTGTTTTAGTAGCAACTAAAAAGTGTTGTGCTTTGAACAAACCAAATTGAGCTATTAATAAATTGATGAAGGGAACAAAGTGCAGGATCTAATAGTACACGCTCATTTACTCTCTTTTCAAGTTCAAAGTTGTTTCAAACAGGCTGCTGTTATTTAGCTTCCCTTCCAAGTAATAGTAAGTTCACCTAAACAGTTATTTCCCGCAAATATTTTACTCTCTTCTGAGAGGTCCGATATTTTCTTGATCCAATCCCTCCTTTACTTTTGTATATAAAGCCCCCGACTTCCTATCATTATACAGTTCAGTATCGATTCTTTTCTTGATTGGGAAGGTCTTTACTGGGATTTTAGCTCAACGTTTGCACATCCTCCTTCTTCCGTTCCGATCTCCGCCTTCGTCCCGACGCCAAAGCATCAGACACTCTATAAACCATCAATGTTTTAGTTTCGTGTCTTGACAGATTTATGGGCAGCTGCTATTAAGTGTTAGGCTTTAAAAACCCAAAATGCGTTATCCATAAATCGATGAAGGGAATTAAGAGCAATATCTTATAGAGCGAGCTTCCCAATTTAGAAAAGAATCTCAGCTGAAATGTCTTTTCAAAGCACATCATACCCTCACATGATAAAGAAAATAATTGGGAATCGACTTTCAAGAAAAGTTTAATTTTTATAATTTGATATTTATAAAATATTTTGCAATTGACAGGTGCTAATTTAGCAGTCAGCATCTGGACCACGTTCACTTTTTGCTTTCAAGTGTTCTGCCCGCTTTTCTCCTCTTGGAGTAGCGACACAGGAAATGTTCATCTGCTGGCCTATTTGATGGCAATTATAAACCTGTATAAACATGTGAATTTGATGGAATAAATCAGTTAGCAAACATCTGACTTCTTTTTTTGGTACCGGAATATTCCAACTTACTAAACAGGAATTAATATAAAAGCATGATTTAAGGAGGTCAGGTAGAGATCCAACCTGACCCAACCAGAACATTACTTTTGACCTGCAGTAAATAAGAGGCCGGCCCGCCTTTGACCAGGGTACTTTTTTATCCAAACCAAAGAGATTTTTTCAACCAAACTAAGGGCAAAATATTGAAAAATTTGATGTTTTTAAGGAAAATTTTCTAAACCCAGACTCAAACCAAAGATGGTTGACCCAACCTGACCCGACCCGAGCAACAAAAAATTGATCCGAACCGTGGTCAAAAAGTTTTGACCCGGTCCCATCACTACATCCTTATCCTTTTGAGGCTTAGCTATCCTTTGTTTAAATATGTGAATTTGAAGCATTAAAGTGGATTGCAACCTTTGATACAATATTGATGACTAAGCCATAAATTGTTACTTTGTCCTGTGGATCTCTTAATTCACTTCAATTGCAATAACCTTAAACATAATTAATCAAACCCTTATTTGAAAACACAAAAATCGAAATTATTGGACATTTATTTCAACAGTTTAAAGAAAATTATTAGCAGACAAATGAACAAAGGAGAAAAAGGATTCCAACATAATAGGAAATTTTAAGCATTTCAAAAACTATGTAAGAAAAAATATCTTTTAAAACTTTTTCAAGGATAATTTTTGTTTTAGTAAGAACGAAATATTTTTGCCTCAATCTAAGATATTAAATCTCATGTTTGGAGTTTGAAACATAAATTTGTGATATAATGATATATGTACTTACTCACATCATGCAAACTTGGGGAGATTAGATAGAGATAGAGAACTGAATGAATCATTCTGCAAGATATGAGCTTCATTTGTTTCAAGATTATTAAAATTGATAAAGTTTTTGGACAACAGAGAAAAAGTTAAAGAGATGCATAAAATTTGGGTATAATTTCTACATCAAAATCTGATATTATTAATTTCATAGCGCTACAAGTTTTTCACGAACGGATTTTTCCCGAAATTGGGAAAATGAAGTTTACCCGAAAACATTTTCCCAAATACAATTATTCATAAAACAATTAAAGGCTAGGTTAGGTTATAGTCAATAATTTTAAGGAAAGTATTGGCTAATAACCTATTGAACCTCCATTTTTTGGGAAAAATGCAGTAGGGAAAATGTGTTCGGGAAAACTGTTTATTATTTAATTATTCTAACACCAAGATGCTTAATTCTATATTTTGTTCAATTATCACAAGCAAGTTGATCCAATATTTTACTAATACAGTTTTTCTAAACTTTTAACAGTTGAAAAGCAGAAATAGTTTTGACTTTCATGCATCAAAAGTTATAAAAAAATTTTCAAAGAATAAGATAAATTGAATGTGAAATCACCAAGATTTTCTCATTGAAAAGTTAGTCTTTATGAGAAATATAGAAAATACTGAAAATCAGACTCTGTACATGATGTCATCCTCGGAGTCCTGGTTGTCTGAAGCTTGGGCAGAAGAAGGTGGCAAAGTTTCAGTCACAGATCCAGAAGTCTCTTGGGTCAACTTTCCATTATTTGCAGTGGACAATGGATTTGCAGATGTTCTAAGTGCTGAAGGGGTCAGAATCTGTCTCCCAGGTCCAGCAGGATTTGTTGGCAATCCATTTCTTGGTTTGCTGTTTGTTGGTATCTTTGCTGACTCAACCACTCCATTGTTGCATTCATCAACTCTTGATGCTGTTGCTGTTGCAAGAGTGCCATTAAAGCCTGAAATTCCAGGAACCATCAAAGGTTGTCCGGCTTCAAGTGGAGCTGCAGCAGCTTTGGTTGCATCCACAATGGAAGGCAAAACTGACATATTTGAAGGAGGTATAGTTGTTGCCATTAGTGCCATAAGGCCCATTCCAGGTTGTGGATTCAGGTTTGTTGCTGGATGGTTGATTCCATTCGGATTCAAAGCCACTGTCATATTCATCCCAATTCCAACTAAGAAAAATATTAAAAGCAACATATTAGAATTTAATTTTATAATGCTGACCAATAATAAACATCCCCAAGAAAATATGTGGAAAAAAGAGAAGTGATAAATCAACTTCAATTGCATTATTATTATTTGCTAAGGAGGTTATTCGAAAGAAAGTGTAAATAAGGCAAACTATTTTGATATAAATCAGATATAATATTTACATTTTTGCCAATAAGTCCAAAGTAACTGACAAAAGTGAAAGAGGCCACAACAAACAAGTGATTGGATATGTATGCAAGTAAATATATATGTACAAAATCAATTCATAATTTCATTGGTGATCATAGATTTTACTAAGCAAGCATGCTAATCATGAATTGAAACCTCAGAAGAAGTAAATGCAACAGACATATTTTTCAAGTGCTTGTGTGAGACAAAGTACTACTAATTGTTGGATTAAGTTTTAAATGAGGATCTATACATGGTTCTGATTGTCTTTGAATGTTCAAAAATTACATTTGATTGAGAAGAAGGGACGAATGGAAAACTTCATAAAGGTTCATCTAAGCTAAATTGCCCTTTCAAATATTAGACAAAATGAAATACAGTTTTCAAGATTCAAGATGATAATGAAGGGATAAAATGGGATAATAGAAAATCTAAAGAATTGCTTACTATGACAATATAAACTTAAGAAAGTTGAAGATAATTATTTTTGCAGATGTTTTGATGAACCTTTGAAATATTAATAAATGTCTTGCTATAAAAAATTAGCTGTGCTGTAAAAATGCTAAACCTTCAATTGTTGAGCTATTTTTTTAATCTTTTAAAGCCCGCCTTGTGATTTTTTTTCATTAAAGGCACAGTGCTTTTGGCTGGGAATTGCTTGTTATTTTTGGCAACTAGGGGTCAAAGGTTCCCTGGAGTTGCCAGGGTTTGAGCCCGGGACCCTCAGATTCCCAGCCTGATGCCATGGGAATCTGACACTGCGACCCCTATTAATTGTGCTCACATAACGAGACAGATGTTAGGGTTTTATATACCTACTAGTAGATTTTTGTGCGGCAATCTACCCCACTTTTTCGCTGCTTTTTTATTGTATTGCTATGCCCCCTCCCTGCCAGCGAGATGTGACAGACATTAGGGTTTTAACTTTTATGTATATGAATTAATTATCATCTTAAAAATGATTGGTGTCCCACTTGCCAATACCTATGACTCTACACTTAGTTTATAATGGGGGTACGTTGAGTTTGATAAACATTAGCAATGCTCTCATTTTTTTCTTGATTATGAGAAGGGTGGCTCTTGGAAGCTTCACTAAATCTCCTAAAGTCACTTTTGAATAGTGATGAGTCCGGGTCAAAAAATTTTGACCCGGGTCGGGTCAGGTCAAATTTTTGTTGCTCAGGGTTGGGTTATGAGTCAGCTATCTTTTGTATGTGTTTGAGTTTGGAAATTTTTCCCTAAAAATCCCAATTTTTCAATTTTTTCTTCATTGGGTCAAAAAAATATCATCGGACTGGGTCAAAAAGTACTTTTTGACTGGGTCAAAAAGTACTTGGGTCAAAGCTGGGTCGGCCTCTCATTTACTGCGGGTCAAAAATATGCCCAGTCAGGTCAGGGCCCATCTCTGCTTTTGAAATTATCCCATTTTCTTTTTTAGTGCATCCCGACCAAAAAAAATTTCTAATTTTGTCCATTTTCACTTGGAAAGTGCCAAAAGGCACAAGAAAACTGGTATTTTTTTGCACTTTTCACTCCAAAGCGGACAAAATTTGAATTTATTTTGGTCGGGATGTCACTTGTTTATGTAAAGAAGTGGGAAAAGTTTTGCTGTTCCTTATATTTGAAACAGGATCCAAAAAGTATTGGTGCTAGCATCAAATATGTAGAGTTACAATAAACAATAATGTTGTAGTCACATAAAATCAAGAAGACTTGCATGATGTCTACATGTATCAAATATCAATGAATTGGCGTTTCTTGTTTCCACCACAAAAGTCTCCTATTACAATTAGAGAACTTATGATAAGAATTCCCCGAATATTTTCTAAATATCTTTTCTTACACAAACATAAATAACCTTTGCTGTTTGTTTAAAATATTGTTAATATTTGTGACAGAAAAGAGTTCTCGACCGAAAATAAGGCAGCATATTCACGTATAATTTTATTAATAAAAAAATGTGTATTCACGTGTATTATGGCAATTTACAACAAAAAAAGACAGTGTAAAACCTCATTTACACGTGTAAACGCACATGTAAACACTGGAGAAACAAAAAATGCAGGTTTTTACAACTGAATTATGGCATTGGTGTGTCTTATTTTTGGTCGGGTTTTCAAGATCATAAGAGCTTTTGGAACCAATTTGAGAGAGAGTAAGATAGAGATGTTTTGGAAAATCATTGAAACAAAATGAAGATGTGTTGTGAATATCTTTTGAAAATCAAACCCTCGTTGTTTGCTTTCCGAATCTATTTCTTTACTGACTTCTCAGTAACGATGCTATCATTTCTACATCATTTCTTTGCTGTTTGTTTTAAATATTGTTAACATTTGTGACAGAAAAGAGTTTTCAAGATCATTTGAGCTTTTGGAACCAAAGCTAGAGATGTTTTGAAAAATGATTGAAACAAAATGAAGGTGTGTTGAGAATATCTTCCGAAAATCAAACCCTCGTTGTTTCCATTCCAAAATTTTTTCTTTATTGACTTCTCAGCAATGATACCATCATTTCTACAGGTAAATGAGTGCAAAGAATGGGAGAGTATTAAGCTGCCCATTCTGAGCAAAGAAAAGGTTTCACAGAGTGTGCACATTTATTTATAGTGACCCAAAGAGATATGAAACTGAGCAGAACTATGATGAAAGAATCAATTCACAAACATATTTTCCATTTTCCAGTTAGTTGTGTTTAAGCTTATAGGCAGGTACCCAGATTTAGATTTGCTAAAAAACTAAGCGAGTATCTAGAGATGAAGGTGGATTTGCTTAAAAACTAAATGCGTATCTAAGGTTGAAGTTGGGTTTGAATTTAAAAAAAATCAAGCATTGATTTTCATAAATGGCCAACTGGTTTTGACTATAACAAGCAAATACTCTAAGAAATATTAATCATCAGTTTTTGCATTAATCAAGGGCGGGTGATAAAAATAAGAAATATTTTAGAGAGTAAAAGTCCACAATCAAAATATCACAGAATGTTAAAGTTTGAGCTTTGAAATAGTATTCTTATTTGATTTTTTGTTTTCATGCTCCCAAAGTAACTGGAATTTTGAGTTATTTTTTGGTTTCTGATGCTCTGCCACTAGCAACTTGTTGAGTAATCATGAAACTTGTTTTTTGGTATTCTTAAACAAATCCAAATATTAGCCATAAACGAGTTTAAACAAATGATTATTTTGCTTAAACTATTTGATTTGGATCACTTGGATTTGTTTATTGGCTGAAACTATCGGATCAGTTTATCTGCAAATATGTGGTTATTAAGTGAGTAAAATGGGCAACCCCCATTCCCCCAAAGGTCAGTTGTGTGGCCACATTTTTTGTACACAAAATCCATGACTCTTTTTAATCTTATCACCATCAGTATGTCTTTGGGTGTACTGATTTCAATACAATAACACAATAGAAAAGTGTACAACTACATTAAGTGCAGAGTGAATATTTACATGTTGCAATCAAAGTAACTCAGGAATATGTGACTTTTTACAAATGTCTGGTTTGTGTTATGGTGGGTTGATTGGCATTACTGGTTTTCAAAAAGCAAATACCAAACAAAAATACTGGGTTTTGTGGAAGTAAGTATAGAGTCTTGTACTTTTTACAGTGTCAAAGAAGAAGCAACTTTCTTACACTGTTGTCAGCTTTAAAACACAATTTGTTTAAATTTGTTGCTTTTCTGATGGCTGCTATGCTGTTCCATAAGAATATAGGATTTGAAAAGTTAGGACATTGGGAGGATTTTTGAAGGTAGCATCTCTGCCTCTAGGCTTTAGTTATGAAAATATAGAGTATTTTTGACAATAAGGGTTAAACCTGAGATCAAAATCTCACTGGGGCTAAAATTCTGACTTAATTTCTATTATTCATCATAATAATATTCTTATGGGGGATCTAAGAGAAAGGCTTATTTTGATTAAAAACTTTATTATTGGGGTAAATAGAGCAAATTAGGGCTTAGCTAGGCTAGACCTGGATAATTTTAAACATTTTCCCCCAGTACAAGATTGAAGGGTATTATAGAGTCTAAACCAGGCTATGTACCAGGTATGGGTAATATCAATATCTCCATGCAAAATTTGTTTAGTTTGGTCTACTAGTTCAGGTGAAATTTGTACAGTTAATGGTCAGTCATCTGGCATTTTTATTACACAAATAGAAAAAATGGTGAATTTATAGGCCTGGGTGGTCAAGTCGGTTACTCACTGGATTTCCATCCCATCCTGGCAACCCAGGTTGCATGGACTCTTGCCCGAGGTAACCAACAAAAAAATCAAATCACCTAAAGTGTGCCTAGGGCTGGGAAACATCCACATATAAAGAATCAATGTTTATAGTTAAATTTACTTTTCAAAAGTCTTAAGGCCATTTTGTCAAGAGCTTGTTGGCAAGATGTGGATGTTATTATTTCTTAAAGTTTCTTGCTGACCTTCATTTGCAGCTGAGGAATTTGACACAACAGCTGCTGGTGGGAATTTGTTCTGCACACCTAATTCAGACCCTTGGGGTGAATCCTGAGGGCCTTTAAAGTTAGTTCCACTCAATGGCAAAGTATTTGGAGGTCTTGCAACTTTAGGGGCTTGATTTTTTACTGATAAGGAGGTAGTTGAGGGTAGAGTGTTGGGCCTAGAAGCAGCTAGACAAGGAACAGGAGAGCTGTAGGGTTGAAAGTCAGAATAGGCTGTGGCTGGACGGGGTAGGATGGGCATTGGTCTTGGACCTGGAACTGGACTCATGTCCCATCGATTGCTACGATCACCGTTGTCGCTGTTTCCAAACTGGCCTGCATATAATCAATATATTTGCTATTCATTTAACATTTAGTATAATGGAGCAATTGACCTTAAAAGTACAACATCTAAACTAAAATAAAAGTTTTGTTAACTTAATTATCAATTTTAAAATTTCTGTATTAAAAAGACTATTAATGCTGCTGAAAATATGAACAAGCTTATCTTTCATAAATTCCTAAAGATGGGCAATAATTGACTTTTAATCAGTTAACATTAGTCAGTCCTGCATTTTCATGTAAATCCTTACCCATTTTCTGTCCCATTTTCCCTTTTCCAGGTCCACCTCCAGGTGGTCTTCCTTGTCTTCCACCACCACCGCCTCCTCCTCCTCCACCTCCAGGTCTTCCAGCTGCTGGCAGGTCTACATTGACCACACGCCTCCTCTTCTTTGGTAACTTGGCCCTTGCTTGGGTGTGTGAATAGTACATGGCAAAGTTAGAGACAATAACTGGAACTGGTAGGGCAACTGTCAGTACCCCACCCAGAGCACACAGTGTCCCAACAAACATTCCTAAGTAAGTTTTTGGAGCCATGTCACCGTAACCCACTGTGGTCATTGTGACCAAAGCCCACCAGAGGCCAAGAGGGATAGAGTTGAAGTCATTGTGTGGGTTAGCCTAAGAGTAAATTAAAATATTTCATTTATCTTTTTTATTAAAAAAGAGATGTTTATTTGATGCTTGGATTAGAAGCACAAAATGACCGAAATCAAAACACTTTCTAGTCGCTCATCAGCCAACATGTGTTTTATCTTAAATGTAATTGACTACCAATCATTTTTCTTATCCTTTGCTAAATTATGGCCAGCTGCCACTGTTGACCAATTCCTTTTCCCAATATATTTGGCTAGCCTGAGGCCAGATCCGGCTATTGGCCTACGAAAGAGGCATTGAAGTTCATAGCCCATAAGGATATCGGTGCATTTGTTATTTTATCACACAAGGTATCTATCCCCATTAGATTCTCGAGCACACTCGATCACTGAGCACCGGCTTCAAATCTCAATAAATAGCCTTGCAAGGCAATAAACCCTATAACGAGTTATTTTTCACTATCCTTAGACATAGCACTGTGCAGGATAATGGGCTATATTTAATGTTTTCAATTAGCAATGGAACATCAAGAAAAACCAAATACCTAAGGTAAACTTGATCATACCTGTATTCTTTCTGCATAATAAACCAGTGATGCAAAAATGACAATTCCAAGAACAAGGAAAAAGACTAGCAGCATCAACTCTTTAGCAGAAGCTCTGAATGTCTGAATGAGGATCTTCAGGCCTGATGAGTGTCTTGTCAACTTAAACAGTCTCAAGATTCGAATAATGGAAAAGAATTCGAGGACATCAGCATTCTCGAGGTGTGAGGCTAGTTGTTGGAGAATCAGGTCAATGTAGAAGCTTAAGGTGGCAATGTAGTCAATGATGTTCACACTGAAAAGATTTGATGTTTCCATTTAAATTTATTTAGAAACTAACATAAAAATAAGGTTACATCATTTTTACTTTCAAAAATATTCTTGTATTTTATAATTTAAGCAAGAGGAGGTGCTCTGTAAAGAGCAGGGTAGCATAATCTCTCCTGTCGTTTATATTGGGGTCCCCCAACCTTAATTGAAGAGGCACATATGAAAAATAGTGGTGGGTCCCGGTCAAAAATTTTTGAGACCCTGGTGGGGTCGAGTCAGTCATCTTTGGTTTAGGTTTGGGTTTGGAAAATTTCCCTAAAATTTCCAAATTTTCATTTTTTTTCCCTTCGGATCAAAAAGTACCCAGGTCAGAGATGGGTTGGCCCCTTATTAACTGCGGGTCAAAGTATGATCGGGTTGGATCAAGTCAGGTCAGGGTCCATCTCTGGTTTACCTTATGAATCAAGAAAAGAATAAATAATGAACTGTTTATTGATGGAAGGTGATTCTTTTTACAGGTCTGAGAACAGTACAAAAGAGTATAGCAATCAAACAATTGGAGGAACGCCCGAGAATGCGGTAAACTATTTTTGCTATGGGAAGCTAAGCATGGGAATGAAAGACAGCTTGGCAAACTAGCATGAAATGACTTTTCAAGTAAATAGGAAAGAACTGAACAATTGCATTCAAATAAAGGATTTAAGCTTATTGGTTTGAACCTACCACCCTCTTTGGCATATTTCTTGTTGCTTTGTGTGCACTTATGGCAAATACCTTATCAAACTTAACAAAGTACAACCTTGTCACTCTCTTTCCAATATTCAATCTTAATCCTATGGTTTGTCATTATAATTGAATCAATTATTATTCAGTAATCATTTTAAATTTTCTTGGAAAGTGTTTACATTTGAATAAAAAAACCCTCATTTGCTCTTGTGTTTTATGGGCTTTGATGGTCCGCTACAAATAGTTATTCTCAAAAAACCTTGTTAAAGTTGGATCTTGTCAAAGGTTGAACTTTTCCCCAACTCACAACTTTGAGCTTTGTGTGGTTTGCCTATGGTTTGAAGCTCTTTCAAACTTAGACAAACTAGCATCTGCCAGATGTGTAAACAATTTGGCCAGGCCAAACTTTGTGGTTAGACAATTTTTGTTTGCTTTGATATGATGCAATTTGCAAAAAAGCATTAAGAGTATTCTCAAAGTTCAGCTATCTGAGTAAGTTGGTAGATCTGGACGGAATGAAGAAAATAGTGACTACCCATTTTTATGGGATGATCTGCCAGCAAGCGAAGCAAGCGTAGAGTTTAGAAATTTCACTAGGCTTACAGGTTTTATTGGATGTCTGTCTGTCTGTCTGTGCTGTCCATATTAGGGGTCGGTAGTAGAGATGGGCCCTGACCCGACTCGACCCGACCCGAGCTTACTTTTGACCCGCAGTAAATAAGAGGCCGACCCGGCTTTGACCCGGGTACTTTCCGACCCGACCCGAAGCGATTTTTTT
>Ga0194133_10009419_pt1 | contig 11183 bp, 4 predicted proteins | sample TA2KigOf40mmetaG_FD_155448 | JGI IMG/M metagenome (GOLD analysis project Ga0194133, IMG submission 155448) | Freshwater microbial communities from Lake Tanganyika, Tanzania - TA2015055 Kigoma Offshore 40m | ecosystem: Environmental > Aquatic > Freshwater > Lake | place: Tanzania: Lake Tanganyika...
TGCAAAAAAAACTCAGTGGGAAATATTTCCGGTTCAGATGACTAAACCTAATAAAAGTAAAAGTAGATATTCAATTTACAGTAAAAAGAAACATTTTTATTGGGACAGCAGGTTTAATTTTTATTGCTATTTCTCTCAATCTCAGTTAGTTTAAATTCTGCAAAAATTGCGTTTTCGAAAAGTAGAGATCGAGATAAAAAATAAAGAGATTTTTGGATATTATTTATGAAAAATTTTAATCTTTCAAAAAAATAGCTCTTGAGGGGACTTTTCCTTTCTACTGAAAGCATTCATTGAAACTTGAAAGAGCTATATCAAGGAAATATCATCTGTGGTACTTTGCGTGAAATAATTTTTTTAGCTCTAAATTTCAGCCTGCTTTCTGACATGACAGTTTATGTCAAATCAATATTGGTAGAACGATGAGTGTTGATGAAAAAGGAAATGAAACTTTCAGAAAGAAAACCTCTAACTAGAGGAAATTTTTGCAGGCTCATTCTCATTTTTATGAAGCTCTAAATATGTTAGAAGTATGGCAAAATACACAATATTTGCACCCTCAGATCTGAAACTGGCTCATTGCTTGTTTGTTGGTATCACTCTCCGATGAGGCATTAAAGACAAAACTACATTAAAATTTTAAGGCCTTACCAATATTCCAAATTCTGGGTCTGGGGAACCTAAGCATAGTGAGAAAACAAGGTCTTGTCACACAGGAAAGCTCTACCCGGGGTATAAAAAGAACTTTATTTTCTGAACTAGCAGGCAAGAAAAACTAGCCTACAGGGGGTAACATTTTTCACAAGATTTACCAGTCTTGACTCATTCAAAATTAAAAAACAAATTTAAGGGGCCTTCTTCTAAGTCATCTGAGAATCGGTCCGGTACTGATTTCTTTGTTTCATTATTGAAACTGGGACACTCCTTTAAACTTAAGACATAGTCTTTACAGAAAACTATGTTGGGCAACGTTAAGAAGGTACTTTATTGGTCCATGAGCCTAAGAGAAAGTGAGGCCGGTGTTAGAGCGCTCGAGAAGATAATTGATGAAATTGCCAAGTGTTAATAAGAATCTTTAGAGAGTTCCCTCTCTCACCACGTTTTCAGGCACTTAACAAGATGTATTGGTTATGAACCGTTTGATCTAAAACTAATTCAATCGACCAATTCTGATCGTGGAAAGTCAGGTTGGTTAAGTGGGTTGGTTACACGCCGGATTTCCATCCCGGCGGTCTGGGTTCTACTCCCACTGTGCCTTAATTAATATGAATGGAATTCGCAAGGCGTACTTAATTTTAAAGATCGAAAAAAAGTTCAAACAATATACTTTGTACCTAAATAAATAAACAGGGCTATGAGCGGGAAAGTAAAAATGCTGACCAGACAAAGTTTATAATTGAATGTTGTTAATATCTTGTTCCTCCAAATTAATTTTAAAAAGATTGCTTTATTTATTTTCTCAAATCTTAAAAAAGATAGTTATTGACATTTCAAACCACTAAGTTGTGTTGGAAGTAGCAACTTTACAATGAATTTTTATAGGCCATTCACTAAGAGTCTTAAAATATTTTTGTTGCAGGAATTAAATCAATCGAAAAGTCTTTTCTGGACTCCTGAAAATGAACATTTTATCAAATTGCAACCTTGAATCTTATTAGTCTAGCAGCTTTAAAACTTAAAAATTGTAAATTAGTTTTGCAAAAACCTATTATGGAGTTTTATCACGCAACCTATTCATAACGTAGGCTTTTTGTGGCTTACCCGAAGTTTTGTAAGTAACCTTCAGAAAATATAAAATATACGAAATGAGTTATTTGTGTTGACTTTTTTCGGACTTGAAATGAGAACTTTGTGGAATCAATTAAGGCTACCTTTTCTTCATATTTTCCGAAGTCCCTTGAACTGAGCCTGAATCCGGTCGGTCAATAATCATTATTCTTTGAATATAAATATTTTATTTTCTATTTTTTTCAGAATCTGCGTTTGTAAAGCAGAAAATTAGAAATGCGAAATATGTTTTTGAAATTAGCGCTCTTTTGTGACGTCAGCTTCACCGCCAGCAACAGCTGCAGCTGGACAACTTTTTCTTGTTTACATTTTCCATTAACAGTAGTTTCAGTTAAACAAAATTAAACGCAGATATGAGTTTAAATTCACAAGATTGCTACTCACCAAAACTGTAAGTAAAAATAGCAACTCAGCATAAGTCAAATTTGAAGCTTATTTTAATAAAATAAGTGACTATATTTAGAATCACACGTTATTGGCACACCAGATGTTTTGAGATGAAAACTTGATCGTCGAAACAAAAAGTTTATCATATCGATCATTCAAGCTACGAAATTTTGTCGCATACTGAGTTAACCAGTTGGCCAGGAAGTTTTTCTTTTTATGCTTAACGTCAGCGTTATTGTTTCAAAGTCGCCGTCTTAAAATGGTAAAAAGCTCGTGGATTTTCACCGAGCGAAATTCTGCACTCAAAGACAAAAAACAAACAAAAACTATTTCGGTAATCTTGTTTCACGTCAAAGCATAGGACATTTGTTTGTCAAAACAAGAGCCAATTGTAATATTTACGATGCCCATTTCAAAAATTGGATTTGCTTGCCTCGCACACTTTCCCACCGGACTTAGAAAGCATCAGCCTCTTGGGAAAGCGCCCATCCTTTTAGATGTCACATTATATGAAAATGTTGGACTAACACTTTTTATGCTAACACAATTTTTGTCTTGTCCATTTTTTCTGTTTGCATTTTGCCCATTACATTTACCACAGCGAAGATATCTGATATCGCGAGTGTGAAACTTCCATCGAAGATTGTCAACTGTGATGAAAAAGTCAACTTCTTCACATAACTCGATAGCATTGCTGATAAAATCACTCTCTCTCTATCAGGTCTATACTTCTTCTAATGTTCCATAGGGGTAAAATAGGAGCCCTACACGGACAAACGTTGGAGTGAGCGTTAGATTTTAGAGTCATATACTTCTGTGATTTGATGGACAGGATTGTTTTCGATTATCAAGCTTCTTTTTTCTCCCTTTCTTTTAGATCCATAATCTTAATCATATTGAAAGAAACGTTCATCAACACTAAATTGACAAATGGATGAAACGTTCAAAATTGTCTTTCCAGCTTTGCAAAATCATTTTTTTAAATTTCGAGACTCATCCCGGTTATTAATTTAAATACGTGGTTATAGTTAATATTTTCAAATGTTTCTTTTATTTTATGTAAAACTTTTTTCTAACGCGCATTTGTGATGACCGCACCAATAGATCCATTCAAACAGACCCTCTGCGCCGTTGAGGCCGTCGGACATTTCACTCACATATTCAAATTCAAAGAAAAAACTTCTACTTCCCCTTTTAAGCAATAAATAAGTTTTTTCCTTACCATTCGTTTCAAAAGTTTTCTGTTGAGAAAAAGTCAAAAATGGATGGTTGTCGTTGGCTTTCTCCCCAAAGATGAGATGTCAACTCTTAACTCACTTTTTCCCTAACTCAAATTTTGAAAATTTGAAATTGATTGAAAAGGTCCGACGGATGGTCCCTCTTCCTTGTCAAACTTTTGAATTTTTCGGTGTTGTTTCTAAAATAAAAAATCGCCATCTGGGAAAGAATTTTTCAATAAATTATGTGATTGTGTTTTCAGTAGAAACTTCTTCAACCTCCAATTTCATTACGCAATTTTCAACCTTTTTCTTTACACAGAATTTTTTTCTGAAGGTTTAGAATAGTAATCCTTCTTCTAAACTTTTCTGTTAAACTTTTTTTGAATTTGAATGCATTGCTTTTACCTTTAAGATTACATTTGCTGTCATAAATTTTTTCTGTAAGAGTGGTAAAAAGTTTTTCTTTTTTCTTTTTAATCATAAATTCATAATCTTATCATAGAAGTTTTTCCGTTTTGGATTTTCCACTTCTTCAGGTACTCGAGAAGTTTGTAATGGAAAGAATGTTTTTTTGCATTACATTAAATATCATATGAAAAATTTTCTTTTTGAATTGTCCTCATTTAATACTTTCCAATTAGGTTAAAAAAGTTCAATAAAAACTGCAAAAAAAGTTTTTTCTATGTGACATCGGAGTAAGAAATGATATTTGGGAGTAATCCATTTGTTAGCACTGTCATACTTTTTTACAGCTCCTCTTCTTTGAGTTGAAATATGGAAGTTTTATTTCATCATTTTTACTCAAAATTCAAAGGGATTACTTTGAAAACCATTGTCCCTTGAGACTTAAACGGCGAGAATTTTTGTAAGGATTACTCTCTAGAAAAAATGTTTTCATACCAATTGCAGACTACACAAAACATTTGAAATACTTTGAAGTATAAAATAATTTTTGTTGCTCTCAAATTGTTATTTCTTTTGCACCTCTGGCACTCATTTTTATTTGATTACACATTTCGGGTTTCAACGGACAAGAGGTAAATGCAATTGCGTTGAAAACAACAATTTTTACAAAACTATCAGGATAAATGGTTGTGTTGAAAAAGGCGACAAAGTCTTCCACAGCAAGGTTGTCTTGACTATATTAAATTTCATATAAGATGTTAATTTTTTAATGAATTCTTCGAACATGAGTAGTTTAAATGCATCATTCCAGATAACCGATCAAATTGAGCTGTAAGGTGTGCTGTCTCCGTAGTTATTGACTGGCTGAGTCTCTCAACAGTCTGGAGCACGTTTGGGTTACTGGTGTTACTATCGCCATTTCATATACCTGGTCCCGTCTTTCAACAAGCCTTATCAGAACTTTATACTCGTTCTCAGTCCTTGAGGATAATTCTCTGAGATTTGACTACAGATAAAAAGTTTTCTTAAAGGAATTTTGTAACGTAAAAGTTTAAGAGAACAAAACTCATCATCAACTCCAAAACAAGTCTTCTGTTGGTTGACTCCATCTTGAACAAAGAATTTAGGATAGGAAAATTGAAAGGTTAATCTTGGGCGTAATTGTTTAGAAAGGAAAAAGAGAACCCTGAAGTAGGCTACACCCAGACTAGCTCAGTCTTCATTGAGTCACCTTGTCTTCAACCATAAGAAAATGAAAGTTCTATCATGGAACTGTTCCTAGGGTTCAATCAATTAGTTATATGAAGTGAAAATTCTTATAAAAAACAAATGTCTAAGTAAGGGATTTTATGAGTCAAGTCATATGCACAAAAAACCCCAAAGCAGTGCTAAATAGATACAAAGATGAACTACAAACTGAATTTTCATATAGCTGGAGAATACCTAAGGAAGGTGACTTGCAAAATATTCCAAACTTTAGGCCTGTATCAAACATGTCCTCCCTGAGCAAATTATTTGAAATGTGTGTTCTCCACAGTCTAATGGCTCTCCATGATTATCAAGAACTTTTAGGATTGGTGCTGCTCTTAGTGACATTGCAGTACATTGGAGTGAACTTACATAATCCAAGAATTCTGTAAGAGTCCTGTTAAAGAAGTCTTTCTATTGATAAATAATTTAATTTTTTGAGATATGGGGCAATGTTATTACATCCTCTCGAGATCATCATTTTAATATGTTTCATTTTCGTGCAAAATTTATAGTAACTTTTTGGCCTTTGTTTGCTCCATTTTATTTCATTCTGTTCTTGCAATTTACCCATTGATATTGATTGCCTGAGTTTAATAAAAGAATATGAAAAAGAGTCTCATTAACGTAAGTATGAATAAATTGCATTAATGAATAACGATATTTTTTATCTTGATAAGGTCTCAACTTTTAAAATCGAACATCCTTTTGTAAATTCAAGGTTGTCAGAAAAAAGGTCAGAAATCGAGGTCGAGCAAAAGTTTTCTGTTCCTGACGATGTTGATATCAGATTACTTGCTGCCGGATTTGTTTTGGAGAACGAGTCGACCGAAACTATCAGTGACGTCTATTACGATACAAGTGAATTGAGTCTCATTTCGAAAGTAATAATATGAAAAGCTTATTTTCACCTGAAAAGTCAAGTTTCAGATATTATTTTTTTAGGATTACTGGTTGCGTCGAAGAAATGGGAACTGGGAAATCAAAACCCCAATGCCTTTTCACTCTCATCAGAGTAAATCCACAATTTATCAAGAAACAGCAAAGACAGACGTTATTATGTGCATGATTCAAAACCTTTGCCCCAATCAATTGTCGAATGAAAAATTCAAAGGCAGGAACGAATCAGAATCAAAAAAGAGTCTCTCTCTAGATGATTTAGTCAGCTCCGGAAAACTTTCTCAGCTCGCAAATATAGATTCAAGAAGGAAGATTTTTCAAAAGGCATCGTATTTGAAAACAAATTATAGGCAATCAACATTTTCGATTAAAATTTTTTATTTTTAAAAACAAGGATGATTTAAAAGTGGTCGTCGACGAAACACAATGGGGTTTCATTATTGGCGAAGTCGAGATAATCGTTCATGACCCGGATCATATAAAAATGGCTCTCGAACGGATAGATAGATTTTCTAATGAAATGGGTAAGGTTACTTTTTTGCTATTTTGATTTGCACTCGTTAGCTTAGTTCATTTAAGCAATCTTTTGTAGGATTTTCTAAGCTTAAAAGCGGAAAAGTTTTCGATTTCTGTCGCAAGTTTCATCCGAGAGCTCACGAAATATTGAACAATAGTTTAAAGGATTCGACCTTGCCTAATCAAAGTGGAGAGGAAAAAATGGACTCAAAGATATAGTTGTGTGCAGCTTTTTTGCGTTATACTTTTCAAAATTTTTACAAGTTGATGGCCAATTCCACTCTCTGAGAATTTCGATACCTAAAATCAAGCCATGCATGTTGTTAAAGGCGCACTGTTTTGGCTTGGAATCACTTATTATTTTTTTGGCAACCCAGGGTCAAAGGTTGCCAGGAGGCTGGAGCTGCCGGGGCTCGAACCCCGGCCCCTCAGATTCCCAGCCTGATGCCATGGCCATCCCTAGATTTCAGACTGGAAATCTGCTCTTAGCACTGCGGGGGTGACGTAACTAAACCTGAAGGCGTCTAGCCTGTTAGTTGCACCTGTTGTAATGTTGTTTATGGAATTTTGGCGTGTGCCCTATCAGTTGCACCTGTTAAAATGTTATTTATGAAATTTTGGGAGGGTTTGAGGGCAGGAATTTGGGGGAGAGAAGTGGATGTGCGCAAAGATTGAGCATCTCCTTCCTGTCCAGATGAGTCTGAGAACAGGTCTTTGTAGAAGTTGGGATCCTTTTGGGCCAAATAGAAGTGACCTTATCTCCCTTCAACCCCTTTATTAAATAAATGTGTTCAAATATCATAGGTGAATCTGCTTGGAAAGTTTATTTTGATCATTCTGTAATTTTAATCAAATTAATTACTTGAATGGATCCCTCATGCAAGGGAGGTTCAACCTATTCTCATTTCACGGGATCTTAAACACAAACAGACCACAAATAAAGTTGATGTGTATTAACGGGAAATTAGGTTAAAGGTTAAAATCAGCCACATTCGATTGCCAGCAAGAACATTTGAGGGAAAAGTTCCTTTCAAATTAAATTTCCGATAGTGTCGACTTGGCTTTCACTTCTTCAAGTCAGCTGGCTGGACTGAGGGGAAAACTGATATTTAGCGTAACGATCTGTTTTTATTTCGTCGAAAATGGTTGGTGAAAAAAGAAGTCAAGAAACTGTACAACAAGCTTACTGATTTGGTACATGATAGTTTTTAACTTCGAAAGCATTTTGAAAATTGTTTTTGGACTAAGAAGCAAATGCTTTGACCACATAAAAAGGTAGAAAGATCAATCGTTCTGAAAATGTATCTTTCTAGGGGTTCAAATTAGTTATTGAAGAGAAAATAGTTAACTTTAGGGAACTGAATTGCATTTGACAGCCACAATGTACTTAAAAGGAGAATATATGAATCGATTTTTTAATAAATGAAAAACCTTTGCAATCGAAAATAGATTGCACGCTTTTACATTTTATGAACTAACTTAAAGAATAAGCAGACAGATCTTATGATTAGCTTTAAAAATGAACATTTATTGCAAGGGTTTTCTGTTTGCTTAAAAGCTGGGTAAAGTCAACACTTATTTTCGGAAAAGGGTAATTCTAAGGAATCAAACTAATTGTGAAAGATTTTAGGCAAGGCCAATGAATTACAACATTATATCTAATAAATAATAGCTGTGATTGTTAATTTTAGTTTATTGTGGGACTAATGTAAAAGTTTCCGTTTGAATTTGTTTGCATCTCAATTTGCTGGGTGTTGCTTAAATTTCCGTTTTGAAGTGTCGATGTTGGTGATGCTGACAACTGTGAAACACAAGACGAATCTGATGATCCAGAGGATATATTTGTATTAGGCTAAAAATACAAAACTTTTTGGATAATAGTAATCTTCTAACCATCTAAACTATGCGAACCTTCGTGGGATCTGATAGCTGGTAGATATTCATCATGTGCGCTGACTGTACGTGTACCATCAAGTCCCAGGCGTTTGAGAAAGGCACCTTACAAGACACACAATGAAGCCATTTCGTACGCTGTGACTCACGAAGAGAACTATTATCTAAAAAGCAGTTAAAAAATTGGTATGATTTTTATCAGTATTCACGAAAGTCGGAAAGTTTAAATTTTTCTAACGAAACCTCCATCCAACTTTTACAACATCAACCCATTATGTGATTTAATCTTACCTTGCAAGCAAAACGATTCAAAGATAAATAGAATAGTTTAGTAATAGCTTTCAGTACCCTTGAGATTATTCATGCACATTAGTGCATTTTCAACTTGTTGAAATTCAATAAGTTTCGAGCATTGTTCTTTTTGTGTGGCGGCTGACATTTGTGAGATTTTATCTCGTTTTGCAAATAATTTATGGAGCAACATTTGACAAAAGTTTTATCCGATAAAGTGTGGTAGACTGCAATCAACCCATGTATTAAACATTCATTTTAAAAAAGGTCCATTTAAGCCTTTTTTAGCCTCAAATCAGTCTGGATTGTTCAACTTGTTTACTTATATTTATTTAAGATGTTTGGTTTACTTCTATTCAAAAGAAGGGCTTTTTTACTAAGTGTATCGATCGAAAAACCCAAGGAAACTTTAAACAAGCGTTTGATTTTAACACACTTTTTGGCTAGTTTGTTACTCACTTAAAGAACGTCCGTGAAAGCGTCTGCAGCGTATTCATTTACATCTTATTACCATGAACTTTTGTCCCCAATATTCAACGAAGGCCTTTCTCCTTTGATGGAGAAAATCTGGTCAACTCGACATAAATTGCCACGTACAGAAAGGCCAATACCGGCTTTTACAAGCCAAATTTGTCAATTTTGCCTAACGGGCTTAGCTCCATGACTTTTTAAGGTATCCACTTGAAATTTGGTGTCATGCTATATCTCAGCTTGAGGACCAGATTGTGTAAAATAAAGTTTTATCCTTGATCAAGGGTTCTTGAAATGCAACCAATGCCTACTTTTACAAGCTAATTTTATCAATTTTGCCTACCGGTTCTTGCTCCCCGAATTTGGTGTGAAGCTCTCTTAGCTATAATGAAACAGATGATGTATTTATAAGTTTTTTCTCACACCATGTGTTCATGAGATACAGTAATTAAATAGTTTTTACATAGTCGGCTGCAAAGCCAAATTTGTCAATTATGCCTACCAAGCCTTGCTACTTGAATTTGCAAATGTACTGATCTGTAATTTGGTGTGAAGCTCAGCATAGGCTATAGGTACAGATGATGTTTTAATAACTTTTTTTTCTGACCAAGTGTTCTTGGATTACTCTGCTTACCAACCAAAGCCAATTTTGTCTTTTTTTCTACCAAGCCTAACTCCCTAAATTTTTAAGACAGAGACTTGAAATTTGGCGTGAAGCTTTTGCTTAGCTCAAGAAACAGATAGTGTCTAAATAAGTTTTTTCTCTGACTATGGGTTTTTGAGTTATTTAATTTTTTAATAAGTCGGCAAGGAGTCTCAGCAAAAACTGGACAAATTTGTCAGAGCCCAAAAACGGTCCAACTTTAAATATTTAAAAGTGAATTTACGACAAAGATAAAAAGATGAGACCTTACTTTTTTGCAACGTTATATGTGCAATTCAATAAAATGAACTACTAAAGATATTTTCTTATTGAACCTACTTTTGCAAAAAGTTCAGCTTTTATTTGATGAAGTGATTGACAGTTTTATGTAATCCTAACTGAGATAATCATATTGTGAAATGATTATTGAGGCCGATCCGGTGGGTCAAAGATTTTTCCCAGAGTGGGGATTAAACTGCAGTCTACCAGTTCTTAGTCGAATGCCATAATAACCATTAGGTCCTCAAAGCTAGTCCTAAACAATTTTTGAATATATTATGAACTTTCTAACCAAAACATAAATTTTTATGATTTTGCTGCTGTTTCGATAAAATTTTATTTTCAGCTTACAAATAAGAAAAAGTTTGTTGTTATGCTTTTTCTCTTGACATTGGCTCAAGAGAGTCTTTCAAACAGCCAAAATAAGTTGCTCTGTGCATTTTTATGAAAAATCTGAAGAACAGAAAATTTCCAACCGTATTTGCGGGATGCATTTTTGAGTGTTTGTAGAAAAATTACGAGGTTGCATCTACGATCAACCAGAGGATTATTTCTTAAAAGTTCAAAATAAGGTAACTAGTTATACATGTAGCCGTAAGGAGGCTTCTATAAGTTGACATCATTTTAAAGGAAAATCAGATATAAGAAAACGAATTTTCTTCCAAGTGTTCCGTTTAAAATTGCTGTTGCTTTTGAAGTATCGAATCAACTTTTTCTCAAAGTTTGCGTGAGCAGCTTTTCATAATTTTCACGTATAGGTGCGAAAACAGTTTTAAGATCGGGTATTTATAAAGATCGTAATTACTTATGAAATCGCGAACTTTCCTTGCACGACAGGCAATTGTGAACTTCTTTTTAAAACTAAAACCTTTTCCTGACAACCTAAATTTTCGAAAAAAATCATAATACTTATCAAGGCCTATAACAAAAATGTAAGTACTGAGTATAACTGACAGCTTGACTTTAAGAATTATGGAAAGTGAAGGCGAAACGTCAAAAGATAGCGCTCGGAAAGCTGTAATGGGCCATGGAAATATACTAATATATATGAAACTTACCTCCTTTATTGTTTACTTCACATCTCGTTTCATCGTTGCTTTCTAGGTCAGAGTTGAGGTAGTCACATTTGCAAGTGAAGCGAA
>Ga0194133_10009423_pt1 | contig 11181 bp, 6 predicted proteins | sample TA2KigOf40mmetaG_FD_155448 | JGI IMG/M metagenome (GOLD analysis project Ga0194133, IMG submission 155448) | Freshwater microbial communities from Lake Tanganyika, Tanzania - TA2015055 Kigoma Offshore 40m | ecosystem: Environmental > Aquatic > Freshwater > Lake | place: Tanzania: Lake Tanganyika...
ATGATATCAACAACTACATTTCCTGAATCAAAAGCTCACACAATAAACCATTGAGACAAATCTAGCCATTATCTTCATAGTTTTTAAACTACTTATGTTCCATAATTTGAATGAATGGATTTGGTATGAGCTTTTAATAGATCAAACAAGTTTGATGAAGAAATAGAGTAATTGTGTGGGAAAAACTTTGCTAGTTTCAAACCTTTTAACTTTCATTTCGTCTACAAAAAGTTTCATTTGCATATTTTTAACCAGACCATATAATATTTTGTCTTTCATGGCAAATCGACAAAAAAGGGTGGCAAATATGAAAAAACTTTGAGTTCTCCTCTGTTCAATATTTACAGCTCCAAAACGGTTGTTGTTAACAATTCTCTAATGTTTTTATTTTAACAATTTTCGTCATTTCGGCAGACATGACTTGCATATCAAAAGCTTTTATCTACTGCATGCTTTCTATTCCACCTTGTTTATTTCTTCCCTTACTCTCATATATTTGGCTGTTTGGAAAGGGTTACATGACTGAGTTGTGTGAGTCCCTTATTCAAATAAATTCTTTTCCCTAAGATGTAACTATATACAAAAAGGTAAATCTCAAAGGCAGTAACAATTTCTATTTTACAATCTACATCAGATTGCATGTCGTGAAACACTTAGAAATTCCACATCTACAGGAAAACTTATGATTATTTTATTAGTGATAATAGATCTCGGAAGAAGTGGAAATTCGTTGTCAATTTGGGCCAAGATGATGCTCTGATAGAAAGAATAGTGTTTTCCGTTTTGTATTTTAGTAGACTACAGCTTTTGTTTCCAACCAAATCTAACTTGGATAAAACTCAAAGAAGACAAAGATTATTGAATTTTTAATCATGGTGGCCGTTTAAGCTGCTCATAAAAAGAATAACCAAAATGGCTTTAAAAATCCAAATTATACTTTTGCTTCCTTGTTTGTTGAATAAGGTTTGCAAATTTTTTTGGATAAGAATTGGTTTTACATTCTAATACAAAAGATAATAGAAGGTGTTGGAGCAAAAAAATAAGAACATTTGGAATCTAGATTGGATTACAATTGGAGAGATTTACAAAAAGTAAGCCATAAATCCTGGCAGACAGAAAGAAGATCTGAAATTTCAAACTTAAATTTTTTCCAGAATGATTTTTTTGTACGGCCAAGAAAATGTTTCTTACATTGCAGGCGAATTTTATGAAAGCAAAAATTTGGTAGAAACAAAACAGTTGCAGTTTAAAGAAATAAAAGGTTGCCATGAAAGATTCTATTTTTTAAACCAATTCAAATTTGAACAGTACAAAACTCAAGATAAGTTTCGTTGATGAGATTTGGATTTTTGTTTTTCTTTGCCAGATAGCTTTCTTCCACCCAATTCTAGCTTAATTTGCAATTCATAACTACAAACTTCAATCTCACTCAAGAAAGTTTTTATTCCTTCATTCATCAGAGGAGCTGTGAGATATTGGTTTTGGAAGCTTTTCAACGAGCGCTAAGGTTAAAAGCCCTAGATGCTTGTGAAGGACACTCAAGAAACTCAAGAATAAATAACTTCAACCGTATTTTGGAAAGTTGAATTTTTCTCTTACCATTATTTAAAAGCTGAGCTCAACATTTATTTTAGAAAAGATTGACATGACTTTATTTGAGGCACACATTGAGTTATTGCTCCTCTTTCAAGGTCTTTTTTTAAAACAAATTGTTTTACAATATGACTGCTGACAAAAAACAATTTGCAGTATTATTTTATATTGATGCTTACATTTCTGTGGTGTGTCAGAGTTTGAGACTTACCACACATTAAGTCTACAATTATAGCCTTTTGTGCAATGAATGGCTTTATGCATTTTGAGACGCTCCATTGGGACGGAGAATAGTGGCCAAAAAAAAGCATTTCTCGATACATTAAGTTTTGACCTTAACAGAGAGAAAATATGTCGGCCACTGTAACAACCCTTTAATGATTGGAAAAAGCCTGTTTGTGTATCATACAGTCTTTTGCCCACTGTTCAATATTTATTTCTCTAAAAACCAGTCTGACTTTTTTATATATACTTACCAAAATAATTGAGTGTTTGTTCAAATGATCACCAGAAAAAGTGGCACATCTAAATTGATCATCAAGGGCAAAAAGACTTGAAAAATTAACTAACAACAGCAAAGGAAAAAGTTGTTGTCCAAACTTAGCATTGCTCAATTTCGACCCAATTAACATTTGCTTCCTTCAAGGAAAAAAACTGTAGAGAATTAACTTTTCTTCTTTGCCCCAAATAGCACAAAAAGTTTGTTACTTTCCTTGACCGACAGTACGGAAAATCAAGTAGAAAAAACCGAACTTTCATTGTCTTAAAAGTCTTTCTTCATTTGTCGCTATGCAGACATCCAGATTTGACCTATTCGTTTCCAGATGTCATCTTGTTTGATAAACTATCTGTTCCTGTGACTGATGTTAGCTAAGATGTCATCTACGTTCACTTTCCATCAGTCCTTTTTACATGGCTCAAACGGATCAATGGCTCCAAAAACACATTTCCTCCTTGTAATAAAATTACAGACCTTCACTTCAAAGTGCCATTCCACTTCAAAGGACACCCCTCAGAAGGTTTTTTCTTGATAGGTTGATCAAACTGTCACTCATCTATTGACAAAAAAAACAACATTTTTGTTTTTGCCATTTGAATCTTGGTCATCCTATTTTTCATGCCTTAAAATAGTTTTCATCAGAAAAACTATTAACTTTGTCAACAATGTCAAGTTTCTCAAGATTTTTGCTCCTTCTTATTCGAAAAAGTATTGAAATGAAACTATTGAACAAGGTAAACAAGGTCTATTTTTTCTTTAATAGGCTTAGATGTTGTAAATGGTCATTCATGATAATGGTGAAAATGATGGGTAAATCCATTAACCAGCATTCCTTTGATAACCTTTGATCTGATCTAGTATATTGTGATTGTCTAAAAAGATTAAGCCTACGTAATATAAATCTGGTTGAAGAAGTGTTTGAATGGGGTGGCTGAATTGGCAGTTGGAATTGTGATAACTATTTGGTAAATTGATCAACTTGGTTAGATTATCCACCAGTAGAAAAGAAAAAGCAGCAATTTTCTTTCATCTATGGGCGTCAAATTATGCAGCTGAAAAGCAGTTGACACATGTTCAGATAGAAAAAAGAAAACCCATCATATTAATAATTCAGCTGACATATTCATGGTCTGAGAGTTTTTTGGTGTCGATCTTAAACGAGCCTTGACTGCATTTGAAAGAAAAAAGATATAAAAAGAAAACTTTGCAATCACTTTCGTTCTGATCAACAGATAATTAGTTCATTTTCTGTAGATAAAATACTTCCTCAGCTCCAGATTGTATGTTCTGATTTACTTAAAAGTATCTTTTTACCATTTTAAAGTACAAAAAGCCATTTGAAAGAGAAAAAATCCATTGTTGTGGTAAATGACCAGAAACATGCAAATTCGCTAAGTTTTCTTTTTTTTTCTTCCTTTCCTCAAAGATTTTTTATTTACCTCCTGAGCTAATCAAAAACTTTTCCATTCTTAAAAGAAATGCTGAAACTATAGACAGTTGCAAGCAAAATAAAATTGTTTCTGCTGTGGAAAACTTTTGATTCCTTAATTTTGTAGCTCGATAAGAGTTTTGCTTGAAGTCTACTAATTTTTACAAAAGGCTTTACAACCCACAGATCAGCAAACCCACTCACAGTTGCTGTATTTCTTTGTGAGAAATTGCAAGGAAAGGGAAAAAAATTATGGAACGTACACAATAATGTAAATCTATTAAATCTCAGATAAAGAAAGAAAACTTTCCGTTGTGGCCCACCGACGATTGAAGAAAAAAAAGTCATCAATAAAAAATCAGAAAGAGATCGGAAACTTTTTTCTTATACTCTCTTGAATTAATACCTAATGAGAATCTTTTCAAACCAATTCTCCACTGTAGAATTATAAGATTGGATGAGAGAATTTGGAGGAGGGGAGGGATGAGTTTGATGCAAACTAATCACTCAACAAAAACATTATTGATTCCAGAAGGATAAATATTTTATTCACAAAGTTGATCGCACATAAGAGCACAAAACTTTTTGCAGTAAAAATGGGGCAAAATATAGAAGTTTTTGAGTGATTCAAAACAGTATCTTATTTTTATTTCAGGTGAGAGATGATTTGGGATTGTTCAATGCCTAGCTGTATTGTTGAGTGTTGAAAAAAATCATCCAAAAGGCAATTTTAACAACGTGCTCGAGTTGAGGACTTGTTTACAGTTTAGGCTTTCAAAGAGAAAAGCCTTAAATTGAAAGGCTTTCCTAGCAGTTTTGTTTGTCTATACCCAACTTAAAAAGTATGTGCGGGTAGAAAAAAATAAGATATGTGAAATGTAAATGTGTGCTTGGCTGGCTTTTGATTCATACTCTGAAGTGAGATGTTATTGATTCAGAGCAGCCATCAACTATAGGGAACCCTCACAACAACACCCTGCTGCACGCTTTGCTTTTGTTGCTCTGATTGGTATATACAATATATGAAACATGAAACCCCCCTTCAAGTTTTCAGAATGGTTTGTTTGTTGTTTACCCAGATTCTAGCAGGCAGACTCACTCAACATACTAAAGGCATTAATAAATGATTCTTTGACCCAAAATTCTAAAAAAAACTAATTGTGGCAACCAACATATTGATTTGGATAGATTTCAAGAAAACTACTGCTCTTTCAAATAATGAGTATTTTGTCCTTAAAATAAATCTTGAGCTGGAAACCGACATAAGAGAAGGAAAATTAATGAAACGGTCACAACAAATGATTAGCTTTGCCATTTTCAGACAACCTTTTTTCCACAATCAGTAACTTCCATATTGAGGAAGGAAGTAACTTTAGAATTTACGTCACAGGTTACTTTATTCTACTTTAGCCACATTTTCATGCCTAAATATAAATAGCTTTGAGAGAACCACAGCAAAAACTCAATTCATATCCAACATTTTGTGAAAAAGAATCTGACAAAAGAAAATGGATCACCAACACTTTTTTTTCGGTTGTCTTTTCAATCAACTTTTTTTAACCCCTAAAGACAAAAATTTTCCAACAGCTAGTAGAGTTTAAGATCCAACCATTTTATTGTTCCTACCTATACCTACTTCCTTTGTGTGTGATTGCAAAGCTTAGCAAAAGTAGTGTTTAAGTTCATTTATAGGAACTCGAAAGCAGAGTGAAGGGATCTTAAAGTCAAGTTTTGCTGCTCTGAATTTATAATCATAGAAAGTGAGTAGTCTGAATTGAAGAAGGTCCACACAGATGTGTCGCATTATCAAATGAGCAATGGTGTGTCAAAAATCTGAGGCAAAAGACCATTTCATAAGCGATTTTCCAGCGCCATTTCTGGTAACTGTGAACAAAATTGAGTCACTTGAAACATGGATGAACACCATTTCTGAATGATTCTAACGCCGCATATCCATTCACTAAATATTTTCAGAAAATATCTTCCTTCTTAGTACTGTACCGAATGCAGATAAATTTCATTCGTTATAGCTAAGTATTTCTGTATGCATGTTACATCACAGTTTAAACCTTTTTTTTCGCCTGCAAAGCAGCTTAAAGCGGCTGTTTCTTCAACAGGCAGACTTTGACTTTTGTAATTTTGCTATCATAAAACTTGTCTTGACAGTCCAATTGGATTTGATATAGAGATCTGTAGTAAGGAAGATGTTATTCTGAACCCTCATGATTCTTATGACAGACATATATGTTATTTGTTCTCGTCATTTCGAGTCGGCTACTACCCCACAGAGACCAACTTGTTGTTTGAAAGCCATCAGGAGTAACTCCTTCATAGTAATTGATCTGATCAATCTCCCAGGACAGAATCCTCATCGTTACCGCATAACGATTTTCTGCTCAAGAGTTTGAAACGTTGTAACAATGCGGAAAATTCCAAACTTATGGAGTCAGAAAGAACCATTTTTGCCATTCAACAATCTAACTAAATAAAATTCTGTCACTTCCACAAAATATTTTATTTTTCTCTAAACTTTTCTTGCACTTAAATCAAAGTTGAAAGAAAACAAGCATATTTTTCAAACACAATATTGGAGAAGATTTTGATTTCTAATAATCATTATGACCGGAATAAAAGCTTTTATTTTCAGAAAAGAATTGCTTTTTTTCTTAATCCTGCAAAAGGACTTTGCTTACGGTCACCAAAAAAAAAGTCCTCTGCAATTGCAAAATTATCTCTAAGATTAGTTTGCTTGTGTAGAGATTAGCCTACTGGTTATAAAAACTTTTGAATTGCTCCCATAATTTATCAATTTCAAATGAATTTGTCAAGAATTCTTTTCGAAAAGTTGCTTTTTTATGATAAAACCACTGCTTCTTGCATCAACCATTTTTGAGTTTGAAAATCCAAAAAGGTATTCATTTAAAGAGCAAAATCTTGTTGCTGTTAAGCAACTGACATGTATTTGATAAACAACCTACTTTAAGGGCAAAAAAGGTGAAAGTACTTATAAATCAGAGAAGTGAATAGTAGAAAAACGATGTGTTAGGTTTTCCTCGACTTTCGGCTTTTTTTCTCTTTCTATTTTATAATTTTGCCAAAAGTTCACAATGGAACATATTTAGCTTGTATAAAATGACACAAATGCATGTAAACAAATCCATATATCAAATAACAAACTGATTGTTCAATCTATTTCTTATTTTCATGGGTTAACATATATTCAGAGTATTTCGAAAACAACCCCCCTAAATTGTTTGTTAATAAACACTATTAGGAGAGGAAACTTTCCAACAAGACGAGACATTAAATAAAGTGCAGCAAAACTCGGGGGTTTATTTATTGATACTATTGCAGAAACAAAACTCTAGGGAATTATTCACAAACACAATTAAGACATGCAAGCTTGACTTAAATAATCAACAAAAGAGTAAAGCCAATTCTGAGGAGCAAGCCCAGCCCAACCATTTTGACAGGCTACATTTTTAATCAAGAATCATCAACAAAAGTGAGCATTCATTAATATCAAATACAACCAATTTTCTTGAACAAATATTGTTTAGGCTATCAGTTTTAAAACAGGTTATAACTGATCCCCTCTTGAACTGTTTTATCCACCAAAAACCTCAAAAAACTGAAAATACATTTGCCATCACCCGAAGTTCTAAATTAAATCTTTTCATTTCATCTCATGATGCAGAATAGTTTCTTGGTGCACCAGCGTATTTTACCATTAGGCCTTTTAACTTATGGTCTCAAGAGACCTTAAAACATACTCTGTCTGAATTAAACTTTTGAAAAATAGGAAGGTTTTTTGAAACTATTTGAGTTGATTTAACGACCATCAAGTTCGTTAGTTAAGGGTTATTAGATTGTCAAAATTAGTCGATGAAAAAGAAAGTTTGATTAACAAAGACTGGAATGTCAGCATAAAAACCTTTTAGATAAAGAGTACAAAAATGTATGGTTGATATTAAAGGTGGAATTTTAAGGATATCTTTGAGAGCCGATAATATGGTTTATCCTGCTTATTAGGTAATCTACATAATTATTTTTTCTCCCTCTTTTGTAAACATACCATCAAAAGAAATTTTTTGACAGTTGTGTTGTCCTTGTTGATAAACACATAATGAGTATAAAAAGTACTGGAGTGTCTTAGACGGCCTTTTTATTCACATTCATATGCCATTCTCAAGCAATGGCAAACCATTTTTTTGTATACACTCTCACTAAGTCATAAAGATACAGTGCATCATACTTACTTTATTCCTAGTGTACTGAGAGAGAAAAAAAGTTCAAAGTGGTGCCTTAGAGAAACAAAAAGTTGCATTTTGGCCATTTGTAGTTTTTCTTTTATCCAAAAGAAAGAGTCTGCAAAAGAGGTTGGGTCTTTCATTAAGCAGCCTTTTTGTGACCTTTCTTCATCCACTAGATGAGAAACAATGCTAAATACTTTGTTGATCGATGCAACCATTCAAGAAAAGTGTTGAAACTTTTGATTCCTTGAAACAAATAAGTAGGTACATCATAAATTCAAAGAATTTATTGGTGTAAAAGTGGATCCAGTTTTACAAAAACTAAAAAATATTGGAACATTTTTGGATTGTTTTAGATTTTGCAACTTCTACTAGAATGTGACAGGCAATTGCAATTTATCTGTTTTTAATGAGCTTAATTTCCAACCTTAATAAAAAATTCAGCCATTAAAAAATGGGTGTGGAAAAGCAAAGGCACTTTTTATTTGTCAATATTGAACTTTTTTTGTTGTTCCCACAAAAAAATCCGAACCTACAAAATTATCTCCAAAAATATATATTAATGAGTTTATTAGTTTTGAAATTGATGAACATGAATCCCTAAGCACCTGCCTAAGGTTGTTCAATAAATAACATGTAACAGATATACATTGTTGTCCATTTTTTTTTGTTGAAACTGCTTTTTGTATCTCCTCTCCAAAGGCAATAAAAGTAAGCGGATTATTGTGATGACAAGAAATGAAAACTGTCTCACAGAAAAAACATGCTAAAAGAAAAGAATTTCTTTCTTGCCAACTTGCTCTTTTCTACCTAACTTTGCCAACCTACATTTTGTCACCCACCTTATCCTCCTCATTTTTCAGCAGAAAGGTTGTGGTTTGTTGAAATCAATCTCTAAGATTGTTGACAGATCTACAGAATGTTTGATGAATGTTGAAAGCAATGGTTTATACAACCTTTTTCCCCCTTTTCATTGAAATTCTACAAAAGGAGAGACAGTCTTGACCCCTTATCTGTTTCTCTTGGGACTTTTCTTTTTTAGGCCGGTTGTCCTAGCTTTTTTGATATTGTTTTGTGAACACAGTAGACTGTTCTGTTATTTGATAATTTAAGTTGTCATTGAAAATGGATTTTATGGATTTAGGCACTTGAGATTGCAAAATGATCTTGTATTCATTATTTTTAAGTACTTGTTTGGAGATAATATTTTTTGCTCTCCACTTAAGCTTTTTTATGACCTCCACATATGAAATTGCAAGAATCTTCAAGCTTCTTTCTGGAAAAAAGTCTAAAGGGAAAGACCTATAATTTAAGTTTGCCTGTTCATTCGGTAGACTTTTGGGTTTAAGCCATTTTATTGATCATGGATATCGATGTAGGTGCTTAAATACTCTCGAATCTCTTTTCTTTTCTTTCTTTGAAATCCATTCTGTGCAAATAATGCTTGTTAAAGGACGCTTTGCTATTGGCTGTTCTTCTGAGCCTCTTTAACCAAAGATTGGAACTATTTTCTAGATTTTTTTTTCTTCAAGATTGACATGTTCCCTTTGAGGATGGTACAAAATCATCTTATTGATTTGAAAAAGTCTTCCAAATCGTTCTGATTTGAAAATTTTTATGAAAATTTGACTTTCAACAAGCTTTTCTGGAACTCTCAAGATTGTTTGGATCAGTCAATAAATTAGAAATTCAACAAAAACTTTTATGATTGATGAAAGATTTCTTGAGCTGAATAATATATATCAGCAAGGAAAAGGAACAAAAATGTTCAGGACATTAAATACATTTTTGTCCATATTGAAATTATTTCATGTAAGTAGTTTGAAATGATTTCTAGTAAAAAGTAAAGTAAATCTAACTATAATGGTAATTAAAAGAACTACTTTGAAAGTATATCTTAAACCATTCATACAGGAATTTTTATTTGACTGGTTTGAGACATTTTTAGCAGAACTTTTTTTATTTGCTGCACATCAACAATTTTATTTTTTAATTTGAAAAATTCAAATTGCCAAAAAAAAGGATCAACAATATACTTCAATGAACATAACAAAATTCTTAGGCTCTAGGCCTGAGCAAGGCAAAAAAAAGTCATGAAATTCAATAAAGAGTAACTGAATTTCATCGGAGAATAGGAAAATTTAGGCTTCATTTCATTTTGAACAAATTCGCGTCCACCTTTTTTTCAACATCCAGAAAACCGCAGAAGAAAGGTTTTTCTATTTCAAACAAAATGGCTTTAGTTTAGGACTGAAAAAAAATCCCCCAGTTAAATTGAAAAACGAATTTTCATCCTTCAAAGTCAGAGATCTCGATGTGATAACTCAATTTCACGCAATTTGATGCATGTTAGGCAAACAGAAAAAAACGTTGCTGAAAAAAATGACGGCGCGGGCAAGGTTGCATGGGACAATCTAAAGTCAACATTCAAAATGAAATGGGTTACGAAATAAAGCTCTTGAGAAATAGGGCTAGGCTCTTCCTTTATTTTGTTTGTTAGCAGGACACATTTCGATGGTCCTTTACGTCTTTGCAAACCTTTCGAACCTAAATTATTGTCGTGCTTGAGAAATCTTCGAGTGGATCAAAGAAACTTGTTTCGATCAAAGTCAGTTGTGAATTTGAAAACATATTCATAACTTTCTGTGATGTCTAAGCTAAAAATTATAGCCTAAAAGCAACATGTATTTTCTAAAAAAGTATTGATTCTAATTTATTTTTTTTATCTTGGGGTAAAAGTTTGGCAAAAGTATTATTTACTAACCAGAAAATTAGGAAGAGTTAGAAATAGATTGCCAACAAAAGAGTTTGAATTTTTCATCTCAACAGACCAAAACTTCTTTGACGTCTTGAGTGTTCCCAACCAATGAATTGAACTTTTTTAGTTTCGAAATATCCCAAAATGTTTGCATCAATTTAGGAAAAATAACTATGATGCCAATGAATTTTTTTATCAATGTAAATGTAGGGTTGCATTAAAAGTTAGTGATACTAAAATTGATGAAGGATTTTTTACTTTAAAAGCTGAGTTTTTAGCACCCATACAAGGCAGTGATCATTTCTAAAAACAATAGGTCAAACTGTTTTCTAGAAAGGTCGCAGGGCTCAGTCTGGTGAAACTTATGAACCCTACATTTTTAAATAGTAGCTACTAAGCATGAAAATTCTAAAAGCAAGATGTCAATCTCTTTTTCCAATTGTTCAATTCGTGCACAAAGTGTCGTTGTGGCTCATGGCATGGACAGCTGGATGAGGACTGGGAGACTGGGGTTCAATACCAGGTCAGGGCAAATCTTTGACCCCAGGATTTGTCTTTAAATAATCATCTAACATGATGGTTAACACAGTCAGGATTGATGGTTGTGCAGATCTGATTTAATTATTAAAAACACAAAATATTTATTTAT
>Ga0194133_10009425_pt1 | contig 11179 bp, 10 predicted proteins | sample TA2KigOf40mmetaG_FD_155448 | JGI IMG/M metagenome (GOLD analysis project Ga0194133, IMG submission 155448) | Freshwater microbial communities from Lake Tanganyika, Tanzania - TA2015055 Kigoma Offshore 40m | ecosystem: Environmental > Aquatic > Freshwater > Lake | place: Tanzania: Lake...
AGATTGAAAGAAAACGAAAATGGTATTATGATAATCAGGAACGTTTAAAGCAAAAAGCAGTAAAAATACTTGATGAAAACCGTGATGAAATTAACCGCAAACGTAGAGAGCGACGCAACACAGAACCATATCGTTCAGAATATCTTGCGCGGCAACGTGAGAGGAGACACAAGAAAAGTGGTCCCAGTTGATGCCTATAAATGTTATCTGTCTTTAAAAAATCACTTCACAAAAGACAGTTATGACTATCACAAGTATTGTGGCAAAAGTCGTGCAACAGTTCAATCTTTCTATAAACGAAAAGATCGTTTTTGGTTTGAGCGTGTTGCAAGACAAAAAACCGACCAAGAAGTTGTTGAGTTCTTTGTATCAAATTTCATCACTTGTATCGATCCAAACAAACTTTGGATTGGTGAAATAATGAGAGAGGGTGATGAACGATATACTGCTTGGAAAAAAAGAAATCAATCTCTTTCTTATGTTTTTAGAGAAGAAACTCAATCTCTATTTGAAGGTAAAAAAGTAGATGAGATTTTTAGTTGCTCTAAGGGTCATCCACCCGTTTTAAAAAAGTTCCTGAGCGGGAATATTAGTCTAGAAACACTAGTGATCTATGATAGAATATTCCTGTTCGGGAAGAATTTTGATAAGAAACTTGATGACCCAGTGTGGAAATCCGTCAGTATGAAAATGAAAAAATATTCTTCGTTTCTAAATATTGACGTACCACATTATAAAAATATCTTAAAAGAAGTTGTTCTAGGGGACAAATGAGTTTTTTTAAATCAGAAGTCGTTCGTGCAGAAATGACTGAAATTAGTGAAATGCAAGAAGAAGTATATCAAAACGTCTTCAAGTTTCCTACGATGTCAAAAGAAGATAAACTGAAACATGTTGAACTTCTTGAGAAACTTCTTGAGAAGCAGAAAGTACTTTACACTCGTTTAAGTCTTTCTGATGATCCTGAAGCACAGGATATGAAAATTCGCATTACACAATCTGCAACGATGATGGGACTTCCTCCCAACGTTGATATGAATATCATATTGAATAATATGTCACAAATGCTTGAGGTGATGAAGAATCAGATTGACAAAACTGGTTCTGACCTATAGAATAACTAGGTACACACAAGCCAAATCCGTACAAATCCGAGGTAATCTAATGTCTTTTGCTAACCTTAAAAAAGAATCTTCTCTTGGTTTACTAACTTCCAAACTGGTAAAGGAAGTAGAGAAGATGAGCACAACCTCTGGCGGCGCAGATGAGCGTCTCTGGAAACCAGAGATGGATAAAACTGGTAATGGTTTTGCTGTTATCCGTTTCCTTCCTGCCCCTGAAGGCGAAGAACTTCCCTGGGCAAAACTCTACACCCATGCCTTCCAAGGTCCTGGTGGTTGGTATATTGAAAACTCTCTGACTACTCTTGGTCAGAAAGATCCTGTATCAGAGCACAACCGCGAACTTTGGAACAGTAGTTCCGAAGCAAACAAAGAAACTGTTCGTAAGCAGAAGCGTAAACTGTCTTATTACAGCAACATCTATGTTGTAAAGGATCCCACAAATCCCCATAACGAAGGTAAAGTCTTCCTCTTTAAATACGGTAAGAAGATCTTTGATAAGATCATGGAAGCAATGCAACCTGAGTTTGAAGACGAAACCCCTATCAATCCTTTTGACTTCTGGCAAGGTGCTAACTTCAAACTGAAGTTAGTGAAGAAGGATGGTTACTGGAACTATGACAAGTCTGAGTTTGATCGTGTCGCTCCTCTCCTGGACGATGATGATGCTCTGGAAGCAGTTTGGAAGAAGCAATACTCTCTGACTGCGGTTACTGCTGCTGACCAATTCAAGTCTTATGAAGACCTTGAAAAGCGTCTGAAGATGGTTCTGGGTCAGAAGTCTGCTTCTCGTCCTCGTCTAGATGAAGAGGTTGATGATGAAGATAATGATCGTGGTTCTTATACCCCCGACTTTACTTCTCGTCGTCCCGAACCAGAACTTCCTGTGGTAAGTTCTTCTTCAAATGATGAAGACGAAGATGATGCTCTATCTTATTTCCAGCGTCTTGCTGAAGAGTGATCATTCATAAAGTCTGATATTATCAGCACGTTTCAGGGTTTCAGTCTTATATTGACTGGAACCCTCTTTGTATGCCATGAGTTCATTCATATCATTTAGAATAATTCCAAGGTATTCTTTCTTTAGAATAAAAATATTTCTCTTATTATTTTCTAAACTCTCTTCATATTCATAGTTTGTAACTGGAACTGTAACGTCTCTACGATCTATTTGAGTATCTGTTAAGTAATCGTAGAATGAGATAGAGTAGTCTGATTGTACTTGAAGACCTGCTGGAAGAACAATAAAGTTTTGGCTATTTCTAACTTCTATTGTTTCGTAGTGATGAATTCCGTTGTAGAGTTTGTTATAATCATTATCATATTTGGTTAACAGATAAGCATCAAGATTGTTTTGTTCCATCGGCCATTCTGTTTGAATGCTCACTACGTTGTTACATAGAAGAATAACCCAATCTAATGTTGCATCTCCGTAGACTTCATAAGCAACATTATCAGGTCTATCGTTTCCGACAATTTTATACTTCTCAAAGAAAGAAAGATTTTGAAAAATATCTTCTCTTATTTTTCCTTTCTTGAAAAGATTTTTTACCTTAATATAATCTGATATCCTAGCATCTGGAAGTCTGCTAACATATTCAAACTCTGGTAAGTATCTGAAGTAATTTGCCATTTTAGAACCCTATAAAAGTATCTTTATTTTTATCAATCTGATCATATTCGTCATCAAATAGAGGTTCAAGTTCTTGGAATTGAAGTGTTAATCTATAGGAGGTCATAGACTTTTCAGCGCCTCCATAAGTCATGTAAGTGTTGTCTGGAGTATAATCAACACTGCAAGATGTTAATGCACATTCTTTAAAACTATTTAAGTAAGGATGTGATTTTTGTCCAGCAGTCATATACTGAATTGCAAATGTATGAGGAGCTTTTAGGAGTAAGGATGTTTTACTTCTTTTCACTGACATCGCTTGTTTAAAAGCACGAATAATTTGTCTCACCATTTTTGCTTCTGCTTCTTCTCTTGGATAAAACATAAAAGTAAATACAAAACTTCTTAGATTTGGTCCAGAAAAAAGAAGTTCTAAGTTATTATTAAAAGCAGCGCCAAAACCTCTTCCCTGAATATTTGCTCCCTGAACTGCCATGCTACCAAATAAAGATTTTATTGCCGTTTGCAAATCACCACTGTCTGCTCCTCGCTGAACATTATCCATAGTGTTCCCTGCCGCCCGTTCCGCTCCTTCAACTCCATTATTAAAAAAACCTTGTGCAAGGTTTGATAATTCCATCCCTACCATAGTCAAATCGTCATTTTGCCAAGTAACTGTATTACCATCACTTATTCCTGCAGGAATTGGTAGAGTTATTACTCCAATCCTTTTGGAACCTTTTATAATTGGATTTCCTCCATCTAAAGTTACAACTCTACTTTTGTTACTTCCGAATTGACCGTCACTTCCTTGTGCTTGATTTTCTTTTGATAATGACGGTGAGTATTCTAAAATTGAAAATCTAATTACATCTTGAACTTCTGATTTTAGGTCTAAAGGATAGACCATTTTTTCACTATAACTTGTTCTTGTCCCTTTTTTAAATTGATTTTCTTTGTCAAAATCTGCTTGTGAAGCCTTATCAGTATTTCCTCCTTGCCCATCTTTACTTGGATTTGTACCACTATTAGAAGCAGCAGCAGATCCACTGGCACTAGCAAGTGCTTTTTTATCTTGCTCAGTTGATACGCCTAAAGTGTTTTTTACTTTAGCATCATTAATTTGTTTAGATGTTTCTTTTCTTAATTGACTATTTGGGTCTCCAAGTGCTGCTTTTTCATCAGCAGTAGCATTTGTAGTTGAAGTTACTTTTCCCTTGGAGTCAATATTTGCGATTGTTGTTCTTTGTGTGCCATTTACTCTTTGGACCTCTGTTGTAAACAGTCTATTTCCATTCGCGTCCTTACCAGCATCTGTTACGACACTTTGTATCTTGGTATCGGCATTTCCAACCTTTACTTGTGATTGTGTAGATGTAGCGGTTGTAGCCATCAGGACAGAATGGTTTTTATTTATTTAGACGGAATTTTCCATATGGGATAGAAAGCATTTCATCCAATTCATCATATTTTACGACATGAAGTTTTCCAACAACTTCTTCCCAAGTGTATTGTCTACTTTTTCTCCAGTGAAAATTGATTGCTTTAAATCCCCATCTTTCTAGAGAAGTACAAGCGATTAGTGGGTGTTGATCGTATTCAATTTCTGGTGTTTTTGGTGTATAGATGAAGGTATAAAATTTACCTGGTTCTGGATATAATACTTCTTCCTTAAGAACATCAAGAATAATAAGCATCAAATCTTCTGGGTCACTGGTTCCAGTTTCATCAATTTTTTTCCTAAGTTCCCTCATTCTTGGTGGAATTTTAGAGTACTTCCCAAAACCTTCTGCCATTACTTGATACCTAGTTCTTCTTCTGTGATAATCTTAAACTCTATCAATCTATCATCACAGAATTCTTTTGCTGCCTTCCACTTCGCTTGATTGACTTCATAAGTAACGCACTCATGAATATATGATTTCGTCACTCTTGATTTTTTAATTGGAGGTCTAGTTTGTTTTTTGGGTTTAACTTCAATTACATATGTTTTTATTTGTCCAGTGCTTTCTTTAACTTTAATAATGAAGTCTGGATAGTATCTGTGAATTCTTTTATCTACTGGTGAGATATATGGAATGTAAAACTCTTCACTACCCCACTCCAAAATACTTTCATTTAAATCACACCAGTGACAAAATTTTCTTTCCCAACTACTACGGCAAATAATATTGTTGGGATCTCCTTTGTATTTTTTGGGATATGACGGTTTGTATTTGCTTTTAATACTTTCTGCCATACATAATATATAAGGTCAAAAAGTATTTATCAATGGGCACACCAAGGTCTAGATCTTTAAGCGAGATAAAAGATAAATTGTTGCATCCAGCAACTACATCTCATTTTGTCGTATCTATAGCGAAACCATCTGGACTAACTAATGATTATCTGTCTCAAAATGGAGTTAATTTTGATCAAGATAAGTTAGAACTTCTTTGCTCTGATGCAATACTTCCCGGTTCATCACTTGCAACTCATGATATTTCGGGTGACTATCATGGTTCTACACACAGACATGCCTATAGAAGATTGTATGATGATAGAATTGATTTAACTTTTTATGTTGATGCTACAACTTATCTTCCAATTAGATTTTTTGAGGTATGGATAAAATATATTGCTGGAGAACAAATTGCTTCCTCAGAACAAGGTCGTCCTGGAGTAGCAGATGTAAATTATTTTTATAGAATGAACTATCCAAAACTTTACATTCAAAATTCTGGATTAGAAGTAACGAAATTTGAGAGGAGCAGTATGGGATCTGCTGAAGGAAAGGCTGCTTCGCAATTGAAATATAAATTTGTAAATTATTTTCCTATTGCAATTCAATCTATGCCAGTTTCTTATGATAGTTCTTCTCTATTAAAATGTACTGTTTCTTTATCTTATGTCAGATATTATATTGATCCAACATCCCCACAAGCCAATTCTGTAAGTCCAACTCAAACTGCAGCTTTAACTCCAGAACAAACTGCAAGAATTAATTCAATTGCTTTTAATCCGAATACTAATCTTGGACTTGATTATGAAAAACTGACAACTACCGGAGGAGTTTCTTTTCCAGCTGCATCCAATTCTGGTAACACAATTAAAACAGCTTTTTCTGGAAAAAGTATTCTTTAACTTTCTAAATAATCACACTGAAACATTCTATAGGACATTATGCCATTACCTAAGATTTCTACGCCAACTTATGAACTTGAGTTGCCATCTACAGGACAATCAATTAAATACAGACCATTTTTGGTTAGAGAAGAAAAACTTTTAGTAATTGCTCTAGAGAGTGAAGACACAAAGCAAATTACTAATGCTATCAAGTCTGTCATCAAGAATTGTATTCTTACGAAAGATATTAAGGTTGAAAATTTGCCAACCTTTGATATTGAATATCTCTTCTTAAACATCAGAGGAAAATCTGTTGGGGAAAGTGTTGATGTTAATATCATCTGTCCAGATGATAATGAAACTAATGTTTCTGTAAGTATTGATCTTGATGATATTCAAGTTCAAAAGAATGAAGAGCACACTAATAAGATTAAACTAGATGATAGTATCATGATGGAAATGAAGTATCCATCGTTAGAGCAGTTTATTAAAAATAACTTTGACTTCAATAATGATAATGCGATGGAGCAATCTTTCGATCTCATTGCTTCTTGTATTGATAAAATTTATACTGAAGATGAAGTTTGGTCTACTGCAGATGTGACTAAGAAAGAACTCACTGAGTTTTTGGAGTCAATGAACTCTTCTCAGTTCAAAGATATTGAGAAGTTCTTTGAAACTATGCCTAAACTTTCTCATAAAATTACAGTTGTAAATCCAAAGACAAAAGTTGAAAGTGAAGTTGTGCTTGAAGGGTTAGCAAGTTTTTTCGCGTAGCCATGGTCCATATGGACCTTGAAAATTACTTTAGGCTTAATTTTGCCCTGATACAGTACCATAAATATTCTTTATGGGAGATTGAAAATATGATTCCTTGGGAGAGAGATGTGTATGTTGGATTACTACAACAACATCTTGAAGAGGAGCAATTGAAGCAGCAGCAACAAAAATCCAGTTTCTAAAGTAAGATAGAATGGCACCAGTAAATCCTCAGAACTTGATGGGAAGAACTAAGACAGTTCAGACTGCTGCTGTTCAACCACAAACACAACTAATTGCTTCTCCTGCGGATACTGCTGTTCTTCAAGATATTTCTAAGTCTTTAACGAGAATTATACAACTTCTCACACAGCAGAACACACAGGTTACTGCTGAAGCAAATCAAGAAAGAAAAAATCAGGAAGTAGCAAGAAGAAAGAAAGTAGAACTTGGTTTAGAGAATAGTTTTGCAGTAGTTAAGAATACGGCTCAGGCAGTTGTAGCACCAGTTAAAAATATTCTAGATCAAATTATACAATTCTTTGTTACTTTATTTTTAGGTAAAGCACTACTAAACTTAATCAATTGGTTTGCTAATAAAGAAAATCAAGATAAAGTTCGTTCAATTGCTAGATTTCTTAAAGACTGGTGGCCGTCTTTAATTGCTGGATACTTATTATTTGGTACTGGGTTTGGACGAGTAGTAAGAAGTCTTGCTAAAGTAGCGATAGCAGGAACCGCTAGACTTGTTGTTATTGCTGCTAGGTTAGCAAAAGCAATTGCGACTGGTAAAGGACTAAAAGGTATTGGTCAAGCATTATCTAGTGGTGGTAGTGGTGGTAAACTAGGTTTAGTTAAACTTGGTTTAGGTGCTGTTGCGACTATTGGAACTGGATTGGCAATCAACAAGTTCATGGGTGGTGGTGAAGAACAGGCACCTCAACTTCAAATTCCAGAAGCTCCTACAGCACCTTCTATGGGTGCGTTTGGTGGAGGATTTGCTGACTTAAAAACTATTTTTGCTGCTAATGGTGGTGCTATATCAGGTAAGGTAAGTCCCTTTACTGCCTTCTTCGGGTCTGGTGGTCTTGCTGATTTGATGGCAGGTGTGAATGGCGTAGTATCGGGACCAAAAGGTATTGATAAAGTCCCAGCGATGTTGACAGACGGTGAGTTTGTAATGTCTCGTGGTGCTGTTCAGAAGTTTGGTGTGGGCACTCTAGAGGCGATGAACGCTGCTGGTGGTGGAACTAATCGCCCTCGTGTTGTTAGTCAGAGAGTTTATGCTGCTGGTGGTGGATTGATTGGCAATGCTCCTAACGAGGGAACTGATGCGTTATATTCTGGTGGATTGATGGCTGACCGTAAAAAGGAACTTGGGCAGCAATCAATTGATGACAGACTAAAAAGAATAGAACAACAGATTAAAATACAAAGAGCACTTGCTTCTGGTGGTGGAATTCAGACTGCTGCTGGTATGGGATTTGGAACAACATATCAGGGAAGAAAATCTATCCTTGTTAAAGGTGGTACACAAAAACTAGGTGCTGGAACTGGATATGATGCTATCACAGTTCCAAAAATAAATGTTGGTGGCATGGAATACTTTGCCCAACAAAAAGGAAAAGACATAATTTATTCTTCTAACTTTGCTAGTGGATTGTCTGGGCAAGTTGATAAGTATGGAGCTAGAAGTAGAGGATATAGTGGTAAAGGTTCTGCTCTAGTTGGTGGATCTGGTCTTAAAGATTATGATAAGAAAAATCTTCCAAAGTCAAAAATCATGATGGGTCCTGATGGTCCATTTGTTGCTTATTTGAGTTTTAAAGGTGGTGAACCAACATACGAAAGAGCAACTCAGAGAAAGAAAGGTATGTTGGAGTCTCTGACTGATTTCTTTGATCCCAAGGGGGCAAAGGGAAGAGAAGAGACATTAAATGCAAGAACGATGCGTATGACTGCGATTGGTGATTTGGAGGACATGAGAAAGCGCGGGATGAAAGAGGAGAATATTAAAAAGATGATGAACGAACGTCTAGGTCCTAATGGATATTCCAGAGCGGTGAATGATGCTAAAGCAAAGTCTGTGAGAATAAAGAAGGAGCAAAGCGCATTATCTCCAGAACAAAAGAGAGCGGGGATGGATGCTAAGGTTAAGACTGCTAACCAAGAATTTATGAATAGAGGAGGACTTCTTGGTGGAGTTAGTAGAGGTCTTACCAGAATGTTTGGTACGTATAAAGATATTGATAAAGTGAATGCTGCAGATAAAGCTTCTGAAGTTAGAATAAAACAATCAGAGGCATCTGCCATGGGAAAATATTATTCGTCATCCGATGGTAAGTACTACAAAGATTATAAAGCAGCAGTTACAGCAAAGAAAGCAAGGTTGGGAACAAACTCTCCAAATAGAAAACCAATTACACCGACACCTAAACCTGCACCGAAAGTAGTTGCTAAACCACAAGTTGCTGGTGGTGGAATGGGTGGTGCTAGAGGTAGTGGCGCAAAACCATCAGTACCTCAGTTCTCTGCTTCAAAAAATAATTCAAAAACTGCTAAGCAACTCAATATTAAGTGATGGTAAAGTTAGTTTCTCCTTTAACTGGAACTTTAAAATCACTTAAGAAGCAGTTTATTAGTAAAGAGAAACTGCTGAAGTCTTCTGTCAAAATTCAGAAAAAAAGAATTGATAGTAAGAGACAAAATGCAGAGAGAGAAAAATTTATTAACTATGAGAAAGTTTTAGAAAGACCTTTATCTTTTTTAGGTAAACCAATTAAAGCGATTACAAAAAGACTGGGATTTTTAGAAGCACTTAAAACTTTTATTGTTAATGTATTGATGGGATTTATTGCTCTTAGATTAAGCAAGTATCTTCCACAACTCATACAATTTTCAATAACAATTTTGAAAGCAGGCAATTTTGTAATAGATATTGGCGGAAAATTATTAAATGGATTGGTTACATTTGTTGATTATGGGTATAAAGCATATGATCATGCTAGAAGTATTGTAGGAAAAATTGGCGGAGAGAATGCTATAAATCAACTGGATAAAATGTCCGGTCAAATGAATTCTATAATGAATTCAATTTTTATTGCTGGAATGTTATTCAGCGATTTTGGTGGAGTTGGTGGTGGGTCAAGTATTGCTGGTAAAGCAATTGATGCTGGCGTTGATGTTATTAAAGATACTCTGACACAAGAAGCAGGGAAACAAGTTGCTCAACAAGCTGCTAGAACTGCTATTGGACCTTTAGCAGCAACTGCAATTGTTGCTGGTGTTGGATTACTAGCATCTGCTTTAGGTGAGGGTGCTTTCCAGATTAAGAAGTTTGGAAAAGGAATACAAGGATGGCTCTCTGGAAAAATGACAGAGGCATCTCAAGATAAAAATCCACTCACAAAGTTTCTTAAGAGAGGGTTTTATGGTTGGATGCAAGGAACTTTGGGTCCAGCATTATGGATATTAAATGGAACTGGAGTTTTGCTTGATATTGTAGGTGCTCCATTTAGATATGCGGTTGAATTAATCCGTGCTGGATTTATGAGACTGAATAATGATAAGAAAGGTTTAGATGAGCAAAGAAAAAATCTTGGAAAATTTGATGCCAGAGTTCGTGATGGAGTGAGGGAGCATTTTTCTATACTTGCACCTTTGTTTAGTTTTGTTGGTATGAAAGGAGTTGCCACTAAACTACAAACTCCTGGATCTTTAGGTAGTCTGTACGGAGAACAGGCTGCTAGAGATATGGGATATAGTGGTGGTGGAAAAGTAGTAAAGGTTAGAAAGTATGCGGCAGGAGGTACTGTCTCTATTCAAAGGACAGACGTAAAGGAAGTTGATATTCCAAAAAGTGAAAAATATAAAACCTCTGAAGTGAGAACTGGATCTTTAGTTGGTGGTGGACTTAGCTTCGCTAAAGTATTCCCTGGTGCTGGTGATGATGATGACATGATGGATCGATACTCATATATGGATAATTCATATTATAAAATTTCTGCAATTCCAGACTTGGGTGGTGTAATGTCTCTGACTGTGAAATCTTTATTGGGAGATCAAGTCACAAAGGATGATTATAATAATGCAGCAAATTCATTAAGTTCATTCATGATGTTGGGTTTATATGAACAAAATAAATCTGCATATGGGAAACTTTCATCCTCAATTAGGATGAAAGAATTTAATACAATACTTGCAAACTTTTTGATGAAATCTATGAGTGGATCATTTGGAGCAATCGTTGGTCTATTAAGAACTCAAGTTGGTCTTGCTCCTATGCCTGGAGATACCACTCAAAGTGAAGGAGATGCTTGTGCGGCCGCTTGTGATACTGGAACTTCTGGAGGCATGGCAGTTTCTGGAGATGCTGTTGATAAGGCAATTCTTGATTTAATTTCTTCCGTTGAAGCAAAAGATTATGACACTATGAATGTGTCACGAGGAGCAACTCCAGGAAAACCAACTCAAATGACAGTTGATTGGTTGGTCGCAAACGCAAGAGGCGCTATTGGTAGATATCAGCAAATGCCACAATATCTACTGGAACGTGTGATTGCTGCTGGTGGTAAAGGTAGTG